>Ga0114933_10001385_pt1 | contig 27071 bp, 22 predicted proteins | sample 4SBtaG_FD_89691 | JGI IMG/M metagenome (GOLD analysis project Ga0114933, IMG submission 89691) | Deep subsurface microbial communities from Kolumbo volcano to uncover new lineages of life (NeLLi) - 4SBTROV12_W25 metaG | ecosystem: Environmental > Aquatic > Marine > Volcanic | place: Kolumbo... | reverse complement strand
TGCTCTGCCACTCGATCTGCTCGCTCGGGAGTCGGCCCTTCGTGGAGGCGCTCGCGGAGCTGCACCTCTTCATGCGCTGTCACCCCGAGGAGGTGATCACCCTGATCCTCGAGGCGCACATCGACGAGGCGACTACCGCCGCTGCGTTCGAGCAGGCCGGTCTCCTGCCGCTCCTGCACGAGCAACCGGTGGGTGCGCCCTGGCCGACCCTGCGTGAGATGATCGTCAGCGGCCGTCGTCTGGTTGTGTTCACCGAGAGCTCCGACGTCTCGCTTCCCTGGTACCACCACGCCTACACCTACGCGTGGGACACCCCGTTCTCGAACCGCGTGCCCACGGATCTCCGCTGCAGCCCAGGGCGGGGTGATCGAGCGAACGCGATCTTCATCATCAACCACTTCCTCACGGCGCCGGTCGCCATGCGTTCGCTGGCTGAGATGATCAACCATGACCCGTTCATGAGTGAATACGTGCTGCGTTGTCAGACGGAAACAGGGCAGCTCCCGAACTTCGTGACCGTCGATTTCTATGACGTTGGAGACGTCCTGCCTGTCGTGAACATGCTCAACGGCTTCTAGCGAGCTAGCATTGCCGGCCCTGATGGATGTTCAAATCGTCGACTGGCTCGCCCTCACCACCCGCTGGCTGCACATCGTGTTCGGCGCGGCCTGGATAGGCGCCTCGTTCTACTTCAACTGGTTGAACAACCACATCCGCCCGGTTGAGGAGGGCGACGCGCCCGAGGGCGTCGACGGCGAGCTCTGGTCGGTGCACGGCGGCCACTTCTACCAAGTCGCGAAGTACAAGGTCGCCCCGGCCAAGCTCCCCAAAATCCTCCACTGGTTCAAGTACGAGGCGTACTTCACGTGGATCTCGGGGGCGACCTTGCTCGCTCTCGTCTACTACCTCGAGCCGAGCGCGTACCTCATCGACCGTACGGTGTACGACCTGCACCCCCACCTGGGCATCACCATCGGCGTGGGCACGCTCGTGCTCGGGTGGGTCGTCTACCACCTGCTCTGCAAATCACCGCTCGGCCGCTACCCCGTGCCCTTTGCGGTGCTCGGCTTCGCGCTCCTGACCGGCGTGGCGTTTGGCCTGAGTCAGATCTTCGGTGCCCGAGCCGCGTACATGCACGTCGGCGCGCTGATCGGCACGATCATGGCGTGGAACGTCTTCTTCATCATCATCCCGAACCAGAAGATCCTGGTCGACACGATGACAAAGGGCGAAGAGCCCGCCGCCTCGCTCGGCATCGCCGCCTCGCAACGATCGTTGCACAACAACTACCTCACCCTCCCGGTGCTCTTCATCATGGTGAGCAACCACTACCCGATGACCTTCGGACACGAGTGGAACTGGGCCCTGCTCGCTGGCATCAGCCTGGTCGGCGCTGGCGTGCGGCACTGGTTCAACCTCAAGGGCAAGGGCAAGAAGAACGTCTGGATTTTGCCCGTCGCCGCGGCCGGCATGGTCGGCCTCGCCCTGGTGAGCGCGCCCCGCAACACGACGTACGAGGGTGAAGCGTCCTTCGAGATGGTCCGTGACATCATCGACCGCCGCTGCGTCGAGTGCCACAGCGCGCAGCCGACCGGCGACATCTACGACGTCGCCCCCCAGGGCGTCATGTTCGATGAGCCGGCTCAGATCCTCGATCGCGCGGCCCGCATCAACAACCAGGTCGTCATCACGCGACAGATGCCACTCTCGAACCTCACGCAGATCACCGATGAGGAGCGGCAGATCATCGGCGCTTGGTTCCGGCGCGGAGCCGCCGGCCCGACGACGGACTAGCCCCTCGGCGGCAGGCGTTGGGCGAGCTCAGAGCGTCGTGAACGCGACCGACGTGCAGAACATGCGGATCCCGTCGATGCGTGAGCCCGCTTGGCCGTCGAGCCGCGTGACGACCGGGTGCGTCGCGGCGGAACAGTCTTCGCTGAACACCAGTCCTCCGTCGCCGCCGTGCTCTGCGGAGTTGCTGCTGAACGTGCTGACCACCGTCCACACGCCGGCCACCCGCTCGATCGTGAGCGCGCCGCAGCGCCAGCCGATGCGGTCGAGCTCCGCGTCTTCTTTGCCGAAGAGGCCCGTGACCATCCGGTCTGCGGGGCACTGCTCGGTCCAGGGGGAGCCGCCGGTATCTCCAGCTGCGGCCAGCTCGCGGGGCATGCGCCAGCGAATGCGGTAGGTGTACTCGGGTGTCGTCGAGGTATCGATGTCCAGGTAGGCGTCTGCGCAGACCGGCCGGATCTGATCCACCCGGGATCCCGCGTAGCCGTTGATGCCGATGAGCACCTCGTCGGCGGCACACATGCGGTCGTACGGCGAGCCGCCGAAGCCGCCCCAGAGGGTGCCGGTGGTTGAGCCGCCGAACGAGATCGCCGTCGGGCAGCCCTCGTCTACCGACCCGTCGCAGTCGTCGTCGCGTCCATTGCAGAGCTCCACCGAGCTCGGGCAGAGGCACGACGTGCCGATGCACCGTCGACCGAACGCCCCGCACGCGGCGCCGCTGCAGTCCGAGTCCGCGCAGTCGACCAGGGTGTCGCAGTCGTCGTCGGTCCCGTTGCTGCAAATCGTCTCGGTCGAGCCGCCCGGACAGACACACGCTGCCCCGGAGCACATCGAGCCCGGTGATCCGCAGGCCACGCCATCGCAGTCCGCGTCGGCGCAGTCGATCATGCCGTCGCAGTCGTTGTCCGTCGTGTCGCCGCAGGCCGACTCGGTCGTGCCGCCCGGGCAGGCGCACATGCCGCCGCTGCAGCTCTGGCCGAAGAGCCCGCAGGTCATCGCGTTGCAGCTCGCGTCGGCGCAGTCGATCGCCCCATCACAGTCGTTGTCGACGCCATCGGCGCACGCTGTCTCGACGGTCCCGCCCGGGCAGCTGCACATCGACGCCGCGCAGGTGAGCCCATCAGCTCCGCAGCTCGCGCCAGCGCAGTCGGGATCGGCGCAGTCGATCATGCCGTCGCAGTCTTCATCGACCCCGTCGGTGCAGTCGGTCTCCGTCGCCGCGCCGGGGCAGCCGCAGGCGCCGCCGGTGCACATCAGACCGTCTGCTCCGCAGCTCACGCCGTCGCACTCCGAATCGACACAGTCGATCGCGCCGTCGCAGTCGTTGTCGTTGCCGTCGGTGCAGGAGAGCTCCGACGTGCCGCTTGGGCAGATGCAGGCGGCGCCGCTGCACGTCAGGCCATGCAGGCCGCAGGGCTGGATGTTGCAATTCGGGTCAGCGCAATCGACGAGGCCATCGCAGTCGTTGTCGATCGAGTCCGCGCAGAGCGCCTCCGAGCCGCCACCCGGGCACGTGCAGAAGCCGCTCGCGCAGGTGAGCCCATCCCCCCCACAGATCGAACCGTCGCAGTCCGGGTCGTCACAGTCGATCAGGCCGTCGCAGTCGCTGTCCATGCCGTCGTCGCAGGCCGTCTCTGCGCCGCCTCCCGGGCAATCGCAGGTGTCGGCGATGCAGGTGAGCCCATCGGGGCCGCAGGCCAGCATGTCGCAGTCCTCATCGGCGCAGTCGACGTCGCCGTCGCAGTCGTTGTCCTCACCGTCATCGCAAACCTCGGCGGACGCCTCGTCGATCATGTCGTCGCAGTCGTCGTCGATCATGTTGCACCGCTCTGGCGTGCCCGGGTTCACGTCTTCGGTCGCGTCATCGCAGTCGCGCCCGAGGCAGCCGACTCCGCTCCCGTAGCCGTCTCCGTCTTCGTCGATGCAGCAGGGCGTGCCGACCGGAACGCAGATCGTCTCTGGGGCGCCGCTCGCGATGTCCATCACGCAGTTGAAGCGGCGCGGGCAATCGGGCACGTCGGCGTTGCAAGCCGGCAGACACGCGCGGCCTCCCTCGGTCAGGTCGGCGCAGTAGAAGCCGACGCCGCAGTCCTCGTGGGTCGCGCATCCGTCGCAGACCTGCGCCGTCGGTCCGCCGGCGTCGCTGCCCGCATCAACCGCGGGTCCCGAATCCGGCGCGCCTGCATCCGTGCCTGCGTCCATGCCCGCGCCGGCGTCGATGGCGGCTCCGGCGTCGAGCGTCGAGTTCGCGGCGCAGCCGCATGCGAACAGAACGAGCAGGGTTCGGAGGAGCCGGCGCATGTGCATCCGCCAACCGTAGCTCATTTCAGCGTTACGCCGTAGCCCCGCGCGTGCGTTGGGCGGGGCGGCAGCGTCAACGGGCGCGGCGGGCCAGGAGCGGCAGCGGGCCAGGAGCGGCAGCGCGCCAGGAGCGTCAACGCGTCAGGCTGGTCAGCTTGCTCAGCAGGGTGCCGAGCTGTTGCTGCTCATCGCTGTCGAGCTTGCTGTCGAAGAGGGTCGCGATCCCGCTCGCCACGTTGAGGAAGTGCTCCGTGAAGAACTGCTCACCTTTCTCCGTGAGCCGCGCGAGCACTACCCGCTCCGACTCCTCAGAGCGCTGACGTTTGACCAGACCCTGCTTCTCGAGGGACTGCGCGACGCGCGTCACGCTCGACGGCGAGGTGATCATCTTTGCGCCCAAGTCGCCCATGCGCATTCCGTCGGTGGCGCCGAGCTCGGCGATCATGTCGAACTGCATCATCGAGAGCCCGCATTGGTCCGCGAGCAGCTTCTTCACGTCCTGCGCAACGGACGCGTGAGAGAGGAGCAGGGTTCGAAAAAGCACGATTTGTGACCACTCGCGAGGGACCGCCGGTTCCGGCATCAGTTGTTCCAATCAGGAGATCAGAGGGGCTCTCGCTCCCCAAGCCAGGAGCGCCCACTCAATGTAACCGAACAAAACTAAACAGCAAGAAATTATTTTTGAAGAAAAGCTTGCGTATGAAAATGTTCTGGTGCAAACATTTGTGGCGGTCGAGGAGCATGGGCTTCTCGGACCAGAGACCACACCGACCTTCACCGAGCTGTCATGACCACCGAACTTTTCTACCTCGCCGCGGCGAGCGCTCTCACCGGCCTCCTCTGGGTCCCCTACGTGCTCAACCGACTCTTGGTTGGGCCCGGCTTGCTGCACGAGGTCGGCTATCCGGCCGAGGCGACCGTGCTCTCCCCTTGGGCTGCGCGCCTCAAGAAGGCCCATGAAAACGCGATTCAGAACCTGCCCGTCTTTGGCGTGCTCGTCTTGGCCAGCCACGTTGCCGGTATCAGCAATGAAGCCACGGTCTGGGCTGCGATCATCTACTTCTGGGCCCGCGTCGCTCACGCCGTCGCCTACGCGAGCGGCATTCCGTGGGTCCGCACCCTTTCTTTCTCCGTCGGATTCGGCAGTCAGGCGCTCTTTGCCTACCTGCTTCTCACCCACTGACCCCCTGCCCCTCGAGGATTTGCCATGACCATCATCAAAGAGAGCGCCGAGAACCAACGTATCGCCGTGATCGGGGCAGGAGTCTCCGGGATCGCCGCCGCCAATGTCTGGAAGAAGTGCGGCTACGCCGTCACCGTCTTCGAGGCTTCCGATCGGATCGGCGGGCAGTGGGCGACGACCTACCCGGGGGTTCGGCTTCAGAACACCGCGCCGCAATACCAGTTCGCCGACTACCCCTGGCCGTTCGAGCCCGACCGCCACCCCACGGGCGCGCAGGTGATCCGCTACCTCGAAGCGGCGGTCGAGCACTTCGGGCTCGAGGTCCGTCTCGGGCAACGCATCACCAACATGGTGAAGGAGTCCGACGGCTGGACGCTCACGATCGGCGAGTCCGTGGAGCGCTTCGCCTACGTCGTTGTCGCCACGGGCCAGTACCCCGGGGGCAGCGCCAAGTACGTGCCTCCCTTCCCCGGCATGGACCGCTTCGAAGGCGAGGTCGTCACCAACATCGACAGCCACGACATCTTCGAGGGCAAACGAGTAGCCGTCATCGGCTTTGGCAAGACCGCCCTCGACCTCGCCTCTTGGAGCGCCAACCTCGCGGAGGAGACCGCGCACGTCTTTCGCACCCCCCGCTGGACGATCCCCGACCGCCTGCTCGGCATCGACTACACGCGCCCGTTCTTCGCTCGCTTCGGCAGCGACATGATGCCCTCCTGGGTGTACAGCTCGGCGCCGCAGCGGTTCCTGCACGAGAACCTCAAGGCCGTCGTGAGCGGCTTCTGGTTCTTCATCGCGAGCCTCTTCCTCTTCCAGCACCGTCGCGACGCGAAGGTCGGCGGCGCGAAGGCCGATGCTCTCGACGCCGTGATGCCGCCCAAGTCGCAGTTCCTCGCTGACCTCCGCAGCGCGAGCGCGGTCGCCCCCGCCACGTACTACCGAGATGTCGCCAGCGGTCAGATCAACGCCATGCGCTCGGAGGTGGAGTCGTTCTACGAGGGCGGCCTCGTGCTCGCCAACGGGGACAAGATCGAAGCCGACCTGATCTGCGTCTGCTGTGGGAACGCCGGTCCGACGTACCCCTACCTCCCCGAAGACGTGCGCTCACTGCTCGAGGGCCAGCGAGGTGGACCGTCCCTCTACCGACACCTCCTTCATCCCGAGATCACCGACCTCGGCTTCGCTGGCTACAACCACGGCTTCTTGCACATCGCGCTCTGTGAGATGGGCTCGCTCTGGCAGGTCGCGGTGCATCGCGGCGAGATCGAGCTGCCGTCCCAGGAAGCCATGGCGGCCGAGGCTGAGCGCGTCGCAGGCTGGAAGCGTGACCACTCCACGTTCGAGCCCACGGCAAACATGGCCGTCAACACGCGCTACCAGCAGTGTCTCGACGTGCTCCTTCAGGAGCTCGGCATCTCCCAGTGGCGCAAGCTCCCCAACCTGCCCGCTGAGCTCTTCGCCCGATACGATCCGACCGATTACGCTGGCGTCGTCGACAGCTACGCGACGCGTGCGCGCGCTCCCAAGTCCAATGCCAAGTCGCGTGAGCCGGTGGCCGCGCCTCGGGTCGAGCCAGCGCTGACGGCCTAGCTCAGCTAGCCCCCCTCACCACCGTCTCATCGCGTCCGGGTCCGCGCATCTCTTTGGGTGCCGGCTCGGGCGCTCGCGTTTGGCGCCCTTCAATCAGAAGCGAGCGCCCACCGAGACGACCAGCCGGCCCGGGCCCGCATCGACGGCGACCCCCAGGGGAGGAGCCCGGGAGTCACCCGGACCGAGCACCAGACCCACGGCTCCATCGACGACCATCACCGACCCGGCTCCGATGAGGCCAGCGCCGAAACCCACCAAGGCGTCCGAGTCCAGCAGGGCCAGCGCGACGCCAGCTCCGAGGTCGGCGAGGCCCAGAAGGAGATTGACGATCGCGATGTCGGTCGACTGTCTCTGTCCACGAAGCGCGAGGGAGAGGTCGAGGCCGAGCACCCCGAGGGTCACCAGACCGGCCACCGTGCCCGCGGCGACCGGCGCGATCAGTCCACCAAAATCGCAGCCGCCGTAGTAGCAAGCGCGCGCCTCGGTGGGTCCGATGAGCGTGGCGAGGCCCAGCGCGCTCACGACGCCGACCGTGATGGCAGTTCTCTTCATGGCGACGAAGAGCGCAACGGCCATGCCGTCGGGCAACGCGCCCCCAAACGGCGGGCTGGTCGGGTGACGTGTGCCGCCCGCTCACGGGGTGTTCGGCTGACTCCCGCTAGCCGTCTCGGATGACATCGGGGGCCGTCGCGAAGAGCTCGTCGAGATCCTCATCGGTGAGCTCGAGCTCATTGGCGGCGGCTTGGAGGCGAGGGGCGTCGAAAACGTCCACCGCGACGCGGTCGGCGTTCAGGATCGCGGGCACTCCCGACTCGGTGGCCAACACATCGGCGACGTGGACCACCGCCATCAGCTGCGTCATCTGCCCCCAGTGATGGGTCCGTGCGATCGCTGGGATGGGCGCGGGCAGGCGCCAGAGCTGCGCCATGATCCAGCCCACCTGCCCGTGGATTCGGTCGAGCTCCGGCCACACGGCCTCGATGGCCGGAGGCTCGTCTCCATAGACGTCCGCGATGAGCATCAAGGAGGCGAGGAAGCCGAGATCGTGGAAGAACCCCGCGAGGAACGCGTGCTCCTGGTGAACGCCCGAGCTGACCTGAACCAGGCGTGTGAGACGCGCGACGGCGACGTTGTGAGCGTTGAGCGTGCGGATGGCGGCCGCGTACTCGGGGTTTCGAGGCAGGGCGACCACGAGCGCCGCCTGCGCTACGACCTCGCGAAGCGCAACGAAACCGAGACGGTTCACGGCCTGCTCGATCGACTCGACCGGTGCGCCGCGCGCATAGCCGGCGGTGTTCACGATCCGCAGGATCTCGGCGACCAGACTCGCGTCCTGCGCAACCACCTTCGCGACCGCGCCGAAGTCCGCGTCGTCCGAGCTGGTCATCGACAGGAGCTGGTGCACCACCGCCGGTAGGGGTTCGGGGCGATAGCGACGCATGCCGAACGCCCGACGGATCAGCCGCGAAAGATCCTCGGGACCAGGGTCTCGGGGGGCCAGCTTCTCGTCGTCGAACCAGCGGTCTCCCGCCTCTTCTGCGGATGCGCTCTTCATCCTCTTTCCCGGCCGTTCTGCTCTCGCCAGCAAACCAGCAAGTCAGACCCGTGCATGAAGTGCATCGGCGGTCCCGCGGAGATCTTGAATCCAAGCTCGTCGACGCCTGTCTTCGCCTCGACACCCTGGCAGCGTTGGCCGGTCTCGAGCGCCAGAACGGCGGTCCGATGGAGGCGAGAACGCGAAGGGCACGCCGAGCTTGGCTGGCACAGCAGATGCGAATCCCATCGCATGTACCGAGAACCCATCGCCGCGCTCGAGCACAGCCTGAAGCTCCTCGACGAGGAGCGCGTGCTGCTCGAGGAGACCGTCTCGGAAACCGAGGAGCGGTTGAAGCAGCTGCGCAACCGCCAGCCGCGTCGCGCCTTTCCGTGGAAGAGGCTGATCCTCGTTGCGCTCACGATGGTTGGCCTCGCACTCCTCGGAGCGGTGGCGGTGCTCCCGTGTCTGTGTTCACCCGGCGGCGAGAGCCGAGAGGTAGCCTCGATCGTGGCGTGCGCCGCGGGTCTGTTCGTGACTCAGAACCCCGCCAAGTCCTGTCCGACGGTCGAGACCCTCGTCCGCGAGGGCTACCTGCCCGAGCCGAGAGACGAGAGGGGTCGGGCGTTCCAGATCCGGTGTTCGCCCGACGCGGTGACGGTTCACTCCGGCGGCACGGACTGGGCTACGTGGGCTGTGCCGTAGCGGTGGCGGCAGGCCCCACGTCGAGCCGTGGGTCGTGGCGCATGTGCGAATCGCCGATCATCACGGCCACGGTCTTCCTCAGTCGTGCGAAGACGCTCTGCTGAACATAGGGCACGCCGTGCTTCTCACAGACCTGCTTCACCTCCGGCTGCAGCCGCTGCAGCGCTCGCATCGGCAGGTCGGGGAAGAGGTGGTGCTCGATCTGGTAGTTCAGGTAGCCGTGCAGGAAGTCGTTGAGGTCGGAGCCGGTGCGGAAGTTGGTCGAGCCGAGAACCTGCCGCAGGTAGAAGTCGGCCCGGCTGCGGGTGGCGCCTTCGAAGCGGTAGAGGTCGTCTCCGACGTGGTTGGGCACGATGACGAGGAAGCCGTGCAGGTTCGTCAGCAGCTCCGCGAGAAGCGAGTTGAGCGCGACGTTCGTGACCGCGACAGGGCCCAGCGGCGAGAAGAGCGAGGGTGTCACGACAAACGTGCCGAGTGCGTAGGGGAGATACGAGCGCAGCCACAATGCTGGATCGGCGAAGGTGGCTCGCACGCTCTCGTAGACGGGGGGCTCGCCGCGTCGGCGCGCCCGTGCATTTTCGTGTTCGAAAAGAGCGTTCGGCGCGTAGTAGGCGAACTTCCAGCTCCCGGCGAGCACGGCGACGACCGCTACCTTCACCCAGCGAGGCAGGTTCGCGCCTCGCAGGTATCCGAGGTTTCGCTCCACGAGGTCCGGGTCTGCGTCTTCGCCGAGACGGTAGTGATGCAAGAGGTTGTGCTCGGTCGTCCAGGCCTCCGGCTCGATCCAGTCGAACCAATCCACCAGGCGTCGCCACCCCTTCGCGAAGACCTTGCTGTGCCGGGTCGTCGGAGCGTCCGGGACCTTGTCATAGCCTCGGTGCGTGACGTGATGGCCGACCATCGCCCAGCGGGTCAGCCGGCCCGTGCTCAGCAGCGCAGCAGAGACCGGATTGGGTGCCAGCCAGGCGGTCGCGTACCCGAGCCCAGAGCAGACACGTCCCCAGCGCTCCATCTTGTTGAGGTGTGCGGCGTCCTCGGCGCTGAGCGAGCGCTTTGCTCGGTCTCGAATCTCATCGAGGTCCCGGGCGAAGGCCTCGAGATCGAGCGCGTCGATGAAGTCGCCGTGAGCAAGGCTGGGCATGCGTCGAACCCTGACCGGATCGCGTTTCAGCGCAAGGTCTTCCTCGTCAGGGGTAGAACGCGCGCAGGTTGAAGCACCCCGCGGAAACGCCGGCCGTGCACGCACGCTCGTAGGCGTTCATCGCCAGCGCCCGGTCCCCTTCGATCGTATGGCCTTCGGAGGCCTGACGACGGCGTGCGTCGCCCAGCCGCATGCAAGCGGTTCCGTTCGTCGGCGCCTCGTCCGGCCCACAGAGTGCGCTCAGTGCCTCCCACTCGATCGGGTCGGCGCAGAGCGTGCTGGCGATCCTCGCTCGCGCGCGCCCCTCTTCGCTGAGCCGCGCGAGGAGCGCGCGGCCGTGTTCGCGGCGGTCCGCGAGCGCGGGCCAGAAGCAGCTCTGCAATGCCTCTTGCTCGCAGGCGTCGTCGTCACCACCTGCGCATCGGGTGGCGGCCTCGAGCGGCATGTTTCCCTCGAAGGTCGACGCCTCAGCCCGTGCATCAGGGGAGCCCTCTTCCCGCCCGATGGCGATCTCGTATGCGGCGCGATCGTTCTGTGGCACCAAGTAGAGGCGAAGGCCGCGGGCTGGGCAGGCTCGCTCGCTGGCGGTGTTCCGCTCTTGGTCGAGCGTGGTCGTCGTTCCGCTCGGTATCGCGACCGAGAGAACCCGGGGCGGCTGGCGACTCGCCTCGAGCCGGGTCGCGCTGACCCGCACGCAGGGAGCCCCGAGCTCACCCAGGTCGACGGCTGCGATCACCCGCCTCGTCTCACCCCTCCAGAGGATCACCGGCGCGCTTCGCCCGGGAACGTGGGCGTTGGGATAGCGTGTGTTGGCGCGGCCGAAAGGAGCCGCACCGTCCCGAAGCGCTGCGTCGGTTCGCGGGTTTGCGTAGATGCCGGTCTCGTGTGCACTCGCTTCCGAGAGCGCGAGCCATACCGCCCGGCTCGCAGGAAGCAGCGGCACGCCGCGGCTCCATGAGCTCTCGACGACTGGCGTGATGAGGCTGTCCTGGTCGACGGCGGTGTTGTAGCTGCGCCAGCGCGCCATTCCGGCGGCGGTTTGATTGGAACGGTGCGCCCAGAGCAGCGTGTGGGCTGGTGTCCGGCCGAGCACGACGTGTGCGACGTGGTCACCGCCGATGGACTCGAAGGCGCGCGGCTCGGTCCCCCCGCGGCGCCGAAAAGTGCCTATCAGCCGCACGTGTCCGCCGTCCGGACTGCACCAGACCACCGAGGCGCTCCATCCATACCGGGGGAGTGAGCCTTGCGAGAGGAGGTCGTAGTAGAGCCCCCACCAGCGGTCGCGCCCAGACGCGCCACCCTCGGCGACGAGCACGCCGTCCTCTTCGACCTCGACGTCGTCGGCGATCAGCCAGTCACTGCCCTCGAGGGCAACTCGGTAGGAGACGCAGGCGTGCGGCTCGAGGTCCGCGACGTGCAGCGTCGCTTGGAAGGAGCCCCGTTCTCCAGGCTCGACGCCGTCTGCGAGATCCCAAGTGAAGGGCGAATGGCGCACGATGGCGACGCGATGGTGGGTCACCTCGATGTCGAGATCGTCGCTGCCCCATCGCTCGTTGGCTCTCGTGGATCGCTCGAGCTCCCGCTCGATGGCGCTCTCGCTGGTCCAGGTGAGGGGCACCGCGTACTCACCGAGCACGTAGGTGAGTCCGAGCGTGATGCTGAGCGCCATCGCTGCGCAGAACGTGATTCGCGCCACCAGGCGGATTGCTCGGAAGACCATCGCGCCGGATGTTACAACCCGCCGATGCTTCGGCGCTTGCGCGGAATTCTCGTGGTCGCGTGGCTGGTGTTTTGCGCCGCGCCGATCGCAGACGCGCAGTCCACGGGAGGCCGCATGGGCGGATCCCGCGGTTTCGGGTCCCGCTCATCGAGCACGCGCTCCACGGGAAGGAGTGCAAGCACCAGCCGTCGATCGCGGGCGCGCTCGAGCCGTCAGCGTCGGTCCAGCTCCTCTCTGGGGCGTTCGTCGGGATCCCGCTCCTCGAGCTCGCCCGCGTCGAGCCGAGCCGTAGAGGCGCCACCTCTGCCGCTGGGCCGGGTTCTTCGCCGCTACGCGCCGACCCGAAGCGTGGAGGTCGCCGAAGGCTACGTGCCGCCACCGCCAGAGCGTGAGGCGGGACGATGGCTCTTCGGCATGATCGTGCGACCCGACGTGCAGCTGCACTGGCTCAGCTGGGGGGGCGCCCTCCTGCTCTTTTTGGTCTTTTTCGTGCCACTGCAGCGCCGCGCGATCCGTCGTTGGCGAGCGACCCGGGCCAGCGCACCCAAGACACCCAAGACACCGGAGCCCGCAGGGCCGTGTGAGGTTCGGCGCGTCAGCCTGGCCTTCGGTCACGGTCACCGGGCCGCGCTTCAGATCCTCCTGAAGGACCTCTCGCGACGCCACGATCTCGCGACCGCCCGTGGCATGAGCGACTTTGCCAATACCGTGGTGCGCTACATGGTCGCGGCGATCGACACGGTTCGCTATGGGGCGTGGCAGAGCTTCCGGGAGACGCCAGAGGGCGCTGAGTCCCGCGTCGTCGTGCTCGAGCAGGACCTGGCTCGACGTTTTCAGACAGACATCGTTCGGGGCGATCGAGTCGCCGAGGCGCCGGTGATGGACCCGCGCCCGGAGGACGGCGAAGGCCTGGTGGTCATCTCTTTGGTGATCGGCGCCATGACGCCGTTGCCAGCGTTGGCGAGCGCCGTCGATGCCGAGAGCGTCAAACAGGTTCTGGAGGGGTCCCTGCCGACGCGCCCGGACGACCTGGTCGCCTTCCATGTCGTCTGGTCGCCGGCGGTCGAGACGGACCGCATGAGCTCCCTCGAGCTGGAGGCGATCTATCCCGAGTTGCTCATCCTCGACCCTGCCGCCGCGCTCGGTCGAGCGAGCTGCGGCTACTGCGCTGCCGTCTTCGCCCGAGAGCTTCCCGCGTGCCCCGCCTGCGGCGCGCCCTCGCATGCGGCCGCAGTAGAACGCAACTGAGCTCGTGTCTCAGCCATCGGCGGCGAGATCAAAGCTTGCGGTGATCGCTCGAGCCCGGTCGCCGCAGTATCCGTCGAGCCCATCCTCGTCGCCGAGTCGGTCGCGGCAAAACACGTAGTAGGTCAGCGCCTGAACCGCGAGCGGTCGCACCGTGTCTTCGAGGGCGTCCTGCTGGTCGAGACCAGCGGTCACGGCGTGCACGCGCGCGACGAGATCTTCCGTGGCGTGCCCGAGCAGGGCGGCGGCGAGCGCGCGCTCGAGCGGAGGATCGGCTGCCACCGACTCACTCAGAGCCACCGCGTCCCGGAGGCTCTGCGCCCTCGCGACCAGCCAGGTCATGAACGGACCACGTGCCCACGCGACGGCTGCCGCGGTGTCGCCCGCCGGAGGGCGTGCCGGCGGGAGCAGGGCCACCGAGCGTTCGGTCGACGCCCAGAGGTTCTGCAGGGCGTCGCCGAGCTGGCTCCGATCGACGGCGGGGGCCGGCACGGAGACCTCTGCGGCGGGCTCGGTGGCGCGCTCCACGGTCTGTCCACCACTCGATGGAGCTTGCGGCGGGGCCGAGGGTTCGGCCGGTTCGGGCGCAGGCGAGCCGCACCCCACGATGACCAAGGCGATCAGAAGCAGCGAACGCGACATGCGCGGATGCTACCGCGGCGGAACGTCCCGCGGGTGACGGGCGAACGCGTTGAGCACGAGCACCCCGAGGGGGAGCACGAGACACCCGAGCAGCCCAACGGTGTAGCTTCCCGTCAGGGTCCGACTCGCCGCGAAGGCGGACGGACCGAGCGCGCTGCCGATCACGAGCGCCATGGACTGAATGCCGGCGATCGCGCCGAGGTGCGTTCGACCGAAGAGCCGCGGCAGACCGACGGATGCGAGCGGGCTGAAGAAGCCGCTCGCCACACCGATGCCGATGACCGCCAGCACAAAACCCGGTGACGTACCGAGCTGCGCGGCGGCGGCGTAGCCGAGCATCTCGGCGCCGAGCATCACGAAGATCAACGTGCGGATCTTCGTCCGGTCAGCGACCCAGCCGACGAGCGCGCCCGTCACGGTGCTGCAGACGGCCATGGGGAGGAAGAGGCTCACCGCCTCAGTGGCGCTCAAGCCGACCGCTGCGCCGACATCGGTGATGTGGAACGTGAAGCCCGTGATCACCATGCCGTGCACGGCGAGCGTGAGCGTGAGGGCCCAGAACGCGGGGGCTCGCAGCGCGTCGGCGCGCGTCGCGGAGTGCTCTTCCGGCGCCACCTCTTCGGGGGCCGCGCCATCCATGCGTAGACCACACTCTTCGGGGTTGTCCCTGAACAGGAGCCAGCCGAATCCACCCATGCCGACCGCGACGATCGCCGCCATTCCCGCCCACGCACCGCGCCACGTGGCCATCTCGATCCAGCTGTTGAGAACCAGTGGGGTCACCGCGAACGCAAACGCGACGAAGAGTCCGCTGATCGCGGCCGCCAGGCCTCGGCGTCGGTCGAACCACTTGCCCAGCATCGTGCGGCTGACCATCGTCAGCATGCCCTGACCGCTGAAACGGAGCGCCGTGAACGCCACCGCGAGCGAGCCCCAGACGAGCACGCCAGGGTCCACGAAGCCGACGACCGACGTGAGCGTGGCCGCGATCCCATCGATCGCGCTGAGCGCCAACAACGTCAGCGCGAGTCCGAAAGACGCCCCGAGGACGGTGAGCCGGGACCCGAAGCGGTCCAACAGGCGACCCCCGTACGGCAGCAGCAGACCGCTCGTCAGCGTGCCAGCCAAGTAGGCGTTGGAGAGCCCGAGGCGGGACAAGCCGGTGGCGCCGATCAACGGGTCGGTGAAGACGCTCACCCCCATCGTCTGACCGGGGATGCTCATGATCACGCCGAGCGTAGACGCACCGAGCACCACCCATCCGTAGAAGAATGGCGTGCGCCGCGGAGCAAACGGCACCTCCGGGTGCAAGAGCTTCACGGGGCGAACGTGACCCCGCAGAGCGTTGTCGGCAAGTTCGCGGCGGTGATGTAGACTCCAGGCCACCTTGGCAGGCGAGAACAAGCTGGTCGTTCTCCTGCTCGATGACGACCCAACGTGGCTCCGAGCGCTCGGCAGACTCCTCGAGCGAGCGGGCGCTTCCGTCATCGCTCTCAGCTCTCCTGAGGCGCTGTTCGAACGTATCAGCACCGGCACCCCCGACGTGATGGCGCTCGACTTCGTGCTCGGGTTGGACGAGACCGGCGCCGACGTAGCCCGCTCTCTGCGGGAGCACCTACGGGACTCCTGCCCCCCGCTCTTGCTGGTGAGCAGCTCCCTGCCGAGCGTGGACGACGCCGACTTTGCGCCGTTCGACGCCGCCTACGACAAGGCCACCGCACCTGCCCAACTGGTCCGCTACATCATCGAGCGTGCACATCTCCGTGGTGGAAGCCGCTCCCGGCCGAGCCTGCGCGGCATCCGCCAGGGCGAGCTCGGCCGCGGCGACTCGGACGATGAGCTCCCCTGGTTGAGCGAGGGATAGACGCTCGGCATGGCGCTTCGGCTCCTGCTGCCGCCTTCGGTGGGCTCGGCCCGGGCACGCGCGCGTGCCGAGCTGCTCGACCAGTCTCTGCGCGCCGCGCTCGCGGAGCCGATGTCCATCGCGGTGGCCGATAGCTACGCTGACCTCGCCCAACAGGTAGAGCGCGAAGAGGCGCACTTGGTCTGGATGCCGCCTACCGTCGCGGCTCGCCTCGAGCCGATTCTGCGCTCGGTCTTCAAGTGTGTGCGGCACGGGCAAACCACCTACCGCTCGTCGATCGTGGCGCGCCGTCGCGCCTTCGGCTCCATCGACGACCTCGCGGGCGCCCGCGCGGCTTGGGTCGACCCGCTCTCGGTGGGCGGCCACCTCCTGGCGCGCTCGGCGTTGCGTGAGAACGGCGTCTTCGCGCGGATCGGAGAGCAGCGCTTCCACGGCGACTACCCGAGCGCGCTCGGCGCCGTGCTCGACGGCCAAGCGGACTTCGCGGCGATCACCGTCCGTGATGACAGCCCCGCCGCGCTCCGCGACTCGTTGGCCTCCTTTGGCGGGCGGCCCGCCGCGGATCGCCTGGCGGGCCTGCACGCCACCCACCCGAGCCCCAACGACGCGATCGGGGTCACCGCGGCGCTGCACGCCCGCGCCGCCGATCGGATCGTGCAGCGCGTGTTTCGGGATCGCCGGGCTCGGGCTCAGGCCGCGCTCTGCCTCGCGCTGGACGCCGAGGGCTTCGTGCGTGCCGAGCCCGATGAGTACGCTCCGTTGCGGCGACTCATCAAGGATGCCTGAAGCGTCACGGTTGCGGGTGCGCCTGAGCCTGGTGATCGGCTTGATCCTGGCTCTCGTACTGCTCGGCTACTTCGTCTTCCAGACGCCCGCGGACTCAACGCCGGCGCCGGTCGAGGCCCGCGGTTCGACGCCCGCGTGGCAGCCCGGTGAGTGGGAGGGATGGGCCGAGCCCGAGTCCGTCGCTCCGGCGGCAGAGGACCGCCGGCCGAGCGCACTCCCCAGCGTCTCAGACGCACACGACAGGGTCTACGATCCGCAACGTGCAGCCATGCTGCGGGGGTTCCAGATCACCAGCCTCGATGGTGGCGCGGCGCTCCCCTTCGAGCCCCAGGAGCGCCGCGCGACGATCTCTTCTCTCTCGGGCACGGTGCCGTTCGACGCCGAAGCGGCCTGCACGCTGCGGGTCCTCCCCGCACATAGCGGCAGATTCAACTGTCTCGTGCGGGTGATCTGTGGAGGGGCGGTGGTCTATCCCAACCAAGCCCAGACGGCGGGTTTCATGCAGTGTGAGCTCGGCTCGGATGGCCGCCCTCTGCAAGCGGTCGATCGCGGCCACACCGCCGTCGATGGTGATCCGCTCGTCCGGATCGACCTCCAGACAGGGGAGCTCACCGTCGAGGATCGGGGTGACGGCGTGCAGCCCTTCAGTGTGTCGATGCGTCTGCGCTGAGCGGCAGCCAGCGCCGGGTCAGAGGGGCCAGCCAAGGCATCACCCAGCTCTGCCCTCGGTAGGCCTTCACGCAGGCCACCCCGCGGGCGAGTAGCCGGATCAAGCCGAGGATCATGAACGGGCAGAGGAACGCAAAGGCCTCGACGGCCAGCGGGGCCGACGCGACGGCGATCGGAATGCCGATGCACCCGCTGACCATCAGGGCGACGAAACCCTCGACGACGAGAAAGGCGAGGCTCTGCTTCGCGGCGAACCTCAGCGCCGCATCGCGCGAGCTGATCAGCGCGAGAAGCGCGTACGCTACATTGACGCCGTCGATCGGTGCGTAGCAGATCGTCGCCCACACGTCGTTGCTCTGCGGGATGAGGCCGATCGCTCGCCTCGCCGACGTGGGCACGCTCGACTCCACCCCGAGCGCGTCGGCGAGCGCGTCGGCCGCCTTGGCGAGGTCCCGCCCTTCACCGTGGGGGATGCGTCGGAGCAACGTCGTTTGACGGTCGCCTTCGAGGCGTAGGGTCCAGCTGCGAAGGCCGGCTCGGGCGACGACCACCGCGTCCGGTTTCCGAAAGACGGTGGGCGCCTGCCCCGGGACGCTGATCGTGCGGTCCCCGAGGTCGATCAGAGTCGAGCGTCGTGCGGCGCGCTTGTTCGCCGTCGCCATGAGGAAGAGGCCCGCGAATGCCGGCACGGCGCAGGCCACGCCGATCGCGGCGGACGTCACGGCGAGGCTCAGCAGCGAAGGCGAGTCCACGAAGAGCGCGTGGCAGATCCATCCAAGACCGACGATCGCCGAGGGCACGGCGAAGACCCAGACGGCCCCTCGCACGAGGTGATCCCTCGCGGACTCGCGCAAGACGAGCTGATCATCGTCCGCCTCGAAGTAGCGCACAGCGTCTAGCTGGAGCTGCCCGTCGCCAGGTCGTGAGGCAGGCTTCCCCGCGGCGAGCGCAGGTAGACGAAGGGAGTGAGGGCGAGGAGGTTCGACACGCGTGAGGTGTATACGTCGGCATACCGCTCGATCTGCCTGGCCAAGTGGCTCTTGTCGTTGCCCGTTCGCAGGAGCGGGCCCCAGCCGCGGTTGACCAGCTCGCCTGCGCCCTTGGCGAGCGGCGAGATGCGCGCGTCCAGGGCCACGAGCTGGTCCCTCAGCGCCTTCATGCGCTTCTCGAGCGACTCCTTGTCCGAGTCCGGTTGAGGCCCGTAGCCCTTCTCGAGGCGCTGCTTGGCGAGCCGCAGCCGCGAGAAGCGATGCTCGAGTCGCTCCTTCTCCTCCATCATCGCGAAGAGTTCGCGCTGCGAGCTCTCGAAGCCCTCGATCGCCTCGAGCTCATGCTCGAGCTCCCGCAGCACGAGCGCCGTCCGCCAGCGCAGGAGGCTGCCCGAGACCCGGACGTCGCTGAAGATGTGGTCGCCGACGTAGAGGATCTGCTCTCCGCTCAGGCCGAGCGACGCCTCGATCCCGGCGGCGTTCCCGCCGAGGTAGATGCCGCCCTCTTCGGGCGCGAGGACGGGCAAGAGCCGGCCCTCCTCGTCCACCACCTCGAAGCAGGGGTTGCGGTGTTCGTAGAACGAGGGCTTGCGCGCCGAGACGATCACCATGTCGAAGAGATCTCGCCACGTCATGCCGTCCGGCAGGTAGCGATCAAACGCGTAGGTCATCATGTGGCTCGTGTACGGCCACTCGCTGTTGGTGATCAGAAGCACCTTCTTGCCCGCCGCGCGCAGGTCGCGCAGCGCGAGCGGGAGCTCCGGGTCGAGCACGACGAAGCGGTCCGGGTCGGCCATGATCTCAGCCTTGAGCTGACCCTCGAGGTGCGCCTCGTCGAGGCAAGAGCGAACGACGCGGTAGAGGTCGGCGTACCCCATCGGCCCGGTGAGGCGCCCGTCGTCGAGTCGGTCGACCATCTGCTGATACATGCACGCTTCGCTGAGCGAGAAGAGCGTGTTCAGGAAATGCCAGCGCGGCTCCGCGAGGTCGACGAGCGTCCGCGAGTAGAGCTTGCGCAGCTCACCAAAGGGCAGCTGCTTCGTCCCGTGCGCGGCCCGTTTGACGTAGCCAAACCGATTGGCTTTGACGATGTTGCCATGCTCGAGGTCGAGGATGAGACCGAGCCTCGCTGCCTCATGGTCGAACTCGACGTCCTCGACGGGCCACCCGAGCGCCGCCAGCCTGCCGCGCAGGTGCTCGTAGGCGTGCCGCTCCCACTGCTCCACCTCGTAGTGCACGAGCGTGTAGTCCATGTCGAACCCGATGGCGCGGATCGACCGCAGGTTCAGGGTGCGATTAGAGAAAATCCGGCGACTCGCCGGGGGCAGGTTTAGAGCCTCTTCGTACGCCATCGGGCGTACATACTCAGCTGAGGTGCTTCTTGGCGAGCGCTTTGACTTCTTCGATGTCGAAAGGCTTCTCGAGCGTGTCCTCGACATTGAAGCGCTGGGCCACCTCTTCGCGCCGCACGCTGGCCGTGATGAGCACGACCGGCGGGCGCGGCGTGCCCAAAACGCGAAGCAGCTCCTCGCCATCGAGGTGCGGCATCATGAGATCGACGAAGAGCATCGAAGGCCGGTTCAGCTCGAACGCTCTGATCGCCCGCATGCCGTCGCTCGCCGTCACGACCTCGAAGCCCGCGTGCTCCAGCGTCCGCTTCAAGATGTCGCAAAGGTCAGGGTCGTCGTCGATGACCAGGATCGGACCGCCTTCGTTAACCATGCCCGGAGGATACCGCCGATCGCGCCTCGACCGCGAATGGACTCCGGGTCGGGCGCTGAAAAGGGTGGATCTAGATCGAGAAGAACTGACGGATCCGGTTCAGGAGCTCGCCGCTCCTCGCCTCGACGGCCCGCGCGGGCGAGCGCGAGTCTCGGTTGCGACCCTGGAGCTCGGCCTCACGGACGGCGAGCACGTCGCTGATCTCGCGGGCGAGCTCCGGAGAGGCCTCCATCACGGGCTGGAGGCTCTCTTTGGACACAACGAGGAGGCAGGACTCGACGTTGGTTCGTACCGTCGCGCCGCGCTGCTCACCTGTCATGAGGCTGCTCTCACCGAAGAAATCGTCGGTCTTCAACGTGGCGATGTGCTGCATGCCGTCGTGGGCGTCGATGAGCACATCGAGCTCGCCGCGTTCGACGATGAAGAGCTCCTCCCCGTAGTCGCCCTGCTGAATCACCACCTCGCCCGGCGCGTAGAGGCGCCGCTCAGCGTGCATGGCGACCTCGTGCAGGAGGTCGTGAGGGAGCGGCTTGAAAAGCGGAATCCGCTCCAAGGCCATCTCTACCTCCACGATCTGTGCGTGTTGCTTGGCCTGCGCGCTCGCGGCCGTGTGCTCGATCAGCGTCACCGAACGCTGGGGCGCCGGGATCGGCAGGTGTGCGCGTCGCAGCGCGTACCAGAGCCGGTCTCTCACGCGCGAGTCGATGACCTCTCGCTGGTCGAACGCCTCGACGAAGTAGCGCACCCGGTATTCCACGCCCCGTTCACCGAACTGGATGGTCTGAACGTCCGGCGGCGGCGTGTCCGTGACGCCCTCGACCTCGACCACCGCCTCACGCATCAATCGATGCACCCGCGCTGGCGGCGCGTCGTAGGGGGCGATCACGGTCGCGTTGCGTCGCACGAGCGGCAGTGGCCGGCTGTAGTTTCGAATCGCCGCCTTGGCGAGCGTGTTGTTCGGAACGGTGACTTCGATGCGATCGATGGTCAGGATGCGGGTCGCTCGCCAGTTGATCTCGACCACCTCACCGATGTGATCTTCGTCGTCGTCGAACTGGATCCAGTCGGCGATTTCGAATGGCTTCTGGGCTTGAATTGCGAGCCCAGCGAAGAGGTTGCCGAGCGTGTCCTGAAGCGAGAGGCCGACGACCGCGGTCAGAAGCGCTGACGTGGTGAAGAGGTTGCCCGTCTCGACGCCAGCTTCCTTGAGCACGATGCCAGCCGCGACGAGGTAGATCGCTACCTGTACGATGTCGCGGAAGATGCCGGCAACGATCCTCTTGCGGCCCCGTCGTTCGAAGAAGCCGTAGAGCAGGAGCAGGTAAACGCTCCGCGCGATCGAGAAGAGGAGCGTCGCCTCGTGTGCCAGTCGCAAGGTCGCGTGCACGTTCTCGTACGCGTCCGGGAGGACTCCGTTGAGGAGCGCGAACCCGATCGAAAACGCCAGCATGAGCACCGGCGCCCGCACCACCCGCCGGCAAGCGTGCGGCACGACCAGGCGCAGCATCAGCAGGAGGGCGACGGCGAAGGCGATGCCAAAACCGCCGAACGCCGTGACGCTGCCCTGAAAGAACGCGTACACGTCTTCGGCGCCCCGCACGCTTCAGATCTACCAGATCTGGACCGGCCTCGTGAGAGGTCTACTGCTGGCGACTCGAGTTCGGCCGCTCAGCGGAGCGCGTATGTGTAGTCGACGTCGAGGCTGCTGCGTCGAAACCTCGGGAAGCGCGCCGTGCGCACCGCTCGCTGCACGCAGTTCCGGACCGAGGCGTCGCTCACGCCCGTGGTCGAAATCTCGGTGACTCGCCCGCTCGAGCCCGTGACCGTCGCGATCACCCGCGCGCTGCCGCCTTGCCCGGTCCCGCACTGTTCGACGCGGGGACGAATGGCGCCGAGCACCCGGACGATGTCTGTGCGCGTCGGTAGATCTGGGAGGCGCGGAGCGCGCGGCGTATGCGTGCGAACCGGCGTCGGCCGGGACGGCCTCGGCCGCTCCACGCTGGCCACCGGCTCTGACCCGCAGGTCAGGCGGAGATCAAAATGCTCGAAGCTTCCCTGATCGGCCCCGGCGTCATCGTGCACCACGAGAATCCATCGCCCGGCCGTGGTGCGACCCACGAGCGGTCGAAGCTGGGGCTGATCGCTGGTCCATGTTCGGTTCAGGTTTCGCCGCCCGCCCCCACCGTGGCGGTGCAGCACGATCTCGTCTCCCCAGGGCGCACGGAGCACGACGCGGAGGTCACCGATGAACGAGTGGGTGATGCCGACCTCCACCTCCGCCCGGGTGATCGCGCAGGCTTCTCCGACGTCGACCCCGAGCGTGGCCGTCTGGTAGTCCCGGATCGGCTGCGCTTCGGTGGCGGACACGTCGATCTCGGTCGGCCCGGAGGTCGTGAGGTGGCCGTGCAACACCAACGCTCCGGCGGTGAGTTCTCCGCTCACCGTGACGTCCTCGTGTTCGGCCAGGGAGAGCACCCAAGTGCGACTCTGGCCCAGCTCCTCCGCCGTCGCGTTGACCACGAACATGGCCGGCGTCGTGCCGACCACGCCACCCGCCTCATCGCGGACCTGCGCGCCCGGCGGCTGAGACGTGATGGTCACGTTGACCGTCGTCTCCGCGCCCGGCGCGCTCGCGATCGCCTCTCCACGGGCGTCCCCTGCGCGCACGCTCACCTCGTAAGCGAGCTCCGACGGCTCTCGGAGGGCGGCGATGAAGAGCTGGTAATCGCCGGCTCGGTCGAAGGAGAGCGTCGGAGCGTGGCCCGAGCCCTCGTCGCTGTCGCACCGAACCTCGTCCCCATGAGCCACGGCGAGCGCGAGCGGCGCCTCGTCGGAGCGCACCGTGATGTCGAAAGGCACGTCCTCGCTCACATGAACGACGTGCCCCGGCGTCTCGACGTCGAGGTATCCCGGACAACCGGGGGCCAGCTCCATCGCGGCCGCGGCGCCGAAAGTCGTGCCCGAGAACGTGGCTCGTGGCGCAGCCGCTGAAAGGGTCGCCTCACCGTAGCGAGGCTCGGGGTCGCCGCAGCCGCCGACCGTGCCCAGGACCACCAAGACCAGCAAACACCTCACGCTCACGCGGCCTCCTTCGTGTCGATCGATGGGCGCGACGCGCGCGGCTCCTCGGGGGTGAGTGAACGGCGCTTACCCCAGCGGCGCTTCCGCTTGGGGCGCGTGACGGTAGCGCTCACCGAGTGATCGGGCAGGCGCAAGAGGAAGAGCCCGAGCAGGTACATGAAGAGCGCGGCGGCCAGCAGCGGCGTGCGAAGGGATCGCATCACGGCTTGCTCCTCGACGTCGTCGAGGATCTCGCTCGCGGAGCTCAGCACACTCCCGCCACCCGCGGCGGCGAGTCGTCGAAGCTCCGCCGCGTCAGAGCCAAAGACCGAGAGCTCCGGGTGGTAGGGGCGGTCAAAGCCGAGCGCGACGGTGGGGCGCTCGTCCACGGGCGTGCGCGCGTCGAGCAGGAACCCTTCGTCCTCGAGGAGCTCGGTCTGCCAGACGCCCGGACCCCGCTCGATCAGCTCGAGCGGCTCCGCGCGGCCGGCCTCGCGGAAGATGCGTACGATCGGTACTTGCTCGCTCGAGATGGTCGGCGCGAGCACGGTCGCGACCTGCACCCCTTCGACCAGCGGGTGGGGCGCGAGGCTGAGCTGAGGCGGCTGAATGGGGCGGGTGCGCAGCATGCCTTCAGCCATCGAGACCCAGAACTCTCGGAAGCCATCCCACGCGCGCCAGTCATTGGCCCACGGGCCGCTCGTTGCGCTCGCGAACGTGGCGACCTGGCCCAGCCCTCGATGCCAGTGCGCGAGCGCGGGGCGGCGGTCGGGCGCGGCGAGCACCATCGTCGCACCGCGCCGGAGGCCGCTGAGCGCATAACCACCGAGCCGCGGCGCCTCCTCGAAGGGCACGCCCTCGAGCATGGCGAGCCGCGTCACCACGCGCGGGCGGAAGCTCACGCGTCGGTGCGCTGGCGGCTGCCGGTACTGAGCCTCACGCACAAAGAGGCTGGGCAATGAGCCCGCCGCGTTGGTCACGTGGTAGCGGCCGCGCCCCATCTGCGCGATACGCGCCATCAGATCGTTGCGCGGGCCGATCGTGATCGTCGAAATGCTCCCGCGCCCGGCCAAGACCTGCGCCGCGGCGAGCGCGTTCTCCGGGTTGCTGACGCCGTCAGAGAGCAAGATGGTGTGATGAATATAACGAGGGTCGTTGCTCATCACGCGGCTCGCTGCTCCGAGCGCTGCGCCGATGTTCGTACCGCCAGAGGCGTGGATGCCTTGGACAAACGCGATCGCGTCCTCGCGCTGGTCCATGCCCACCGCCGCCATCACCCGATCGGCGCCGCCACTGAACGCGACGACCCCGACGCGCGCGTCGGCTCGGAGCGCCCGGATCGCAGCGACCGCTGCGTTGCGGGCCTGCATCATCTTGATGCCACTCATCGAGCTCGAGCGGTCGATGACGAGCACGAGCTCGAGCGGTCGAGGCTCCGGGATGGCGGGCGGGATCTGAATGGGTTCGATCTCGCGGAAGACGCGCGGCGCGCGCCGGATCGGGTGCCGACCGGTGACGGAGATGAGCCCGCCGCCTTCGTTCTCCACCCAGTTTCGAATCACGTGCTGCTGACCCTCGGTCAGATCGTTCGGGTCCGCCTCGTCGACGATCACGAGGTTGACGTCTTCGAGTTCCCGCGCGTGGGTCGGCGCGCCCGTGATCGGCGTCGCGACGACTCGCATGCCGCCCTCTTCGAGCAGCTGCGCGAGCACGGGCGGGCCGTTCTCCGGGTCGAAAAGGATCCGCACCTGCGGCTTGGGTGAGACGCGGATCAAGGAGCGCCAACGGTTGTTGTCGAGCACCACGTCGCCATCGGCGACCATGGCGATGGTGAGCTCGTGCACGCCCTCTTCTTCGGGGAACTCGACGCTCAGGTTGGTGCTCGAGTCGCCGCGCGTGGCGACCGCCTCGGAGGTGGCCAGCTCCACCCCGTCGATGGCGAGGGCCAGGTTCACCGACGCGTCCCGGGCGGCGTGCAGCTCGACGGCCACGTCGATCCGATCCCCGGCGCGCACCATGCGAGGAACCTGAAGACCGCGAACGCTCACCAGATCAAAGGGCGGATCATCGCCCATCGGCATCACCGAGACTTCGACCCCAGCCCGGTGCGCGGCTGCGATCGAGGCACCGAGGTGGCCCCCTGAATCGCGGCCATCGGTCGCCACGATCATGCGTCGAACCCGATCCCGCGGCAGGGTCGCGACGGCGACGGCGACGTCGGTCGACGGAGTCACCAGAGCGCCCGAGGGGTCCTCGAACGTGGTGTCGATCCAGGCCACCTCTTCGTTCGCCGTCCGGACGGTATCGAGCGCTTGGCGGACCCGCTCTCCGTCCGACGCGTCGATGCTGGCCGTGCCGTCGATCACGGTCGCCACCGCGAGCTCTTCCGTCGGCCAGCTGAAACGCAGGTCAGCGACCGCGAAGAGCACCAACGCGACCGCGAGGATGCGCGTGACGATGACCATGGAGCGTCGCTTCAACCCGATCGGGAAGCGACTTCGCAGCGCGAAGAGGATGAAGAGCGGAAGCGCGCAGAGGCCCCAGAGCGCGAGTGGCCACCCGACGGTCAGATCGAGCTCGTTCATTCGAGCCTCCCGCGATGCAGCAGTGTCCACTCCAGCAAGATGAGCCCGAGCAACCCGAGCGCGACGAGCACGGCCAACGGCGGCAGCGGATCGGTGGAGCGGAAGCGCGCGGCCGACGCGCCGCTCGGGATCTCCCGGCTGTGGATGCTGGCGCTGAACGCCTCTGCCCGCTCCCCAACGTGATAGATGCCTTGGTGCCGGATCGCAGCGATGGCGGTTGCGTCGACGGGCTCTCCGTCTGGACCCAGCACGGTTTGGTCCGCGGCGTAGATCGGCTCACCGAGCCGTCGAGGCAGGGGCACCTCGTTCCGAACGCTGGCGGCCCACCGCAATGAATCATGCACCATCAAAGGGAACGCCTCGCGCTCGACCAGGTCGGTCCATCCGAGCTCGATGCCATAGGCGATGAGGCGCCGTGCCTGCGTCTCGCGCGCTACCGCGAGCGCGTCCGAGCCGCTCCGGATCAAAACCTGATCGCCTGGCTCGGTGGCGAAGCGCACGGCTCGCGCCACCCGAATGCCGTCCAATCGAACGCCGTGCAGGGCCGGGTGGCTGCCGAGGAGCGCGCTCACCCGAGGGGCCTCCGCCGCGCCCGAGGCCGCGAGTTGTCCTGACGGCGGCGAAAAGAGCACGACCGAGGGGTGATCGATGCCCTCGGGCAGCGGGGTGTGGTCGAGGACCAGGACGTCGTAGGCGGCGAGCGTCTCGTCGGTCTGCCCGCTGAAGGCCGCTGGGGACATCGCGTCGACGTTCGCGTTTGGGTGCACGGCGAGCGCGGCGGCGAGATAGGGATTGCCGCCCGAGACGTAGAGCACGGCGAGCGGCGCGAGCGGCGGCACGACCGCGAACGCGACGTCGTCGACCTCGAGCGCATCTTCGCTGCCCATGATCTCGATGTCGCTCAGGCGGGCCGTGAGCTCCGCCCGCTCGGCGCTGAACCCTTGCGCGTCAAAGGCGACGCCCGCGCCCGGGCGCAGGGTCACGCGTCGGTCGAGCAGCGGCACATCGCCGTCGTAGATCTGTAGGCGCGCGCTCGACTCCCGTGAGCTGAAGGAGCGCAGCTGAACTTGCGTGACGTATTCACCAGCCGCGAGCGGGTCGCGCCGCGCCGAGAAGTCGCCGATCGCGATCGTGTCGGCCGGCACCCCCACGGGAACGAGCACGCGCGTCGCCTGCGTCTCGAGCTCTGGCGCGTCGCGGTCGGCGACGACCAAGATCTGGCCCGCGCTTCCGCTCGTCGTGATGATCCGGTCGGCCAGCCGAATCGCCCCTCGAAGGTCGGCCGGGCCGTCGTCGAGCTCGAACCCTTCGAGCGCTCGATCGAGATCAGCCGGGTCCTCGGTCAGGGCCAGCAGCGTCTCGGGCCGCATGCCCGCTCGCACGACCGCGACGCGACCGCCGGCGGTGCTCCGGTCGACCCAGCGCCGAACCTCCCGGGTGGCGCGGTCGATCCGGCTCTCACCCGCAAACGTGGCGCCCATGCTCCGCCCGGCGCCCAGCACGATGACCGTGGTGCCTCGCACGCCCCGCCCGAAGCGGGGATC
>Ga0114933_10001381_pt1 | contig 27201 bp, 30 predicted proteins | sample 4SBtaG_FD_89691 | JGI IMG/M metagenome (GOLD analysis project Ga0114933, IMG submission 89691) | Deep subsurface microbial communities from Kolumbo volcano to uncover new lineages of life (NeLLi) - 4SBTROV12_W25 metaG | ecosystem: Environmental > Aquatic > Marine > Volcanic | place: Kolumbo... | reverse complement strand
CCGTCGTGCGCACGCCGACGACCGACACGAGGGTCGCGGGGCCCTTGACGAAGTGCTGCTCCGGGTGCGTGTCGAGCTCGAAGAACTGCTCCATGCGGCCGTCGCCGTCCACGTCGATCGCGCGCAGGCGCACCGGCTTCAGCCCGCCCTCGAGCAGGGGATCGAGCCACGCCTTCACGTCGGGGTCTTCGGCGGAGAGCGTCTCGCCCAGGCGGCCCAGCTGCGCGACGTCCGAGGGCTCCTCCGCGAGCTTCTTGTAGTGCGGGCACGCGGGGTCTTCGGCGGACACCACGTCCACCTCGGCCGTGGTCAGGGCGAGGGGCGCCTCGGTCAGGTCGTACTCGATGCGCACGGCCATCACGCGATCGGGGCACTCCTCCCCGGGGAGGTAGTCGTCGCCCACGCGGCAGGCCACCACGGGGCCCTCGGACACCACGACCGCCCAGGGCAGCGCGGAGGTCGGCAGCGCGTCGGCCGGAGGAACCACCGCCGCCGGGGTCGGCGCGGGGGTCGGCGCAGCCGTGACGGCCGCGGGCGTGGACGCCGGCTTCGGGGTCTCGGACGGCTTCTCGCCGCAGGAGCACCCCGCGAAGAGCAGGGCGCAGGCCCCGATGAGGAAGAGTCGCGTCGGTCGCATGGTTCGTCTCCGGCGGACGAACCTACCGGTTCGGGCCCGGGCGGGCTACTTCACCGGCGACGTGGGCACCAGCACGATGTCCCCGGGCGCCAGCGAGAAGTCCGGGGCCCGGCCCTCGGTGATGTCGCGGTAGGGCAGATCGACCGAGTACTCCTCGCCCTCCACGTGGCGGGTCAGGATCACGGCGGTGAGGACTGCCGACTCGGTGGTCCCTCCGGCCTCGGCGATGGCCTCCACCAGCGTCATCCCGTCGCGGTACTTGTACCGCCCGGGGCGGGTGACCTCGCCGAGCATGGAGACCTTGCGGGAGTTCTGCTCCTTGAGGAGGACGGTCACCTGCGGATCGAGCAGGTAGCCGTCGGCCAGCCCGTCGCGGATGACGCCGGCCACGCCCGCGGAGCTCAGGCCGTCGACCCGCAGCGTGCCGAGCAGGGGGTAGTTGATCGTGCCGTCGCCGTCCACGCGGAAGTCGCCGGACAGCTCCACCTCGAGGTGGACGCGCACCTCGAACACGTCGGTCGCGCCGATGACGTCCTGGGACAGCTCGGGGCGCGGCACGTCGTAGTTGACGGTGGACGTCGTGGGTCGGCAGCCGAGCGCGACGAGCGCGGCGAGGAGGAGCAGGGTGGAGCGCATCACGTCCTGATTTCTAGGGCGGCGGACCGACCCGTGGCAAGCGTTCGTGCGCTCACGCGAGGATCTCTCGGACCGCCCGGGCGGCGGCCTCGATCTGGAGCGGCGACAGGTCCGGGTGCACGGGCAGGGAGAGCGCCTCGCCCGCCGCGCGTTCGGCCTCGGGGAAGTCGCCCTCCGAGTGCCCCAGGTCCGCGAAGCACCGCTGGAGGTGCAGGGGGACGGGGTAGTAGATCGCGGAGTCGATGTCCCGCGCGGCGAGGCCCGCCCGGAGCGCGTCGCGGGCGTCGCCGCCGGCGTTCACGCGGATCGTGTACTGGTTCCAGATCATCCGGTTCGTGTCCGCCACGACCGGCAGGGTCACCGGCGCGCCCGCGAGCAGCTCGGTGTAGCGCGCCGCGTTGGCCCGGCGCGCCGCGTGCCACGACTCCAGGTGGCGCAGCTTCACCCGGAGGACCGCGCCCTGGACGGCGTCGAGCCGGAAGTTGCCGCCCACGACGTGGTGGAAGTACTTCGGCTTCCCGCCGTGCACCCGCAGGATGCGCAGGGCCTCGCCGAGGGCGTCGTCGTTGGTGGTGACGAGGCCGCCGTCGCCCGCCCCGCCGAGGTTCTTCGACGGGAAGAACGAGAAGCAGCCGATCGCGCCCAGCCCGCCCACGCGTCGACCGCGGTACTCGGAGCCGATCGCTTGGGCGCCGTCCTCGATGACGGGCAGGGCGTGGCGGGTCGCGACCTCGAGGATCGGGTCCATGTCGGCCGACTGGCCGTACAGGTGCACCGGCAGCAGGGCCTTGGTGCGGGGCGTGATGGCGGCCTCGACGCGGGCGGCGTCCACGTTGAAGGTGACCGGGTCGATGTCCACGAACACCGGCGTCGCGCCCACGCGGGCCACGCAGCCGGCCGTGGCGAAGAAGGAGAAGGGCGTGGTCACCACCTCGTCGCCGGGACCCACGCCGAGCGCCATGAGCGCCACCAGGAGGGCGTCCGTGCCGGAGCTGACGCCGATCGCGTGCTTCACGTCCAGGTACTCGGCCAGCTCGGCCTCCAGGGCCTTCACCTCGGGGCCCAGGATGAAGTGCTGGCTGTCGAACACCGCCGCCACCGCGCGCATGACGTCCTCGCGGATCGCCGCGTGCTGGGCCTTCAGGTCGAGCATGGGGACGCGCATGCGGGCTCCTAGAGGTGTCGCTCGAGGGACGGGTGGGGGGCGCCGGCGGGGGTGGACAGCTCGACGTTTCGGACGTCGTGTACGAGCGCGATGGCGGCCCGGGCCTCCTCGAGTCCGTAGCCGCGGCCCGCGAGGATGTCCTCGTAGACGCGGGTGTGGAGGTCCGTGAAGCCGGTGGAGAACTCCATCTCGGTGCCGTCGAGGGTGATGGAGCGGTAGGCGTACCCGCCCGCGTCCGCGACCGAGGCGGGCAGGTCGGCGGCGTCGATGGACAGGAACCAGCGGACGCGCGCCTTCTCCAGGCGCAGCGTGCCCGCGAACTTGTCCAGCTCGCGCAGGTGCACGTGGTTCTCGACCGACGGACCGAACAGCCACTGCAGCAGGTCGAAGAAGTGGATGCCGATGTTCATGGCCAGGGTGCCCGAGCGCTCGGGCCGCCCCTTCCAGGACACGTGGTACCAGGGGCCGCGGCGGGTGATGTAGGTGAGGTCCACGTCCACGACCTCGCCCGCCGGGGTCGCGTCGATGCGCTTCTTCAGCTCGATGAGGCTCGGGAGCAGGCGCAGCTGCAGCACCGTGTAGACGCGGCCGGGGGAGTCGGCCTCGATCTCGGCCAGCTGGTCGAGGTTCCACGGCGAGATCACCAGGGGCTTCTCGCAGATGGCGCTCGCGCCGACGCGCAGGGCGAGGCGGGTGTGGGCGTCGTGCAGGTAGTTCGGGGAGCAGATGGAGACGTACGAGACCGGCGACAGATCGGGGTTCCGGCGCAGCTTCTCGACGTGGCGGTCGAAGCGCTCGACCTCCGTGAAGAAGCGGCAGCCCGGGAAGTAGCTGTCCAGGACGCCGACGTTGTCGCTGGGGTCGACGGCGGCGACGAGTCGGTTGCCGGTGTCGCGGATCGCCTTCATGTGGCGAGGCGCGATGTACCCGGCGGCGCCGATGAGCGCGAAATCGTGAGGCACAACCACTCCTGAGGGGCCGAAAGAGCCGGCCGGGCCGGGAATGTAGGGGAGCCGAGGGGCCCGCGCCACCTCGACTCGCGTCAGCCGATCGCGCCGGCTCGCTCCATGCGGACGCGCACCCTGCGCGCCACCTCTGCCACCTGTACGGAGTCCAGCCTCAGGGGGATCACGTCGGGGTGGTCCATGGGCCGGGGGCAGGCGCGCTCCCGCACGAAGCCGAGGTGGTCGGCGAACGCGCAGGCCGCGGCCACGAGCCGGGCGCACCGACCCTCGCCGGGGGCCGTGTCGGGGGCGTGGTGGTGGCCGATGGCGGCGGCGAGGTCGAGATCCAGGCCCCAGTGGGCCGCCAGCTCCCAGCCCAGTTCTCCGTGCAGGGCGTCGACCACGTCGTCCCAGCGCAGCGTGGACTTGACGGCGTCGGGGAGGCGACGCTGGTGCTTCCGCAGGAGGGTGTGCAGCGTGGACCGACCGATGTCGTGCACCACCCCGGCCGTGAGGGCAGCGTCCTCGGTCGGCAGCCCCGGGCGCGAGCTCACCGTCACGATCGCGCAGGCCGCCGACGCCACGGCGCGGCTCCGGGTCTGCAGCCGGTTCGTCAGGCGACGCCGCCCGGGGACCCGCACCATCGAGCCCGAAGACGCGATCATCAGGGCCTCCCTCGCCCCGCTCATGCCCACCCTCACCAGGGCCTCCCGCACCCCGGTGGCGGGCTCCGGCGCGCCGAAGCTGTTCGCGTAGCGCAGCAACGTCGTCGCGACACCGGCGTCGCCGCTCACCACCTCGGCGAGGGCGCAGAACGACCCGTCCGGGTCGGTCGCGATCTCGAGGCCCCGGCGGAGCGTGTGAGGCAGCACGGGGGCGCGGACGGCGCCGCCGCGCACCAGGGGCAACAGGAACTCCCGGGCCGCGTCGATGGCCGGGGACGACCAGCAGGGGCCGAGGTAGGGGCCGGAGGCGACCCGCGGCGAAGGGGCGGGACGGGCCGGCTCGGGCTCCTCGAAGTCGGGCCACGGGAAGTCGAGGGGCGGAGCAGGGACAGGCGGCGACGTCGGTCGCCCGGTCGGCCAGGGCGGGGTCCAGTCGGCGGGCGGGGGGGCGAGCGGGCGGCTGGGACGACGCCTCACCACGATCGGCACCGGGGGCACCACCACCTCGACGTCGAAGCGCGCCAGCCGGGGCGCGTTGCCCTCCACCCGCGCGAACGTCCCGCTCGTGTTCCCGTCGCTCACCTCCGCGTCATCGGCGCGCGGGCGACGGTCTTGAGGTCAGTCCGCGTCGGGGTGCGGCTCCACGAAGTCGGCGATGTGCTGGGTCCATCCCGCGTCGCCGACGCCGACGGTCCCGTCCGCCCCCGAGTCGGGCCCGATCGAGAAGGTGATCTCCTTGGGGATGCCGCCCTGCTCGTAGCCCTCGAGGTCTCCCGCGGAGTTGCCGTACGCGGCCACGATCTCCCACCCCAGCTCGTCCTGGAGCTCGAGGATGAAGCCGGACTTGTACTGCACCGCCTCGAACGAGCCGAGCAGCTCGGGGGCCGTCTTCAGGGGGCCGTACGGCAGCTCGAGGTCGTCCATCCAGGCGCGGGTCCAACCGCGCAGCGGGTGGGGCCGCCCGGTCAGGTAGACGACGCGGTAGCCCTTGGCCTCCCAGGTCTGAAGGAGGGTGTCGGCGTCCTCCCAGATGCGGGGCACGTACTCGGCGTCGTCGAACCAGGCGAAGAGCTCCGCGTCGCCGACGGTGAGGGTGCCGTCCAGGTCCGCGATGACCACCTGCGTGCCCGCGGGCCAGGGGAAGATCCCGTGGCGGCTGCACGCGCCGCTGCCTTCCAGGACCCCGAAGAACTCGCCGTCGCCCGAGGGCAGGGCGTCGCCGTCGACGTTCAGGCGGTAGTCCCCCGCCGAGTCGTCCGCGCGGGTCGCCACCCGTCCGTGCTCGACCCAGCCCGCGTCCGAGGTCCAGCCCCAGACCCCCACGTCCTCGTCTTCGTAGCCCCAGGCGTCCCACTCCAGGTGGTGACCCATCCAGCCCCGCACCCGCACCTCGTCCGCCGGGGGGCCGATGAGGTCGTCCCCCGCGAACCCCGGCCGACGGTCGTCGCTCAGGGTCTCGGAGTCCTCGTGGGCGAACTCCTCGGTCGACCTGGGGAACGGCAGCGCGCCGGGATCGGGGCACGCGAGCGTGGTGACCGAGTTGTCGAAGCGGGGGTCCCCGACCTCCTCCTCGACGTCGGCGGAGGGGCAGCCCGCGAGGGCGATGGCGAGGAGCGAAGCCGGGATGCGCATGGCCGGCGACCCTATCGGTATCTTCCTGAGGATGCGCGCCGTCTTTCGCTACGGTTTCTTTCCAGTGTTGTTCACCGGCGCGATGGCCGCCGGCGCGGCGCTCATGGCGACGGGCATCGAGCCCATGATCGCCGTCGCCGGCGTGACGCTCGCGGCCGCCCTGACGATCGCGGGGGCCGAGAAGATCCACGATCGGGGCCCTCACGGGCGCCTCGATCGCCCTCGCCGACGCCTTCGGCGGGACCCTCTGGCCGTCGTCGCCGCCCCTGGCGCTGCAGGTCGTCGTGGCGATGATCGTCAGCGAGTTCGGCAGCTACTGGGCCCACCGGCTGATGCACGAGCGACCGCTGCTCTGGCGCCTGCACGCGGTCCACCACAGCGCCGAGCGTCTCTATTGGCTCAACGCGGGGCGCTTCCACCCCCTCGACACGGCGATGCAGTACGTCGTTACCAGAGCGTGCCCCTGATCGTGCTGGGGGCGCCGCCGGAGATCCTGGCCCTCTTCAGCCTCTGGACGGCCGTGCACGGCATGTTCCAGCACGCCAACCTGGACATCCGCCTGGGCCCGCTGAACTGGATCTTCTCCATGGCGGAGCTCCATCGCTGGCACCACAGCCGCCTGGTGGACGAGTCCAACACGAACTACGGCGCGAACGTCTGCTTCTGGGACATCGTGTTCGGGACGCGCTTCCTCCCCGCGGACCGCGAGCCGCCGGAGGAGATCGGCATCGCCGACATGCCCTCGTTCCCGCGCGGGTTCTTCGAGCACCTCGTGGCGCCGTTCCGTTGGGAGGACGTGCGGGCCCGCAGCGGAGCGGAGCCCCCCGCGGTGGTAGGGTGAGCGGGGGAAAGAGGGAGCGTCCGACCATGCGGGTGGTGGCACTGCGGGTGCTGCATGTCGAGGACTCCGACGCCGACGCGGCGCTGCTGGAGTACGCGCTGGCCGAGGCCGGCTTCGACGCCGAGATCGTTCGGGCCATGTCCGCCGAGGAGGGGCTGCAGGCCGCCCGATCGGACCACTTCGACCTCCACATCGTCGACTTCCACCTCCCGGACGGCGACGGCCTCGATGTGATCCGTCAGGCCCGGGACGCGGGCGTCCGGAGCCCCCTGATCCTCCTCACCGGACGGTCGGACCCGTCGATCGCGGACGACGCCCTCGACGCGGGCGCCACCGACTTCCTGCCCAAGGTGGACATGGACCCCCAGCGGCTGCGGCGCTGCGTGCGGTACGCGCTCGAGGCCTACCGCGTGGCCGAGCGCCTTCGGGAGCACGCCCGCGCGCTGGAGGCCGACTCCCTCCTGGTGGTGGGGCCCCGCGGGGACATCCTGTTCGCGACGGCGTCGGCGGAGGAGCTCTTCGGGCGCACCCTGCTCGAGCTGCGCGGGGGAGATCTCGGCTTCGACATCGACGGCGACGACCTGCAGGTCGACATCCTCCGGCCCGACGGCACCGTCCGAGGAGCGCTCGTCCGCTCGGCCATGGGGGTGTGGGACGGGCAGCCCGCGCGCCTGGTCTGGCTCCGGGCGGCCGAGGGCCCCGGACCCGACGGCTCGAGCGGGCGCGACAAGGCAGGGATGGTCAGCGACCTCGCGGCCGGGATCGCCCACGACTTCAACAACCTGCTGGGGGGCGTGATCGGGCACCTCGAGCTGGCGCTCGCGCCGGACTTGGACGACCGCTCCGCGGGCCGACACGTCCGAGACGGCCTCCGCACCGCCGAGCGCGCCGCCGAGCTGACGGCCCAGCTGCTCGCGTTCGCGCGTCGCTCGGAGGGGTCGGCCGAGACCTTGGATCTGCGCGCTTGGGCCGAGGCCCTGCGCCCGGCGCTCGAGCGATTGTTCGACGCGGGCGGGGCGCTCGAGCTCCGGGTGCCCGACGCCCCCCTGTGGGTGCGGGCCACGGACGGCCCCCTGGAGCAGAGCGTCCTCAACCTCGTGGGCAACGCCCGCGACGCCATCGACGGGGAAGGGCGCGTCGTCGTGAGCGTCGAGCCGACCGACGAGGGCGCGACGCTGTCGGTGAGCGACGACGGCCCGGGGATGGCGCCCGAGGTGCTCCAGTCGGCGTTCGACCCGTTCTTCACCACGAAGCCGGTCGGCGAAGGCACCGGCCTCGGGCTCCCCCTCGCGCGCAAGCTGGTCGAGGGCATGGGCGGCGTGCTCGACCTCTCCACGTCCGTGGACGGCGGGACCCGCGTCACCGTCCGGTTCGAAGCGGCCCCGGCGAGCGAGCCGGAGGTGAAGGAGGCCGCCGCGGAGCCCCGGCGCTTCGGGGACGGTGTCCAGCGCTCGGGGCGCGTCCTCATCGTCGACGACGAGGCCACCATCCGCTCGATCGTGTACGCCGCCCTCACGGCCGTCGGCTACACCGTCGTGGCGAAGGGCGACGCACTCTCCGCGCTGGCCGCCGCGACCGAGGTAGAGCCGTTCGACGTGGTCATGACGGACGTGGCGATGCCCCAGATGGACGGGTTCACGCTCGCCGAACAGATCCGGCGCGTACACCCCGCCCAGCGGGTCGTCCTCATGTCCGGCTACGGCATCCGGGTGGCCCAGGCCCGCGGCGTCACCGACAACGACGACCCCGTGCTCGCCAAGCCGTTCCGCATCGCCGACGTCGTGCGGTTCCTCGACGCGTTCATGCCCCCCCGCTGATCGGCTCGAGCCCCAGGTCGAGGGCCGCCTGTTCGACCGCCGCCCCGAGCTCGCCCTGCTCGCTCGCGTCGACGCCGGGGAGCAGATCCTCGAAGGCCATCCCCCGATGCTCGTCCATGTAGCCGTACCCGGCGGACACGGCGGCAGCCCAGAGGCCGAGGACCAGCCTGCGGAGCGCGACCGACGTGGTCGACTCGCGCCCCTTCGGCGCCGCGTGATGCGCGCCGGCCAATCGAGCCGCCGCCGGCGGCGCCTTCCAGGCGGCGAGGAACCGCCCGCCCACGCGCTCGTGCAGGACGCCGCAGATCTTGGCGATCGCCGCCGGGTCCCGGACGGGGGGCCCGCCCGCTCGGGCGATCGCGACGAGCGCCTGGAGCACGAGCGCCTCTCCGATGTTGTGCAGCAGCGCGGCCAAGTGCACCGAGTCCTCGTCCACCCCCGGCACCCGATCGGCCAGGGCGCGAGCGGCCCGCGTGTTGCGCCACAGCCCCTCCCCGACGGCGTCGGCGTGGGGCGATCCGGAGCGGTGCATGCGTCCGACCAGCACCTCCTGGGCCACGCCCAGGATCGCCCGATTCCCCAACTGAAGGCAGGCGTCGCGCAGGGTCTTGATCGGGCGAGCCGTCGTGATGCGACCGACGGACGCAACCCTCACGATCTCGGCCGCCAACAAGGGGTCCTCCCCCGCGGCGGCGACGACGTCCTCGAGGCTCCCCTCGTCGTCCTCGAGGGCGGAGAAGACCGCGGTGGGATCCACCCGGCCCGACGGGAGCGGGAGTCGCCCCTCGGCCATGGAGTCGAGGGTCGCGGCGATGCGGTCGACGAGGCTCGCGTCCGCGCGCCCCGTGGGCGGAGCCTCGACCGCCGCGGGCCGCCCCGAAGCGCGCTTCGGCGGAGCCCGTCGGCGGCTCACCCCGGTGCGGGGCCGCTTGGCCGTGGGCGCCGAGGTCTCCTGGGCTCGGATCGTCGCGCGCGCCAGCGCGGCGTCCAGGTCGCGCTGGGTCACCGGCTTCTTCAGGAAGTCGACGGCGCCGAACCGCATCAGGAAGATGAGAGCGTCCACCGACGGCGAGTCGCTGAGCCCGAGAACCTGCACGCGCGCGCCGGAGCCGTGCACCGCGCGCATGACGTGCTCCGACCCCGGCGGGGGCAGGTGGACGTCCAGGATCAAGACGTCGAAGGAGCCGGCCCGCAGGTGCCGCGCGGCAGCCTCGACGTCCTCCGCCGTCCGGGGTCGATGCCCCCCCGCCTCGAGCATCGCGGAGAACAGCCGCAACGTCGCCGGATCGTCGTCCACCACGAGAACCCTGAGACCAGCCATGTCCCCCCCGATTCCTGCACGCCCCTCTCGAGGGCCACTCCGACGCGGAGCCTACGACATGTTTCCTCCATCGTCCCGGGCGTTCGTCAGCCCCAAGCGAAGACGCCCACCAGCAGCGCTGATGGGCGTCCTCGAAGAAATGGTCGGCCTGGATGGACACCTATAGAACTTCTTGGGCCCTCCTCAACGCTGAGGAAGGGCTGGCACGCATCGTTCAACAGATGTTATAACATCCACATGTCGAAGACCCTCACCGTCCGCAAGATCGGCAACTCGTACGGCGTGATCCTGGGCAAGGAAGCCCTGACGGAGCTCGGCGTCGGGGCGGGGGACACGCTGTTCGTCGTCAAGACCCCCGACGGCATCCGCCTCACCGCTTACGATCCCGACTTCGCCGAAGCCCTTGAGGCAGGGCGCGACTACATGCACCGGCACAAGAACGCGCTGCGCGAACTCGCCCGCTGATGGAGCCGCGGTGGCTGACACGCGCCATGGTGGTAGCGCTGCACGACGAGTCCCTCGCCCTCTTCGGGGGGCTGCCGGGAGTCCGCGACGAGGGCATGCTGGACAGCGCGCTCGCCCGCCCGCAGAACCGACTCGCCTACGAGCCTGGCGTGGAGTTTCCTCGCCTCGCTGCTGCCTACGGGTTCGGGCTCGCACGCAACCACCCGTTCGTGGACGGGAACAAGCGCGTCGCCGTCCTCGCCGTCGCCGTCTTCCTGGCGCTCAATGGTCGGCGCTTCGATCCGGACGAGGCGGACGAGGTGAGGACGATCCTGGCGCTGGCAGCGGGCGAGATCGACGAGGATGCACTGACCCTGTGGATCGAGCAGAACACGCGGTAGTTCCGGCGTCCTCTCAGGTCCCCCGCCCGATAGAACCGAGAAAGGCCCGACCGGAGCCATGTCCGATCGGGGCCTTTCGCAATGGTCGGAGCGAAAGGATTTGAACCTTCGACCCCCTGCTCCCGAAGCAGGTGCGCTACCAAACTGCGCTACGCTCCGTCAGTCGGTGCGGGAAGCTACGACCCCGCGACGGCGGGTGTCAAGACGCGGCCGCGGCCGCCAGTCGTCCACGCATGGCATCCATGACGGCGCGGTAGTCGTCGGCCTTGAACACGCCCGAGCCGGAGACCAGCACGTCCGCCGCGGCGAACTCGGTCACGTTCTCGACCTTCACGCCGCCGTCGACCTCGATCAGCACGTGGTCCAGCCCCCGCTCCTTCAGAATCCCGCGCAGCTCGCCCGCCCGACGGATCGCCGACGGGATGGCCGCTTGGCCGCCCCAGCCGGGGTTCACGGTCATCACCAGGACCATGTCCACGTGCTCGAGGATCCCGTCCAGCGCGGAGAGGGCCGTCCCAGGGTTGATGGCCACGCCCGCCTTGCAGCCCAGGTTCTGGATCTGCCAGATCGTGCGGTGGAGGTGCGGGCAGGCCTCGACGTGGACCGTGATCACGTCCGCTCCGGCCTTCGCGAACGCCTCGATGTGCTTCTCCGGCTCCACGATCATGAGGTGCACGTCCACCGTGCAGTCGCCGGACGCGGCCTTGGCGGCGGCGGTGATCGCCGGGCCGAGCGTGATCACCGGGACGAACCGACCGTCCATCACGTCGACGTGGATCCAGTCGGCCCCGGCCTCCACCACGGCTCCGATCTCGGCGCCGAGCCGGCCGAAGTCCGCGGACAGGATGGACGGCGCGATCTTGTGGGACATCAGAGCTCCAGGGTCGCGGCGAGGGACTCGCCCAGGTCGAGGTCGTGGCCGCGCAGGAAGTCGGCCGCGGGCATCGCCCTCTTACCGGGGGGCTGAACCACGGTCAACCGCAGCGCGCCGGCCCCGCAGGCGACCACGATGCCCTCGGGATCCAGGGCGATCACGGTGCCCGGGGCGGCCTCGATCCCGCACGCTTCGGGAGGCAGCACGTCGGCCCCGTGGACCTTGAGGGTGCGCCCGCGGAGGGTGCAGAAGGCGCCGGGCCAGGGCGTCGTACCCCGGCGACGTCGGTCGATCACGGCGGCGGGATCGGACCAGCGGATGCGGCCGTCCTCCTTGCTCAGCAGGGGCGCGTGGGTCGCCCCCTCGGGCTGGGGCGTCGCCGCCAGCGTGCCCGCCTGGAGGCTCCGGAGGGTCGACACGGCGAGGTCCGCGCCCATGGAGGAGAGGCGCGCCCCGAGCGTCGCGGCGGTGTCGTCGGGAGCGATGGGCGTGCGCGCGACCTCGAGCATCGGGCCGGTGTCCAGGCCCTCCTCCATCCACATGGTGGTCACTCCCGTCTCGTCTTCGCCTTCGATGATCGACCACTGGATCGGGCCCGCGCCCCGGTACTTCGGGAGCAGGGACGCGTGCACGTTCACGCAGCCGAACCGCGGCGTCTCCAGGATCTCCGAGGTGAGGATGCGGCCGTAGGCGATCACGACCGCCACGTCGGGCTTCAGCTCGGCGAACCGACGCGGGAAGGGGCCGCGACGCACGCCCTTGGGCTGGCGGAGATCGAGGCCAAGCTCGGTCGCTCGCGCCGCGACGGGCGGCGCGCGCAGCTTCTTGCCGCGCCCCGCGGGGCGATCCGGCTGGGCCACCACCGCGACCACTCGGCAGACGTCCTCGGCCGCCACCAGCGCGTCCAGGGTGGGGACGGCGAGGGCGGGCGTGCCGAAGAAGACGACGCGGAGCGGCTCAGTAGATGGGCTGCGGGGAAGAACCTTGTTCGGGTCCAGGGCCATGCTTGCGCTGCTTCTTCAGCTTCTTGAGGTAGAGGGCCCGCTTGAGGCCCGAGAGTCGGTCGTACAGCGTGTTGCCGTCGAGGTGGTCCATCTCGTGCTGGAAGATGACGGCGTAGAAGCCGGTGGCGGTGAACCGGAAGGTGTCGCCGTGGCGGTCCACGGCCTCGACGACGATCGTCTCGTGGCGCTCGACCTCGATGACCATGTCCGGCACCGAGAGGCAGCCCTCGTTCCACACGATCGAGCCTTGGTGCTCCACGATCACCGGGTTGATCAGCTCGGTGAGGAACGCCTTGCTCCCCTCTTCGTCGTCCTCGCGCTCCTCGGCCACGCCGTCGCGGATGGGCACCGCCGCCACCAGGAGCCGCTCCAGGACCCCCACCTGGGGAGCCGCGAGGCCGACGCCCGGGGCCGCGTACATCGTCTCGGCCATGTCGTCGAGGAGTCCGCGGATGCGGTCGTCGACGTCCTTCACCGGCGAGGCCTGCTTGCGCAGGATCGGATGCGGGACTTCGTAGATGGGGAGGATCGCCATGGGCGCGATCCATACAGTGCGGGCCCCGCTTCGTCTACCCTTGTGCCGTGCTCCCCCCCCGCTCTCTGCCTGCGCACGCTCCGATCCTCGACCGCGAGGTGCTCCGCGCGATCGCCGGGCCGCGGGGGCACCGGGCCCGATCCACGGAGGCGCTGGCGGCCGAGGTGACGGCCGCGGCGAACCGCGTCGAGGGCCGCTGGGTGGCGGACGGACCCGACGCGCTGATCGAGGCACTGCACGCCCGCGTGGGGGACGCGCCCGTGGCCGCTCCGACCTGGGGCCGCTCCGACCTGGGGCCCGCCTTGACTCGCTTCTCGACGATGGTGTGGATGGACCCGGCGCCGGGCCGCCTCGATCCCGGGGCGGACGAGGTTCGCGCGGCGCTGGAGCGGGGGGCGAAGGCCGTGGTGGCGTCGCCCGTCGCGGGCCAGGGCGGGGCCCTGGAGGCGATCGCCGCCCTGTGCGACGACGCCGGCGCCTGCCTGGTGGTCGACGCGCGCTCCTCCCCGGGCTGCCGGGTCCGAGATCGGGTGGTCAGCGACTTCGGCGACCTGGTGCTCCTCCCCGTGGACGGCGAGCCGGGCCCGGCGGCGGTGTGGGGAGCCGTGCTCGCGGGGGCGGGGACGTCGGGACCTCAGCCCGCCCCCAACGGTCGGGCGCCCGGACACGCGCTGCGCCTGGTGATCACCTCGATCCGCGACGAACCTCGACTGCGGCGGTTCCTGCCCGCGCCCACCCCGGCCGACGATCCCGATCGCTCGGGAGATCCTCCCGGCTGGGCCTGCGCCGCCGCGTCGGTGCGCCTGTCCCAGTCGGCTGCCCGGGCCTCCCAGCGCGCGCTGCACGCTCGCACCCTCCGCACCCACTGCGGCAACGTGCACGGGGTGGAGACGGTCCCCGATCCTCCGGGGTGCCAAGCCGCGAGCGGCGTGTTCCCGCTGCTGGTCGATCGTCGCGACGCCCTCGCCGACGCGCTCCGAGCCCGCGGCATCCCCGTCCTCGGCGACGGCATCGGCTCCCTCCGCCCCGACGGCAAGCTGGGGTGGGGCGCGCGCGACCCTGCGGCCAAGCTGCTCCTGCTGCCCCTGCTGCCCTTCTACCGACGGGAAGACCTCGTCTTCCTGGCCGAGCAGCTGCGGTTGGCCGCCTACGCCGTCGAGACCGGCTGAGGCGACCCCGGGGAAGTCCGCGGACCGCTACAGCGGCTCGTCGACGACCTCGATCGCGCACTGCTCGGTGGTGAACTCGGCGGTCAGCGTCCCGACGGTGTCGGTGCCGTCGAGCAGGTCACCGCTCACCTCCACGTCCCAGGCGCCGTCGCTCCCGCCCGAGAGCTCCACGACCCCCGCGCTGAGGGGATGGACCCGGATCGCGCTCGGGCTCACCTCGGTCAGGAACGCCGTCAGCGCCTCCTGGTCGAGGTTCTCCGGGTCGATGCAGGCGTACGCGTCGGCGTACGTGTCCCAGTAGTCGTCCTCCCAGTACTGAAGCTGGGCCTCGAAGGAGCCGATCGCGCCTCCGCCGACCTGGGCGTAGCGGCCCTCCACGGGGGCCGTGCGCGCCTCGAGGGTCTCGCCCACGTCCGCCCGATCCAGCTCCACGCGCAGCTGCTTCGCGCCGTTCTTCTCGAGGTTCACGTACGCGTCCCGGAGATCGTCGACCAGCTGGTCGAAGGACTCGCACTCGGGGTCGCCGGCGGCCACCCGCTCCTGGTACGCGGCCTGGGCGGCGATCCGCGCGGCCTCGGCGTCGCGCTTGAGGCGGCAGTAGTTGCCCACGCTGGACAGGACGAACTCGTGGGTGCGCCCGTCGGCCGACCCCTTGGTCAGCCACACCGCCGACGCCGGAGTGAACGCGTCCACCGCGTCGCCGGTGATGTTGATGGACCCGGGGCAACCGGCGAGCAGGACGCCGGCGAGAAGCACGATGGGGGCTCGAAAACGCATGCCGCTGAAGCTAGCAGGGAACGCTCCGCGTTCCTTGGGCGAACTCCTGCCTCGCCTCTCGGCTCGCCGGAATTCGCGCGCTGTCGCTGGATCCCGGCCTCTTTCGAATCCCAGAACGAGGTGACCCGAGCCCTCGATTGCCGAATGTGGGGGGGGGGGGTCGCACTCGACAGTCGAGAGGGCTCGGGCCATAACGGCTTTGAGCGCCTCGTCCCGGGGGTTTCTCTCCACGGGATGTATTGAATCTATGCCCGCCCCTTGGGGCTGTCAACTATTCGCTTTCAGCCGACTCCAGATCGACTTCTCGCTCGGGCTCCTCGATCTCTTCGGCGTCCCGACGGACCTCCGCGTCGAACGAGCCGGAGATGGTCACGGCCCCGTCCAGGTCTCCGAAGCGGTTGCTCGTGAAGGCGATGTTGTAGCGCCCCGCGGCGCGGGCCGGGCCGCCTTCGCCGGGCAGCGTCAGCGACTCGAGCTCGACGGTCCCGAGCAGGGTCTCGTCGTCCTCATTCTCTCGATCGACGGTGAGCTCCCGGAAGTCGTCGTCGATGTCGACCTCGTCCTCTCCGTAATAGTCCGCCCCGAACACCTCGATGCCCAGCTTCAGCTGCGCGAACGCCTCGATCTCGCACGCCGACAGCGGCCGCGTGTCCTCGTCCGCGTAGAAGTCGGTGCCGTCGGCCGGCAGGAGCGCGTTGTGGTTGATCTTCAGGGTCCGTGGGTACTCCCAGTCGGTGGACGTGAAGTCGCGCGCCGCCTCCTGGCAGATCGTGGAGCGCACGTCGTCCACCGACGGAAGGTTGATGAGGATGACGAGCCGCAGGTCCTCGGTGAGGCCCTTGTAGGCGGCGATGTTGTCCTGCACGGACTGCCGCAGGCAGGGCCCGACGCCGGTGCGCTCGTACGGGCCGAGGTTCGACCCGCAGGCCTCCCCGTCGCGTCCCCAGGCCTCGTCCTCGTCGTCGAAGTGACCCCAGGGGGAGAAGCCGTCCTCCTCCAGCGCCTTGTACACGTCGCCCATATCGAGGTGCGCCGTGATCTGGAGGTCGCTCTTCTGCGTGAACAGACCGCGCACGCGGCTGGTGTCGTACGGGACCGGGTACTGGATGATCCCGCTCTCGAGGCGATCGTCCGCGTCGCAGTCCTCGGCGCGCTCCTCGTCCGGGCACTGGCGCTGGCGGGCCTCGAACGTCTGCCTCCAGCCCTCCTCCACCTCGGTCGGGTAGAGCAGGCCGCTGAAGAACTCGTAGTTCGAGCTGCTCAGGGTGAAGTCGATCGACGCCTCGTTGTCGCCCCAGAAGCAGCCGGGGAGGAGGAGGGTCGAGAGGACGAGAAGAAGGGCGGTGCGCATCCGGTCTCCGACGAACTGCAGTGCGTCTCGGTCGCGCACCTTACCAGCCGCCACGGAGCGCGCCCGGGTCCATCCGGGCCGGGAACAATCTTGACCTCGGCGGGGTCGTGACCAAGTGAGAGAGAAGAAACCCGCGAATCGAACAAAAGGCTTCGGCCGAACGTCCGATGAGTGTCAATGGAGGCAGCGCACAGGAGGCGACCATGAAGCCCTGGATCATCGAACGCATCGAGCAGGAACGACGAGACCGTGAGTGGGCCCCCCAGCCGCTTCACATCCAGCGTCCCCCGCCGGAGTGGATCGAGGAGCAGGAGCGGCGCCGAGACGACTCCTCCGAGGGCGAAGACGCCGGTCGCGGCGTCTGGATCTTCCAGATGTAGAGGGCGCTCAGTCGCCCACCGCGCGGAGCCTGCGCCCCGCGCTCACGGCCAGCAGCAGGAGCGGCTCTCCCCGCCCGTCGCGGCCGTCCTCCGAGTCCCCGAACCGACCCGACTCGACCATCCGGCTGCGCACGTGGGCCGCCTTTCGTCGTGCGTCCATGGCCCGGCGGTTCTCGCCTCGCGCCTGAAACACGATCGCGAGGTTTCGCAGGCCCGCCCAGGTCCCCGGCAGGTCGCCCACCCGGTGGTAGAGGAACAGCGCCCGCACGCAGTGGAAGAGCGCGCCGTCGAGGTCGTCCCGCTGCTGGAGCACGACCGCCAGGTTGTGATTCGCGGGCGCGGCCCGGTGAGGGTCCGTGGCCTCGAGCTCGGTCAAGCAGCCCGCGTAGAGGTCCTCGAGATCGTCGAGGCGCCCCACCTCCACGGCGTCGGTCGCCTCGGCGTACCGATCCACCGCCCGCTCCGAGGGCGGATTGCGGGAGGTCATCCAGTCTCCCCAAAAGCGCAGCGCGTCCATCGAAATCCTCCAGAAATCCAGGAACTTGAGTGCCGTTCACCCACCAACCACGTCAATATTGTCGTGTCTTACCACAGCTGCCGAGAAACTTGCGTGCTGCAATGATTTGTCCCCCGACTCCTCGCGCCTCGACACCCGCCGACCCAGTCGCCATAGTCGGCGCGATGCCCTCCCGGACGACCTCCGTCACCCTCGTCGCGCTCGTCGTGTTCGCGCTCCCGGCCACGTCCTCGGCGCGCGAGGACTTCTTCGAGCCGCGCGCGCTGGGCATGGCCGGCGCGGTCCGCATCCTCGGCGGCGACACGAGCGCGGTGCACCTCAACCCGGCCGTGGTGGCCGCGAACCAGGTGTATCTGAGCTCCGTCTCCTACGGGCACAACGTCAACGACAAGGGCCACCGGTTCAGCATCGGCGCCTCCGACGGCAAGACCAGCGCCTTCGGCATGGGCACGAAGTACACGATCCACACGTACGAGCCGCCGTTCGATCCGTCGCTCGACGTGCGCTGGTACCAGCCGGGGGACGTGGACCTCGAGGACCGTCGCACCACCCACCGCTGGGACATCGCGGTCGCCTACGGCTTCCTCGAGCGGAAGATCAACGTCGGCGTGACGGCGCGCGTGCTGCGCCAGGACAACGCCATCCGCGACAGCACCACTCGGTTCACGATCGACGCCGGGGTCACGTTCTGGCCCGTGGAGATCATCGGGTTCGGCTTCTCGGCCCAGAACCTGATCCCCACCACCCAAGAGCGGTTCCCGGTGCGCATCTCGCCCGGCTTCGCGCTCAAGATCGGGGACCTGTTCCGCTTCGGGCTGGACGCGGTGATCGACTTCACCAGCAGCTCGGTCGACAACTACATCGACATCCACGCGGGCGCCGAGATCACGGCCGCGCAGTTCTTGGGCGTGCGGTTCGGCTACTACGGCGACCGGAAGTTCACGGACCACTACGTCACGTGGGGCCTCGGGTTCACGCTGAACCGCCTGCGCATCGACTGGGGCATGCGGATTCAGGCGGGCGAGATGAAGATGCGCCTGCGCGAGGACCGACCCGAGGGGGGCAACCGCGTCGCCTTCACCTTCGGCGCCGAGCTCGGCTTCTGATGGAGCCCGGCGCGCCCGCCACCGCGGCGATGTCCGTCGATCGGACCCTCCGCGTGGGCGTGGTGGGGCTGGGGCGATGGGGCGGGAACCTCCTGCGCGACCTGCACGACGCCGACCGATGCACCGTGGACGCGATCTGCGACCGCGACGAGGGGGTCCTCTCCTCCCGCGCCGCCCGCTACGGCGCCGCCCGGCCCACCACGGACGTCGCCGATCTGATGACCGATCCGAGCCTCGACGCCATCGTGATCGCCACCGGCGGGGCCACCCACGCGGGCCTCGCGCGGCGAGCGCTGGACGCGGGCAAGCACGTGTTCGTGGAGAAGCCGCCCGCCCTGCGGACGTCCGACGCGCGGGAGCTCCACGAGCTCGCCCAGCGACGCGGTCTGCGCTTGATGGTCGGCCACCTGATGCAGTACCACCCCGCGGTCGGGGCGCTGGCGGAGGCCGTGAGGCGAGGCGATCTCGGGCCGCTTCGGCGGGTCGACACCGTGCGCATGAACCCCGCGCCGGGGCCCGCCGACGGCGACCCCTGGTGGAGCCTCGGACCGCACGACGTCTCGGTCGCGTGTCGCCTGTTCAGGGCCTCACCGCGGCGCGTGTCGGCCATGCGGTTCGGGGAGAACGGGGTGCGGGCGGTGCTCGCGTTCGCGGACGGGCGCGCGTGCCTCCGGGTCGCGTTCGGGAGCCGCGCCAAGATCCGTCGGGTCCGCGTGGAAGGGGCCTTGGGCGTCGCCCGGTTCGACGACGTGCGCTCCCCTCCCCTGCGTCGCCTCACCGGCACGGCGACGACCCCGACCCACGGCCTCGGCCTGCCCCTGGCGCTCGAGGTGAAGCACTTCGTGGACGGCGTGCTCGACGGCGCCCCCATCCGCTCCGACGGCGCCGACGCCGTGCGGATCGTGAGGATCCTGGAGGCCGTGGACCGGGCGCTGGAGACCGGCGAACCCGTCCCCGTCGGCTAGGCGCGTGGAGCGGAGCCGGCGAGCTCCCGCAGACTCACCCGGTCCTCGTCCAGCCGGGCCGCCCAGGCGGCGTCCGTGAGGCCCCCGGCCTCCCGCACCCGTCGACTCACGGCGCGGCGGCGCGCGAAGGCTCCCGGGACATCGACCAGCGAGGCGAGGTGCGCGAGGACCACCGCCGCGGGCAGGACCAGACCGTCCCGCGGGCCCGTGTCGGCGACCGGACCCCGACGCCGGAGCGACGCCGCCGTGAGCGCGACGTGCCGACCCAGCGTCCAGAGCGGGGACAGCAGCAGCCGACGACGCGGCAGGTGGGTCATGGCCACCCGGGCTCGATTGCGCTCCACGAGGAAGACCTTGAGCGGCGACGCGGCGCCGAACGTGCCCCCGACCGCGTGCCGCACCACGGCGTCCGGGACGTAGGTGCATCGAAGCCCCATCCGCGCCGCGCGCAGCCCCAGGTCGGCGTCCTCGCCGTAGCCGAAGTAGCTGGGGTCGAAGCCGCCCGTCCGCGCGAGCGCGTCGCGACGGAAGAGCACGGCCGCGCCGCTGAAGAGCAACACGTCTTCGGGCTCCTTGAACGCCCCGGCGGCCGCCTCTCCGCGGCCCCGGCACCAGTTGAGGCCGTCTGCGTAGAGCCGGTGACCGCAGTTGTCGAGGCGCGAGGGGTCGTCCCGCAAGAGCACGCGCGCCGCGACGATGTCGGCGTTCTCCGCGGCCGAGAGCAGGCGACGCAGGCACCCCGGATCGACGACGGCGTCGGGGTTCAGGAGCAGGACGCGGTCGCCCCGAGAGGCCCGCATCCCGGCGCTCGCCGCCGCCGCGAAGCCGAGGTTTCGGGGGAGCCGCACCGAACGCACTCGGGGGTCGAGGGCGGCGGCGCGGGCGGCCCCGTCGTCCTGGGCGTCGTTGTCCACGACCAGCACCTCGAGCGCGTCGGGCGGGTCGGCGGCGAGCACCGAGCCGAGGCACGCGACGAGGTCGTCGGCGCCGCGGTGGTGCACCACGACGACGGACAAGAGCCCCGGGACACCGTCCGCCGCGGGCGCGGGCGCGAAGGGGTACGGGCCCGCGTCGACGCCCCCGGGCAGCGCCGGGGTGAGGGCCCGCGGGGGGATCACCCGTCTTCCCACGGAGCGAGCGCCGAGTCCTTCTTGAACAGCTTGCGGACCCCGCGGCTCGGCGCCCGTGCGCTCTTGGCGGGCTTCGCCGCGGGCTTCGCCTTGATCTTCGGGGCCGACAGGAACGCGACGTCGACCTCCTGGCTGGTCCCGTCGTCGTCCGGCCCCATCGTGACGTCCACCACCCCGACGGGGGTCATCAACGTCCGCGCCCCCCGCACGATGAGGGCCCGCTCGAGGTCCCGGGCCGCCGCCTCGTCGGCGTCGTGGGTCACGATGCAGGGCAGCCGCGCCAGCCCCGTCTCGAAGTCTTCGGGGTCGGTGTCGGGGTAGAGTGCGGCCAGGAAATCCGCCACGCGCCGGAAGCTCCGCTGGTCGTCGAACCGGGTGATGCGCAGGGCGTAGCGGGACATGCAGAGAGTGTAGGCGACGCCCCGACCGGTCGCTCGCGGGACTGACCGCGGCGCGCGGGGGTTTGGAGTCCGAGGCCATGTTCAAGCGCATCCACCACATCGGCATCGCCGTCCCCACGCTCGACCACGGGGCGTCGATCTGGGGCGAAGGCGGCATCGGCCTCGCCGAGGAGGGGCGCGAGGACGTCGTGTCGGCGCGCACCCGCGTGGCCATGTTCCCCGTGGGCGAGAGCCGCATCGAGCTGCTGGAGCCCATGGGGGACGACTCGCCCGTGGGCGTCTCGCTCGCCAAGCGGGGCGCGGGCATCCACCACATCTGCTTCGAGGTGGACGACATCGAGGCGGAGATGGACCGCATGCGCGGGCTCGGCCTCCGGTTCACGACGGACGCGCCGACGCCCGGGGCGCACGGCTCGCGGGTCGCGTTCCTGCATCCGAAGGACACCGGCCGGGTGCTGATCGAGCTCAACGAGTTCCCCGACGGCGGGCACGAGTGACCGACGCCCGTCGCCTCGCTGCGTCCGTGATCCTCGCCGGGTTCGAGGGCACGGAGGCGTCGGAGCCCGGCCCCGCGGCGGTCGCCGCCCTGGGGGTCGGCGGCTACATCGTGTTCGGCCGAAACGTCGAGTCCCCCGAGCAGGTGCACCGCCTGCTCGCCGGGCTGCGCGAGGCCTCCGGGGACCGCCCCGTCCTCTACTGCGTGGACCAGGAAGGCGGCCGCGTCGCGCGGCTGCGGGCCCCCCTGACCGTGTGGCCCCCCTTCGAGCGCCTGGGCCGCGTCGACGACCCGCGCGAGGCGGAGTCCCTCGGACGCGCCATCGCTCGGGAGCTCCGCGCTGTGGGCTTCACGTGCGACTTCGCGCCCTGCGTGGACGTGAACAGCAACCCCGACAACCCCGTCATCGGCGATCGCGCCCTGGCGGCCACGTCCGGACCGGTGCAGCGGCTCGGCCCGGCCTTCGCCCGCGGGGTCCAGGCCGAGGGGCTGCTGGCGTCGGCCAAGCACTTCCCCGGGCACGGCGACGTGAACGTGGACTCCCACCTCGACCTGCCTCGCTGCGAGCTCGACCGCGAGACCCTGGAGGCGGTGCACCTCGCGCCCTTCGACGCGTGCATCGCGGGCGGAGTGGGGTCGGTGATGTCGGCCCACGTGGTCTACCCGGCCGTGGATCCGGATCACCCGGCCACCCTCTCGCGGACGTGGATCACCGAGGTCCTGCGCGGGCGCATGGGGTACGACGGCGTGGTGTTCACCGACGACATGGAGATGGGCGCCATCGTCGAGTACCACGGCGTCGGCGCCGCGGCCGTGCAGGCGGTGAAGGCGGGCATCGACGGCGTCCTCATCTGCCGGCGGCTGCCCCGGATCGAGGAGGCGGTGGCGGCCCTCGCCGCCGAGATCGAAGCGGACCCGGCCTTCGCCGCGCGGTGTCGCGAGGCCCGGGGCCGACTGGAGGCCGCGGCCCGGCGTTTCCCCCCTCGACCGCTGCCCGTCGAGCAGCTCGCCGGGGCCTTCCGACCGCCCGAGCACGAGGCCCTCGCCGCCCGGCTCGCCGCCGCCGGGACAACCCCGGTACAGTCCGACCCGACCGCGATCCTTCACCCCGAAGGGATCGCTTGACGCCCCCCGTTTGGAGAGACCGTGTCGGCCAAGTGCCCCGAGTGTGATTCCGGCGTCGACGTGCCGGACGACGCCATCCCCGGCGAGCTGATCTTCTGCGACCACTGCGGCGTCGAGCTCGAGCTGCAGTCGAAGGATCCCGCGGTGCTCGGCCTGTTCGAGGAAGAGGAAAAGTAGGGCGGTGGAAGCGGCGCTGAGAGAGGCCGCGGCGGCGGTCCGGGCGGAGGCCGAGGCGCGCTACCCCATCCTCGTGGACACGACCGTCTGGGCCCTGCTCGACGGCCGGCCGATGGTGGGCGGCGCGGTCCTCGTGTCCTCCCAGGCGGACGCGTACCAGGAGGCCCTCGCGCGCTTCTCCCCGGACGAACGCCCGGTGGTCCGCCCCGTGGTCCTCACCGCCTTGGACACCACCTGGGAGAAGCAGCGCTGGGCGCGGGTCACGGGCGCCGACGCCGCGGACCTCCACCGGAACCCGGCGGGCGACGATCTGCAGACCCAGTGGGCGCCCCCCGCGTGGCTGCGGTGGTTCGCGACCGATCCCGACGGGGGCCCGCGCGACCTGGTGCAGCTGCCGGACGGGACGGTCGGATGGGTGGCCCGCGCGGACTTCGAGCGGGCCGACCCGGACGCGGACCCGTGGGCGTCGATCGGCCGCCCCGAGCGGGGCGCCGCGGTGGGGCGTGGGGACCTCGTCGAGGCCGCCGCGATCGCACGACGTCGGCTGGATCGACCGTACCTCTGGGGGGGCAACACGGACGCCGCGGCGGACTGCAGCGGGTTCGTCCAGGCCGTCGCCTGGGAGGCGTCCGGCGTGCTCCTGCCGAAGAACACCAAGGACCAGCTTCGTCGGGGGGCGCGGGTGGCCGCGGGCGCGATCGAGGCGGGCGACTTCGTCTACGTCCAGGGGCGGGAGAAGCGGCTGATGCACGTCGGCCTCGCGCTCCCTGCGGGCGACGACTACACCGTCATCCACTCCTGCTTGTCTCGGGGCCGGGTCCTCGAGGAGACGCGCGAGGAGTTCCTGACCCGGTACCGCTTCGTCGGGGCCCGCCGGATCGTGGCCTGGGATCGGCCTTGATCCCCCGCGGCGAGGCGATCGAGGCGCTGCGGGGCAAGGCCGTGCACGTCGTCGGCGCGTCGGGCGCCGAGGGGACGGCGATGCTGCTCTTCCTCGTGGGGCGGTGCGGGCTGGACGGCGTGGTCGCCCACGACTTCTCGGCCGACGACCGCGCCTTCGCCCGGTCCTTCCGCCGGGCCAACGCAGGCTGGGATCGCCGCGCGCGCGAGGACATGCTCAAGCGGATGCGACGCCTGCCGGTGACGTTCGAGCTCGGCGACCGCTACGTCGCGGACCTGGAGCGCGCGGACGTCGTGTTCGCGGGACAGAACTGGTTCAACTACCCCGCGAACGTGCCCGCCATCCCGGACGCCGTCGCGAACGGGGCCGCCCTGTACGGCGTGGTGGACCTGGCCATGGCGCTGTTCCCGGGGCTCCGCGTCGGCGTCACGGGCAGCAACGGGAAGAGCACGACGTCGGCCCTCACGACGCACCTCCTCGCCGCCGCCACGGACACGGCGGTCCTCCAGGGGGGCAACGACCGGAACCGACAGGTCGCCCTCGAGCGCCTCTTGGACGCGTCCGCCGACGAGCGCCTGGTGTGGGAGGTCTCCAACCGCCACCTGCGTGACCGGCCGGTGCACGTGGACATCGCCGTCCTCACCAACATCACCCGGAACCACATCGAGGACCACGGCTCGTGGGAGGCCTACATCGCGGCCAAGGCCCGGCTGCCGCGGGGGGCGCGGACGGCGGTCCTGAGCGCCCTGGATCCGGTGTCTCGCGACCTGCACGCCGACGTGCGGGCCTCGGGCGCGACGGTGTGGACGTTCGGCTCCCCCGAGGGCGACGGCCCCCGCGTGTGGTGCGACGGGGACCTGCTCCACTACGCGACCCCCACGGGCGCCGGGTTCATGAACGTGTCCGGCTTCGTCCTCCCGGGGGCGCACAACCGGCTCAACCTCTGCGCGGCCGTAGCGGCGGCCTTGGCGGCGGGCGCGGACCCGGCGCTCCTGGGCCCCGCCGTCGCGACCTTCCCGGCCCTCGAGGGGCGGCTGGAGCAGGTCGCCGAGCGGGACGGCGTGCGCTGGGTGTACGACATCCAGGCCACCACGGCCCCCGCGGCCGAAGCCGGGATCGAGGCGGTCGGCGTCGACCGGCCGGTCGTGCTCATCGTCGGCGGCGAGGACAAGGGGATGCAGTACGCGGGCATGGCCGGAGCCGCCGTCCGCCACGCCGCGCGGATCCTCGCGCTGCCGGGATCGGGGACGGACGCCTTCCTCGCCGCGCTCGACGGGCGGGTCGAGGTCGACACCTTCGAGAGCCTGGACGACCTGATCGTGGCCGCGCGGGACCTCGCGCACCCGGGCTCGACGGTGCTCCTGTCCCCCGGCTGCGCCTTCTTCCACCGGGAGTACATCGGCGGCGGGCCGACCTTCGCGAAGCGAGTGAGGCGCCTCCTGGGGGAGGACACGTGAGCGCCGGCATCGGGAGGTTCGCCCACCTCTTCGACGGCCCGGCCATGGCGCCCCTGACCGTGGGCGAGGGCGACACGGAGGCGTCCGACGCGCCCGAGATCGCGCAGGAGCTGGGGCTCGCCTCCCTGGTGCTCAAGCGCGAGGACCTCAACCCCAGCGGGTCTCACAAGGACCGGGGCGTGCTCCACCAGGTGGCCCGGCACCACCGCCCGGGGTCGCCGCAGACGTTCATCCTGTCGTCGTCGGGCAACGCCGCCGTGGCCGCGGCCGCCGCCTGCCGCGTGAGCGGGGACCGGCTCATCGCGTTCACGGCGCCCGGCACCGCCGCGGCGAAGCGGCGCAAGCTCCTGGATCGGGGCGCGGTCGTGGTGGAGTCCGTCAAGCCGATCAACTTCGCCAGGTACGCCGCGCGCGTGTTCGGCCTGGTCGACCTCCGCGGCACGAAGGATCCCCTCGCGTCCGTCGGTTATCGGAGCCTGGCGGGCGAGCTGCACGAGGCGGGGCCGGTGGACGCCGTCTTCACCTTCTCGTCGTCCGGCATCTCCATGCGCGGCCTGGACGACGGGTTCGCGCGCCTGGGCGCGGCGCCCGCGCTGTGGTCGGTCCAGGCGGGGGAGTGCCTCGGCATCGTGCGGTGCGTCGCGCCGGACACCGAGCCCGAGCCGGGGTGTCCGGCAGGCCGCCTGGGCATCCGCAACCCGCCCGACGCGGCGGCCCTGGCCGAGCGCCTGGTCGCTACCGGGGGCGGCTCCGTGGCGGTGCGCACCGACGCGATCCTGGCGTGGCGCGAGCGGCTGCGATCGATGGACGTGGACACCTCGGCCGAGGGCTGCGCGGTCCTCGCGGGCGTCGAGGCCATGGCCGACCGCGTCGTCGACCGGCGCGTCGTGGCGATCCTCACGGGCGCGGCCGATCAGTGGCCCACGGACGAGGCCCCGGCGCCCGACGACCGGGTGCTCCGCGCGGCCTCCTACCTCGAGGTCCGGGCCCTCCTGGTCGACCTCGGACTGGAGCCGGTGTGAGGACCCTCATCGTCCTGCACGACCCGGGCATGGCCGCCCTCCTCGTCGCCGCCCTCCCGGGCGCGCTGGTGGCGACGTACGGGGGCGACGTCGAGCGATCGCGGCTGCGCGCGGCGGGCGCGGGCGGGGTGGTCCTGGTGGCCCCGAGCGGCGACCTGACGACCGTCCGCCTGCTCGAAGACCCCGCCGTCGCGGCCATGGTCGGCGAGGAGCCGTCGCGCCTCGTGTGCTTCAAGCCGTCGGCGCGCCTGGAGCGCGCGGCGGAGGCGTTGGGGGCCGTCGTGGCGCTGACCCCGGCGACGACCGCCCGACGCCTCGAGAACAAGCTGCTCCTGCCCGAGCTGGCCGCGGAGGCCGACGTCCGCATCCCGAAGCAGCAGCGCGTCGACGTCACCGTGGAGACGTCGTGGTCGGAGCTGACGGCGGCGGTCGGCCGCGACGTGGTGGTCCAGAGCGCCCGCGGGTTCAGCGGCAAGAAGACCTTCCGGGTGGCCGATCCGTGGACGTGGGACCACCTCCGCACCGGCCTCGCGGGGCGTCCCGCCAAGGTCGCCGAGTACGTGAGCGGCCGGCCGGGCACCCTGCACGCCGTCGTGGACGCCGGGGGACGGGTCGTGGTGTCGGCCCCCATCGTGCAGGTCACCGGCGTGAAGACGCTGACCCCCTACCCCCTCGGCTCCTGCGGCAACGACTTCACGTGGCGGCCGTCTCCCCACCCGGGCGACGCCCCCGCCGCGGTCGCCGAGGCCCTCGGCGAGGTGCTCGCGGCCCGTGGATACCGGGGCGCGTTCGGCCTCGACTTCGTGGTCCCCGCCGAGGACGAGTGCGTCCTCATCGAGATCAACCCGCGCCTCACCGCGTCGTTCGCCCTCTACGCGAGCAAGCGCCCGCGCCTCCTGCAGGACCACCTCGCGGCCCTGGAGGGCGGCGACCTGGAGCCCGCACGACTGGGTCCCCTGCCCGGCGGCCAGGTCCTCGTCCACAACGTGCAGAAGGACGACGTCGCGCCGCTGGACGCCCTCGACGGCGAGCTGCGGGTGGTGCCTCACCCCGCGCTGAGCGTCCCCCACGGCTCGGTCCGCGGCCGGATCCTCACGACCGGAGTGGTGGTCGACGGGTCGGGAGAGCTGGCCCTGGGGTGACGACCGGGCGCGGCCTGCCCCCCAGGAGCGAAGCCCGATCGCCGAACGCGAAGCGCGATCCTGGGGCACTTCCGGCCGTCCACCGGACAGAACCCGGGGTGGATCGTCGATCCTGGGCCACTTCCGGCCGTCCACCGGACAGAACCCGGGGTGGATCGTCGATCCGGGG
>Ga0114933_10001377_pt1 | contig 27244 bp, 17 predicted proteins | sample 4SBtaG_FD_89691 | JGI IMG/M metagenome (GOLD analysis project Ga0114933, IMG submission 89691) | Deep subsurface microbial communities from Kolumbo volcano to uncover new lineages of life (NeLLi) - 4SBTROV12_W25 metaG | ecosystem: Environmental > Aquatic > Marine > Volcanic | place: Kolumbo... | reverse complement strand
TACCGGAGGATCGCACGCATGAACCTCTGGAACATTGCATACCGCAGTGTAAAGCAACGACGATTGGCTTCGATGCTTACAAGCATCTCGATGGCGCTTGGCGTAACGCTTGTAGTAGCTGTCTTGACCATTTCCGGTGTCGTGAAGACGTCATTCGAGACGAGCACATCGCTTGGTTACAACATGGTCGTCGGCGCCAAAGGTGGTGCTCTTCAACTAACGATGAACTCGGTGTTCTACCTGAGCGAGCCGATTGAAAATATTTCCTATGAATATTACCTCGAGTTTCTACCTCTGGAACAACGACAAGCCGTATATGAAAACTCGTATACCTATCAGGCAGTTTCTCAACAAGACGAGTTGCGCAATGTCGTCATTTCAACGACCGCCGCAACCGGTGGCCTAGCATCGTCCATTACTCAGGAAATACTAAACGACCATCTCGACCAGCAACTAGAACAAGTACTGCCATGGAAACGGCAAGGTAAGTTCTCCGCATTCACCGGATTGGTAATTCCACTTTGCCTAGGAGATTATTTCGGAACATTCCGAGTGATCGGAACCACTCCAGCATTATTTAACGAACTCAAATACGGTCCTCAAGCCGACCGCCAGTATACCTTTGCCGAGGGACACAACTTTGTAACTCATAGCGATGAGCATGGATTTTATGAAGCCGTCGTGGGTGCAACGGTTGCTCGGGAAATGAACCTGACGCTCGGATCAGAGATTCAACCATCCCATGGTGCACAGAGCGGTGAAGTCCACGCGACAGCCTTTACCGTTGTCGGCATCCTCGACTCCACCGGTACTCCAAACGACCGCGGCGTATTCATCAACATCGAAGGATTCTACCTGATGGATGACCATGCCAAGCCGGTCGATCAGGAAGAAGATTTTCAAGGCGTCGAAGTGGACAAGACGGCACCGAATGGGTTGACGCTGGAAAATCGTGAAATTACCTCGATGCTGTTGCTAACAGATAACCCGATTTTTGCCCCAAGCCTTGAGAACACGATAAACGAAGCGAATACTGCCCAGGCTGTATTCCCAATCAAGGAAATTTCGATATTGTTCGATAGCTTCGTCGATCCGGCTCGTGATTTATTGCTGGTAATTACTATCCTTGTATGTCTTGTTTCAGCGGTGAGCATCTTGGTCAGCATCTACAACACAATGAGTGAGCGACGCAAGGAAATTGCTATTTTGAGATCACTGGGTGCACGTCGAAATACGGTAATGTTCATCATTATGATCGAGTCATTCATCCTCTCGGCGTTTGGCGGCATCCTAGGATTCATTTGCGGGCACAGTCTCATAACACTTGGTAGTGATGCAATTGAAGGTCGAACTGGCATCTCCATCGGGTTCTTTGAATTTGCTCCGCCACTGGGCATGAATCCTGAAACGATAATGGGTAGCGTCAGCCCGGAATTGATGATCATCCCAGGCATGATCCTACTGAGCGTCGTTGCAGGTATTCTGCCTGCAATCTCCGCTTACCGTACAGACGTCTCGCAAAGTCTCTAGACGCTGAGAAAGTGGCGCAACTCATTGCACGGTACGAATCCTGAGCTTTCAAAGCTGCATTCGAGTATTCCTTGATGTCGAACCTGACATCTAACAACGAAAAGCCATTTGTTTTACGATTTACTCATGGGCAAGAAGAACAAAAAGAAAAAGGCAGCCGGGCAGTCGGAAAATCCGAACTACAAGCCCATTGCCGAGAACCGTAAAGCGCGGCACAAGTATCAGGTACTCGATACGCTCGAGTGCGGTCTGGCACTTATCGGCAGCGAAGTGAAAAGCTTGCGCCTCAATCGTGTTTCGCTGGACGAAGCTTATGCCAGAGTCCAAAACCGCGAAGTTTGGCTGGTCGGTTGCGATATTCCTGAATACAAGCAAGCAAGCCAAATGAACCATGCTCCGAAGCGACCGCGCAAGCTACTGATGCATCAAAGTGAAATCCGCAAATTCGCCGGACAGGCTCATGAAAATGGCCTGACTCTCGTCCCTCTGAAAATGTATTTCAACCACCGTGGAATCGCCAAATGCCTCGTTGGCCTCTGCCGCGGCAAGAAAACTCATGATAAACGTGAAGCGCTGAAGAAAGCTGATACACAACGTGGCCTTCAGCGGGCGATGCGTAGAAGATAGTCTGGAAGCGATTGAGACCTATGCGGAATTTCAAAGATAGCCGTGTAATGTTTCACCTTCTTGGAACAGTCAAATACGACCTGGTTAACCAACTTCAAAAACAGATCGTTAATCTCTCGACGTTTTCGACTGCCATTAATCCTCGTCAAATAACCGTGCTTCTTTGTGAACATGATCCCGTTGTAACTGTTGGCTACTCCGGATCACGATCGCAAATTCGTCTTAAAGCAGAACAACTACAAAAGCAGAACTTAAGAACGCAGTGGGTAAACCGTGGTGGGGGCTGCTTCCTACATGGTGAAGGACAACTTTGTGTTTACCCGATTGTGCCACTCAGCACGTTCTCCGCATCAACCAAAGCGATTACGCGACTGCTACGTGATGCAGTACGTTCCGGCCTCGAAGAAATCGACTATCAAACGACCACCTACAAATCCAATAGAGCTGTTTGGGGACGAACCGGAGCTGTTGCAACGGTTGGAGTAGGCAAACACGAAGACATGAGCACTCATGGAGCGTATATCAATGTGAATCCGCAGATGAATCACTTTGGATATATCGATAGCGTGACAAAATTACCAGAGGGTCAAACCAAGCAGACATTGTCATGTCTGCTGGCCGAAAGACGTCGTGCTGTTAGAATGTCGCAAGTAAGATCTGCGCTAATTGAAAGTGTTGGTCATGCCTTTGGTTGTGAAGATTATCACATAACAACCGGACACCCCGAACTGAGAAGGATGGTCTCAACAGAGCATTAAGCTATGGCCGAATCCTCTTCACAATTCGAATTACCCATTGTTCAAGCAATGCCTGAACAGTTGCCTTCTCGTACTACTGAGAGAGAGCGGCTTCCCAAATGGCTAAAGCGCGAAGTGCCCAAGGGAAATGCAAATCACTTCACTGAAGGATTGCTGGATGAACTCGGATTGGAGACTGTTTGCGATAACGCAAAATGTCCAAATCGAATGGAATGTTACTCGCAGCTCACTGCAACATTTATGATTCTTGGAAATGTCTGCACGAGACCTTGTGGTTTTTGCGCTGTGGGTCGCGGTGTACCAGATGAATTAGAAGCGGACGAACCGGAACGTCTAGCCGAGGCAGCCGTTCGCCTGGGGCTGAAGCATGTCGTGATCACTTCTGTCACACGTGATGACTTACCAGATGGCGGTGCTGAGCATTACCGCCAGTGTATTCTAGCTGTTCGCGATCGATGTGATGCGACCATCGAAGTTCTCACACCAGACTTCATAGACAATTTGCCGGCATTGGACCGTGTCATCGAAGCGGCACCGGAAGTGTTCAATCACAACACAGAAACGGTCCCACGATTGTACCGTCGTGTACGTGGCCCCAAGAGTCGATACAAGTGGACGCTCGGTATGCTAGGGCACATCAAACAACAGGATTCAAATATCAAGACAAAGAGCGGATTGATGCTTGGACTTGGTGAAACCCGAGATGAAATACTCGATGTACTAGCGGACCTTCGAGAATATCAGTGTGACTTCCTCACTCTTGGTCAGTATCTGCAGCCTGGACCGGGTTACCTTGGCGTGCAAAGGTTCATTCCACCGGACGAATTTGATGAGCTTGGTGAAATAGCGAAGCAAATGGGATTTAAAAAAGTAGCAAGCGGTCCGTTTGTTCGCAGCAGTTATCACGCGCGTGATATGGCAGAGTAATCGATTTAAGACTGCGGACTACCTCTATTTGTCCAGCGTCAGCGACCCCCACAGACTTGGATCTTCCGTAACCGGATAGTCATTTCCAAGACTAAAGTGCTGTGTCCCTAATTCCCGATCGGTAACTTTATAAAAGAATCCTAATCGCTGGTACTCATCTGGGTTAAACCCCGTTAGTGCATCGGACGGGATGAATGCCTGAAGTTCATAACCATCCCGCTTGATGGCACCTTTGACTCGAATGGCATCCGGGATAATCGGATTCGGATGTTGCTTTGCACGGTTGATCGGCAGCATCCTCGCCGATGGTTGCGTAAAGCCTTTGCCAGCACCAACTGGTAAGAGCACAAACCAATGGCAATACTGTGTCGCCCTGTGAATCATGTGTGTATCGCGAGTATCAATCCAGATCTGTAGTCCATCACTATCTTCTGGCTTTTGCGTTCGAGCCCAAATCGACTGAGTTTTTCCGTGGACACGCAAATGCACATAAATTCCGTTCGCATTCCAACCCATTTTTAGATCAGCGAATTGCTTCTTACCTGTTAGGTCATTAAACGTCCCTAAATCGTGACGCTCGGTAAGCTTAATTCCTTTTTCATCTGACCATTTGCTACGTGTCTTCTCCAACGACTGTGAAAACTGGAACAGCAATGTGGGGTCAATCAATTGCGGGCTTTGTGTTTCTGCCATGATTTGCTCTCCTATTGCTCTAATTCCATTTGTTCACGCAGGAAGCTCTCAAGGTCACCGCTATAAATATCTTCAACACTGCGAAAGTAAATTTTCACGTGATCACGATCTGCTTTACCACTGCCGACTTCGCGCTTACGCCCTAGGTCTGCAATTCGACCAGTTGTCGTTTGGCCGGTGGGCGTATTAACGATCAACACCAGATCTTCAGCTTTCTTGGTATTGATCGTTACCCATGGCATACGACCACCTTTTTGATACAGGTGTACCAAAACCTTGTTGTTCCATAGGAACTGACCATCCGGTACAAGGCTATGCAACAATCCGTATAGGTCTTCCCAAACTTCCGCAGGCCATTGAATATTTCGCCCACCGGTAAAGCCCTTTCTCGAAAAGTGCCACTGCTGACCAGCTTTTTTCCAGGGCGTATGTTTGTTCGGATCCCTGGCCGTTGAATCTGTAACTTTGGCAAACCCTTTCGCCGCCGTTTCAATGAACTCCCAAAACACCGGGTTATCGATTTCTTCCCAACTGTGTGCTCTGATTTCCACTTCTTGCCATGGGCCTCTCAGTGACTTTACTTTCACCCTGGGTTCGTTGCCATAAACCGGCAACTCATCCATTTGATTAAGAGTCTTCAGTCCCATGGCCGGCACGAGCTGTTCACGCCTAAAGGTGCCCGTTGCTGTACGGAATTTCATTTTCAGCAACCACGCTTCGGCGGTAATCGCGTGAAAGAACCATCCCTGACTCTTCTTTTGAGCAGCGATTTCAACAACGGTTCGGCTACTGTAATCGGTGTCGCTAAAGCTGCCATGCTTTTCAATTCGCTGGATAACCTCGGCCAGTATTTTTCCGTCCCACCGGCACGGCTCGCCGCGTCGTCCAACACGATCGACTGTGTGCCACTTAAGACCGTCAACTTCCCACGGCATACTGGCCTGATCACCAACGTCACTTATCGATAGGTCGCCTTCTTGCTCTGCGTCAGTTACTAACGGATCAAACGACACACGTTTTTCATAAGGTCCTTCATCAAGCACCGGCGCCAACGCTTTTGCAGTGTGACTCGGTACTTTTCGTTTCGTCTTACCGGTAAATTTCTTTGATAGAGCTTCGGGAGTACCTTGTCCGACGATTTGTCCACCTGCCTCGCCAGCCTCTGGTCCAATATCGATAATCCAGTCAGCGGACTTGATAAGATCCAGATTGTGTTCAATCACCACAACGGTATTTCCCAGATCAACTAGTCGTTGCAGGACGTCCAGTAGCTTGCGCAAGTCATCAAAATGTAATCCGGTGGTTGGTTCGTCTAACAGGTACAACGTCTGTCCTGTATCCGGGCGAGACAATTCCGCCGCTAACTTAACTCGTTGTGCCTCACCACCTGAAAGTGTCGGAGCAGATTGGCCTAACGTCAGGTAATCAAGACCCACATCACAAAGCGTCTGGAGGATCTTCCGAATTTTTGGAATGCTATCAAACAACTCCAGAGCTTCTTTGCAGGTCATTGCAAGCACATCACTGATAGAGTGACCACGGAATTGGACGGTCAGCGTCTCATCGTTGTAGCGTTTACCTTCACAGGTTTCACACGGGACCCACACGTCCGGCAGGAAATGCATTTCAATGCACTTTTGTCCTTGTCCATCACAATCATCGCAGCGACCACCTGGGACATTAAAGCTGAAACGTCGAGCCGTGTATCCGCGAATCTTAGCATCCGGCAACTTTGAAAACAGTTCGCGAATTAAGTCGAACATTCCTGTATAGGTTGCCGGGTTTGACGACGGCGAGTTACCCAGTGGATTTTGGTCTACACGAATCACCTTGTTAATGTATTCGAGTCCATCAATGCGTTCATGAACTCCAGGAATCAGCGATGCGCGATGAAGTCGGCGTGCGAGTGCCGGATACAGCGTATCATCGATCAGAGAACTCTTTCCGCTTCCACTGGGGCCGGTGATTGCCGTTAGGGTTCCAAGCGGGATGCGTAAATTCACATGTTTGAGATTATTGTGTGATGCTTTAATTACTTCGAGCCACTGACTGCCAGATTTTGCACTATTAATGACCGGCCTGCGGTTTTCCGGTATTGGGATCGATTTTTTTCCCTTCAAGTACGGTCCGGTCACGCTGCCTTTGTGTTTGCTGACTTCATCAATACTGCCATGGGCCACAATCTGTCCACCATGACTTCCGCTACCTGGACCAAAGTCGTACAAGTAATCGCTGCCTTCAATCACTTCGCGATCATGCTCAACAACAAGCAGTGTATTTCCGAGATCACGAAGTTTGTGCAGTGCTCGCAGCAAACGGCCATTATCTCTTGGGTGCAAACCAATCGTCGGCTCGTCGAGCACATACAGCACCCCACACAGCCCGCTGCCAAGTTGGCTGGCAAGTCGAATCCGTTGTGCTTCCCCGTTAGACAACGTGGCAGATGGCCGATTCAGGCTGAGATAGAACAGTCCAATTTCATTGAGAAATTCCAATCGTGCTTTAATCTCACGCAGCAACTCGCCGGCAATCAGCTGTTCTCGGTCGTCCAGCTCCCACTTATTCACCAGTGAAAGTAAATCACCAAGCGGTGTGCGGCAAAGCGTTTCAACCGTTTCATTTCTAAATCGATATGCACCTGCGTCATCACGTATTCGACTACCTCCACACGTTGAACATTCAACTTCGTCAATCAAATGTTCTAATCTGCTTCTCAGTGAAGCGGACAACCGTGATGCTTCAGCGAGAGCGGGATACAGTCCTTTGAATTGAAAACTGAATTTTCTCGCCGGATCGCTGCCATCAGCTGGTATCTGTACGTCGATCCATTGAGGAGGTCCGCCATGAAGCATGATTCGTCGCTGGCGAGGTGTAAGCTTCTCGAATGGCAAATCGGTTGGCACTCCGAGTTTTGCGCCGAGTGCCTCGAGCATCGCGCGGCTGATTCGATTCTCAAGATCCGGCCACAGTTTGAGCACGCCTTCGGCCAACGTAAGTCGGGTATCAGGGATCATAAGGCCGATATTTGCACCCGTTTGAATACCGATTCCTTCACACGATGAGCACCAGCCAAGATTACTGTTGAAGGAAAAGTGATGTGGCGTGAGATGTTCGAAGCTGCGTCCGCAGGAATTACAGGCAAGATGCTGACTGTGTGGTATGACTTCCCACTGTGTTTCATCTTGAGATTCATTCACCAGGGCCACTTCCATTTCGCCCTTACCAAGCTGCAGTGCCAACTCAATACTCTCGGCAATTCTCGACCGATCGCCTTCCCTCGCGGTAATTCGATCCACGACGACGGTAACATGATGAACACTGCGGCGGTCAAGCTCCGGTATTTCGTCGACGCGATACGTCGTGCGATCGATACGCACACGCTGGAAGCCGGACGTACGAATCTCATCCCATAACTGTTCGTACTCCTGACCCGGATCCAGCTCCACCGGCGCCATTAGGAACATCCGAGTCCCTTCTTCACAATCCAGTACCTTATCGATAATCTGATCCGCGGCCTGTGTTCCGACTTCAATGTCACAGTCAGGGCAATGTGGCACTCCACACCGAGCCATTAGGATTCGCAGGTAATCATAAATCTCTGTGACAGTACCAACCGTGGAACGGGGGGTATGGCCGAGATTCTTTTGTTCAATGGCAATAGCCGGAGACAGCCCTTCGATATAGTCGAGCTGTGGCTTTTGCATTTGATTTATGAACTGCCGGGCATAGCTACTTAAACTCTCAACGTAACGGCGCTGACCTTCGGCATAGATTGTGTCCATTGCCAGCGATGTTTTGCCAGACCCACTTGGACCGGAAAATACCGTCATGTGATCACGGGCAATTTCCGTATCCACCATTTTCAAGTTGTGTTGGCGGGCACCAGTCACCTTGATTCGCTTAAGCTCCCGATCCGCCTTGGCCGCGAGTTCCTGGTCACGTTTTCTTTCAGCCGCGGGGTTTGCTTCTCCGCGTAAGACACGTGCTAATGCTCGTCCTGTAAAGGACGCTTCGCAATCGGCAATCTGTTCCGGCGTGCCCTGACAGACGATCTCACCTCCGTCTTCACCACCTTCGGGGCCGAGATCAATCACCCAGTCCGCTGTCTTAATAACATCCAGATTATGTTCAACGATTAAGACCGTGTTTCCGCTGTCCACGAACGCATGGAGCACTTTCAGGAGCATCTGGATGTCGGCGAAATGCAGTCCGGTTGTCGGCTCGTCAAGCAAGTACAATGTTTGGCCGGTACTCTTCTTCACCAGCTCTTTCGCTAACTTGATACGTTGTGCTTCGCCGCCTGAAAGAGTAGGAGATGGCTGCCCGAGTTTGATGTACTCTAGCCCCACATCTTTGAGCGTCGACAACTTGTGGTAAATCTTCGGGATGTTCTCGAATAACTCTAACGCTTCACCAATTTCCATTTCGAGTACATCGGCGATGGAATGCCCTTTGAACTGCACCTGCAGCGTTTCACGATTGAAGCGATTACTGTTGCATACCGGGCAGGTCACCCAGACATCAGCCAGGAAGTCCATTTCAAGGCGATTCGTACCGTTGCCTTCACATGCCTCGCAACGACCACCTTTGACGTTGAAACTAAATCGTCCCGGCTTATACCCACGGCGTTTTGCGTCAGGAAGTTGTGAAAACAGGTTTCGAATATCATCGAAGACTTTTATATAGGTAGCCGGATTCGATCGTGGTGTACGTCCGATGGGTGATTGATCGATGGCAATCATCTTGTCCAAATATTCCATGCCATCGATACCCGCATGATCTCCGGGCGTACCAAGACCGTTATTCAGGTCGCGTCGAAGTGCTTCGACAAGAATGTCGTTAACCAGTGAGCTTTTGCCGCTGCCGGATACTCCTGTAATACACACCAGATTGCCTGTGGGAATCTCGACATCCACCGATTTGAGATTATTGTGAGCAGCTTCTCGTACCGTAACCGTTTCTCCGTTTTGCGGTCGTCGCGTTGGCGGGATTTCAATCTCACGTTTACCGGAAAGAAACTGACCAGTCACGCTTCGATCCTGCATTTCAATTTCGTCGATTGATCCGCGGGCTACAATTTCGCCTCCACAGATGCCAGCGCCAGGGCCGAAGTCCACCAGGTAATCTGCCGTCCGCATAGTGTCTTCATCATGCTCAACAACGACGACGGTGTTTCCGATATCTCGCAAGTGCTTCAGCGTTTGCAGCAGTCGGTCGTTATCTCTCGGATGCAACCCGATCGACGGTTCATCCAGAATATATAGGACGCCGACAAGACCTGATCCGATTTGTGCAGCAAGTCGGATCCGCTGTGCTTCGCCACCAGAAAGTGTCGGTGCCGTCCGATCCAGTGCCAGATAGTCCAGTCCGACGTTTAGTAGGAAGCTAAGTCGTCCACAGATTTCTTTAAGAGCTTCTTCAGCAATAATTGCTGAGGTTGGGCCTAACTTGATCTGGTCAAAAAAGTCCACCGCATCTTTCACACTAAGGGCACATACATCAGGCAGACTTTGCCACGGTGACTGTTCAAATTGAGGATGAGACGACTCCAGTTTTACAGACCGAGCCTGAGCTACTAATCGCTGGCCGTCACATGTGGAACACTCGATTGTCCGCATATACTTTTCGAGCTGACGCAATTGCACCTTGCTTTTGCTGCCCGTGTACTTGGACTTGAGCTCAGGTATGATCCCGTCAAAGGTGCCGCCATATTTTAGAGGCGCATTTCCACCTCGCCAGGTAAATGTGATGTGATGATCACCGGCTCCCCAAAGCCAAATATCTCTCGCTTGTTGTGGCAGGGCATCCCACGGTGTTTCAAGCATCAGACCTTCAGGAAAGTCGTGAATACGTTCCATCGTTTCAGCCACACCCTTATAGATGTGACGTCGCCAACGGCCCATTTTTTTCCACGTGCCGGTTGTGTCGATACAACCTTGCATAAAACTCAGGGACGTATCTGGGATTAGCAGGTTTTCATCGAATGAATACAGTGTGCCCAAACCGTCGCATTTCTGACACATCCCTCGTGGGCTGTTAAAGCTAAACAGTTGTGGGCTGGGTGTTGGGAAGCTAATTCCACATTCGGTACAAGCATATTCACTTGAATAGATTTTGTCGGCGACATCTTCATCTGTTTCCAATACGACGAACAGCGTGCCATCACCAATTTTTAAGGCTTGCTCGACAGACTCTGTGAGTCGGGAGCGGATGTCGGATTTAATCTGCAAACGATCCACGACCACTTCGATATCGTGTCGGCGCCGTCGATCGAGAGACGGAGGGTCGCTCAGTGGGAATATCTGCCCGTCCGCACGGATCCGAATGTAACCCTGCCGGAGGAGGTCTTCGAACAGATCCTTATGTTCACCTTTTTGACCACGTATCAGAGGTGCCAGGAGGCTGAAACGTGTGCCTGACTCGAGAATTAAAATACCTGAGACAATTTGCTCGAGGCTTTGTGCTGTGATTTTTCGATCGCATTGAGGACAGTAACCGGTTCCGACTCTCGAATACAAAACTCGCAGGAAGTCGTAGATTTCCGTGATGGTGCCGACTGTACTACGAGGGTTTCGACCCGCTGTCTTTTGTGAAATTGAAATGGTTGGGCTTAGGCCACTGATCAAATCGACGTCCGGCTTTGGCATTTGCCCAAGGAATTGACGGGCAAAGCTGCTGAGACTTTCAATGTAGCGGCGCTGGCCTTCGGCAAAGACGGTATCAAACGCGAGGGAGCTTTTACCGCTGCCGCTAACACCGGTCATGCATATCAACTGGTTGCGCGGGAGCGTGACGCTTACATCACACAGGTTATGCTCCCTGGCACCTTTGACAACGATATCGGAAACGGGCATGAATACGGACTCTCTTCGGTTCTCAGCAAGAACAAGCACGCATTGTATGGCGGAAAGAAAATCCTATCCATGGGCAGCAAGGATAAGAGTGTCACCGGTGTTACTCCGGATTCCCAATTTGTGAGATGTACTCGGAGATCCGTGCGTGTAAATCGAGTAACTCCTGCCACTTTTCAATTTTGAATGAAACACTTTCCCCAAGTGGTTCAGCACCCCGTACAAGAGATCGCATGCGAATGTGGAGGAATTCCATTAATTCTGAAAGTTGGGCAGCCTGACCTGGTGTCAGTCGTTCGGGGATCGTTGGAGGATCAAGGTCGAACATAGCAGCCTGCAACTCTGCGTCGCTCATAACCATGTCGTAGCTGCTACCATCGGCACCGGGGATACTGCTACCGGTTGGATCGTCCTTTTGATTCTCCCTGAGCGTTGCCAATCGATCATTGATTTGTTCACGTGACCCGAAAAGCAGGACACTTCTTCCGATACTCAAAAGGTCGCCGAAACGCAGGATGCGAAGTTGGATTTCTTCGCCGTTTACTTTGGTGCCGTTGGTGCTTTCAAGATCGGTCAGCACGATCTGTTCATGGTCTTGCTGGATCTTCGCATGAAAGCGGCTTACGCGTTCATCGTTTAGCTGGATGGTGTTACCATCTTCTCTGCCGATGGTAATCGGAGCTTCGATTTCGGAAAAGGTTTTTCCACGATCACTACCATCAAGGATGCGTAAGGTGATTTTTGACGAAGTGTCTGACATTACCTTTCCTTAAATAGTGTGAGATTAGAGAGATGGATACAGTAATAAGTTTCGAAAAGAAATCGACTTATATGCGAATCATCTCGAACAGAGAAAGATTCACTACGCCGCATTGATTAATGGTCGGTGATAAAACAGACAACGTCAAGAATGAAGATTCTTAAGCTTGTGGGAGTTGCAAAAACAGGGCTTCGGGAATATCTTCAATTCAAGACACGCATCCGTAGCTCAATTGGATAGAGCATCGGTCTTCGGAACCGAGGGTTGGGGGTTCGACTCCCTCCGGATGTGCTTCACTAAAGGCTCCTACGAACCCTCACCGGCTTGCAGGAGCTTTTCTTTTGCCACTACTTGCCGTTTCTGCCACCGGACACATGCCTAAGCAGTCGTGCCGCTCTCGCGTAATTGGCGTCAGTTACTCTTTCACAAATGTTGGAGCTTCGATAACAGCAAAGTCCCGTGAGCTCACATCCATGAATGCTGGCTCCGCCTGAATGCCTTTGAAGATTTCACCTGATTGGTAATCTTGCATGGCTTGCTGGCTCTCCCAGATGTAAACACCACCGTATGTGTTCCCTTCATCATCTGCGAGGAAGTATTTAGACTTGAGCCCTGGAATGGTCGGAAAAACCGATGCGACGTCAGCAAGGATAGCGTCATATTCTGTACGGGAGATTCCATTGAGCTTGAAATTTACGATCTGTAGATGCATCGGATCCTCAAATAGTTCTAGTTTGTAATAGATTCCAGGCACACTTCTACCGGATAGGCTCAGGTGCAGGTTGTTTCAGTATCATCCGAGTGTGTCAGCTGTTCAAGTTAAGTTGGCACGCCATCCATTACCGAAACTGAATTGCAAACCTCACATACAAGTTTCTGTGTATCTTCTGACCTCGATGGAATCTGTATGCTAACCGCACACTGCACAAAGAACCTCAAGGACGAAAACAGTGGCTACAACTGTGATGGCAAACTGCTCGCATTTATTTCACTTTGCCAGAATCAATAAACAACTCGATCTTAAAAATGAAGACACATATATATTTCGGTACTCAATCGAGCCGAATTGAATTGGATTGCTAAGCGTGTTCACTGCCGGTTAGAGATCGCCAAAAATTTTCGCTAAAAACAAAATCAATTCTAGAAGGATAAATCCGCAATAAAAAAAGAGCAGCTGGCTCGTTGCCGCTGCTCTAATCTTTTCTCTATCAAACCTATGGTTTAGTTTTCCCGTTAGGTTGTTTTATCAATATTCCTATGGCGAATATGGTATATGCGAACCGTGGAGAATAATCTTCAATTGCCCATCAGAATTGGTGGTATAGCCGAACGAGTACTCCACTTTAACAATGTCGCCACCGTCAACCGCAGTGAAAAAGTAATTTCCCATTGCAATAGCCATGTTGCCGATAATTTTCGTTCCGATATTTTCCCAATTCACGTCAGACCATGGTTTGATTGCAAATCCGTGGTCTTCCGGGTAATCGCTGTTACCACCAACAAAATAAGATAATGCTCCATCAAAATCCGTTCGAAATTGTTTTTGTGAAACTAGTGTTGGCTTAAAAAGTACAGTTCCTTCCTGATAGTTATAGAAAGCATTTATGTGCTCTTCCGCAGCTGATCGAAAATCCCCATCATCGAGAAATACTTTGCCGATCCTAACAATTCCTTCACCCCAAGCTTTTTGTGCCGCAAGGACTTCATGTTCTTCGATCATGAAAATCACTCCTTAACATTTCCCATTTAGTGATATTTTTTTTGTTGTATTCCAACCGTTAGCTTCAAATTATCTCGCAAAAAAAGAACGCTGCAAGATGCCTTTTATAAATTCTTGAAAAGTCCTTAAGCTACGTAGTTCTGCGTAAAGCAACGCTAATAATGAGCACACAGAAAGTGATCCGGAACGGCAGCTCACAATGCTATTTAAGTCAAAGCAACTAATCGACTAGAATCTCCGCCTAATCAAATCTGAATTTCAAAGCATGTGATCCTTGTGATTCTCACTTGGAGGGAAAAGATCTTGCGTTTAGTTGTACTTGGTGGAAGTGGATTTCTTGGACAGAGCATAGTCCAGGGAGCACGTAGTCGGGGAGACCGCGTGACGGTTCTTGGGCGACAGAATTGCAATCTTTATGACCTGTCGAGTTTAGTTCAAGCACTTGAAACGATTGCTCCAGATGCACTCATCAATGCAGCTGGGTATTCGGGCCGTCCAAATGTCGACGCCTGTGAAATGAACAAGGCAGAGTGTCTTGCGGCGAACGCCGTTTTGCCGGGAATAATAGGGCAGGCATGTCACCAGCTTGGTTTGCCTTGGGGGCATATTTCATCAGGCTGCATTTTCAACAAGACCGAAACACCGCAGAGATCCTTCAGCGAGTTGGATGAACCAAATTTTACATTCCGGCAAGGCCCATGCAGTTTCTACTCCGGAACAAAGGCACTCGGTGAAGAAGTCTTGCAAGATGCAAGCCAATGTTACATTTGGCGAATAAGGATTCCTTTTTCCAACTGGGACTCGGAAAGAAATTATTTAAGCAAACTCATCAGGTATGACCGCTTACTTGAAGCGACAAATAGCATCTCAGAGGTAAATGAGTTTGTCTCCGCGGTGCTGGATTGCTTTGTGATGCGGGTACCATTCGGGATTTATCATCTCACCAACCCCGGGGCGGTTAGCACAACTGAAGTGGTTCAGATGATTCGGGAATCTGGAATTGCAGATAAAGATTTCCGTTTTTTCAATTCTGAAGAAGAATTCATGCAGGTTGCCGCAACAACACCACGCTCTAGTTGCATCCTCAGCTGCCAAAAAGCCTTACAGGCAGGCTTAAAGCTCAGCCCTATTCGTGAAGCGATCGTTCGCGCCTTGCATTCTTGGGTACCCGAAAACCAAGCCTTATATCAACGTGCCGCATAAGACCTGTGATTTGAAAACTGGCACTGAAACTTCAATTGGGTGGATATTTTCCAAGTATCGAATGATTACTGAATTGGCAAAATATTCGGAGTTCGTGATCCGATCGGCGCTCGCCATCAAAGATCAGGGGAGATGCTAATGAAGACGACTTGCATCATCGATACTTACAATCAGGAACGTTTCATTTGTGAAGCGATTGACAGCGCACTTTCGCAAGAGGTCTTGTTCGACGAAATACTCGTTGTTGACGATGCTTCAACAGATGGTTCACGTGAGGTCTTGAATGAACGATACGGAAGCAATCCGAATGTAAAGTTAATTTATCGTCCCGTTAATGGCGGGCAACTTGCCTGCATACAGACCGGTGTCTTGGAGGCCACTGGAGACATCTGCTGCTTTCTTGATGGCGACGACTGTTTTCACGAGCAGTACCTGCAGCATGTCCTTGAACACTATCAATCAAATCCTGATTCGAATTGCGCCTATGTTACGTGCAAAGCGTTTGATCAGATGGTCAGGCGAACATTTGGTAAGCGTGGAACACAAGTAACTGGCATCACAGTCGGAATTACCCTGCGTGGCAATACTTTCGTTGGCGCGCCGACTTCGTGCCTCTCGTACCGAACCGATCTGCTCCGAGAGATATTTCCATACCCTTTCCTCGATGACTGGATAATAAGAGCTGATGATTACTTGAATGGCGTTTCCTCAATTCTCGGAGCAAAAAAGACCTTCATCGACAGAGAGCTAGTGCATTATCGATGGCACGACCAAAACAATAGCTGGACCATGTATAAGAGTTTAGCCAGCTACCGACGACGACTTTCGCTGAATCGCTTACGCTTCTACTTCGCACAAAATCTAACTCTTGACACAGAGTCGCTTAACAATGAACTTCATCGCGAGTTTGCTACTTGGGCTAATCCAAGCTGGCAACTTCTAAGTTGGTACCTAAAAACCATTTTTAACGGGAATCAATCATTCCTCAGAAAGATTGCACAATCCGCATCTTTGCTGCGGCACAAGCTTGCCACTGTTATTAAACGTAGTTCTCACCAAGCAGAATCACTAAAACATGGCAAGCTACTTTCTAGTTATGGTCAATGCGGGAACATCGATGAAAAAATCTGATTCAGTAACAATATTTTGAGAAGCTTCCCAAATCCTTCAACCGGCGTTCCAGAAAACAAGATTATCAGTCTTTTGATCGCAACAATCGGCTCACCGATGTCTATGATGCTCATGTAATTCAAGAGTTGTTTTGCTACGGCGAATCCAAGAGTAATTTACTCCCCACTGCTGATTAGACTAGGCAGCTTCCTACCTACCTAAAGGAACGTACTTTTGCAATCAAACAAACTCTTTGCGTTTCTACTTACCTTATTTGCAACTTCGGTTGCTTCAGCCCAATCAAACTGGCCAATGGCCGGTGGGCCTGAGGGGCGATGGTTGGTAAGCGGCCCACAACCTCCTCTGAATTTCAGCATTCGCACTAATCAAAACATCCTATGGAAGACGACTTTGCCGGAAGGCGGACAAAGCGGGATTACGGTTTGTGACGACATGGTCTTTCTATCGATTATGAAACCTTGGACGCCGCAACATGATCCAGACAAATTAAAGGCTCAGCAAGACGAGATCCTCAAACGCAAAGCCGTGATACTCGATGTCATTGATAAAGAAATACTTGATTTCAACAGTGCCTATGCCGCATTGCATTCAACCTACAAAAGTCACGAAGCTCAAATCAATGACCTCATTACTAAACGCATCGAAATGCTCCTTAACGAGGATCCAAAGCAAAATGTTGATAAGTTGCGAGCAAGAGTACGTCGATTTCATCCCAAAGTGAAGGAACTAGAAGCAGAGCAACGAAAACTAACGAATCAGATGGACCGGGTGCGAATTGCGTATTCCGGAGATTATGCAGCGACCCATAAAGCGAAGGCTGACATCGAGTTAAAAATCCGAAACTTGCCATCCCTCAAAGGAGCAGACATCGTTGGGTACTGTTTGGATGCCAACACCGGAGAAACTCTCTGGAGCGTACCGCTCAAAGGTTCGGTCGAGGGACCATACAATTACGGGTTCAGCGACTCCAGTTCTCCAACTCCAATTTCAGATGGCCGGCACGTCTGGTTCGTCAATGCGAGTGGTTCGATGGGATGCTGGACCGTGGATGGACAAATGGTTTGGTTTCGCGAATGGGCACCATCTGCCAAAGCTCCATTTAATAAACAATTCGAACCAATTCTCACCGCGGATTGGATCCTCAACGTCGAGCCTTTGCCCAACGACGACCCCCGAAAAAAGAAAGAGGGCGAACGTAAATGGAATTATCTGCGGGCGATTAACAAGAAAACGGGGAAGACCGAATGGATTGCAGAAGATGCTATCACTCACTACAACACGCCGGTCGTCGGTAATCTCAATGGCCAGCCCTATGTGTTACAAGGTCGAGGTGGTCCGCACCAGGTACCCGAACGCCCAAACGGGCTTAGCCTAACAAGGTTATTTGGAAAGGATGCCGGTAAAGCCCTATGGCACTGGGATCCTCAGGAAGAGATTCCTTTCGGTGCACTGGCCAATCAACACTGGGATGACCAGTTCGCGTATTGGTTAAAAACGGGACACCTGAAACTTGCGGTACTCGATTCGAAAACCGGAAAACAACTACACGAACACGATCTGCTCAGTCATGCCACCACTACCTTGTGGAACAAAGAGAAAGAGAACTATGAGACCCTGCACGAACAAACAATTCGTGGCATTGTGGATCTACGTCATACCAATATTGTTGCTGAAGGCTACTTTTACTTTTTAATCCGCGACAAATGGCAGGTAGCACGTGTCAACGTCGTGACAGGCAGAACGGAGTATCTGGAGCTGCCAAGTCAAATCCACCCGTCGGCTCAAGGGGTGAATGTATGGACATTCAACGAAGTACAGCCCAACGATACAAGAAACTCACGCGGGTTTGACGTAGCCCAGGATCCCCGTATTAAGCTTGGAGGATTTACAAAATCCTTTTTAGGAGCGCCAACGGTCGTTAATGATCGAATTTACTTTACTTCGATGACCGGACTTGTTTATGTTCTCGACGCAACGGCCCCGACTTTTAATCGATCTGCGATTCTCGCTGTGAATGATTTGGGGCCCATCGGCAAGACTTGGACTGTCAATTCAATCTCCTATGCCAATGGCCGATTGTTTCACCGCACGATGAAAGAAGTTGTTTGCATTGGCGAGATCAAATAACCGAAATGCCACTCATCCGGTACGGCGGTGTGCAAATTCTTGCAAGTACGTCTTCTGAGCTGAATTGGATTGACTATCTGGCGTGTGATGGGCTGAAATTCTGCTGGAGCAGTATCCATGTTCCCAGCACTTCACAGAATCCAGATGCAGTTTCGATACAATCCAGAGCACCAATTACGATCGTCACTACCCCTAAAGGCAATGCATTAGGATGGAGGGTCGGCGGCATCAACAAGGCTGAATTCCTATAACTACTGAAAAACCCGGGTCCGCCGGCAGCCAACAACTGAAACTAACCAGACGGCCGGTACTTGTCGCTTATTCAGATGCAAATTAGTATGCAAGTTGCTTTGGCAAACGACACTATTTGCATACCCAATGCGAAAGTACCAAAACAATGCGTCATGTGATTTCAGCTCTGGTTCAGAATGTCCCGGGTGTGCTCGCACACATCTCCGGCATGCTGGCATCGCGCGGATTCAATATCAATTCACTCGCAGTCGGGCCAACTGAAAACGATGACCTTTCCAGAATGACATTCGTCGTTGTGGGAGACAATCAAGTACTGGAACAAGTAAGCAAGCAACTCGAGAAGATCGTCACTGTCGTGCGCGTAATCGACATTAGCACTCAGGAGTACGTGGAACGTGACCTGATGCTTATCGGCGTACAGGCAGAGACTGGCGAAAAACGGAGCGAAATCCGGGAACTCGTTGAAATCTTCCGTGGCAAGATCGTCGATGTTGGTGCTGAACAAGTGATGATCGAAATCTCCGGACGTGAAGGAAAAGTTCAGGCGTTTGTCGATCGCATGCGGCCCTTCGGGATAATCGAACTGGTGCGTACCGGCAAGATCGCCATGGTTCGACACGGCCGGACGAATGGTAAGACTGATACGGAATCAGACGACGGTTAAACAGCAAAAACAAAAGCAGCCCGGGCTTTCTCAAGGATGAGCCGGGCAAACGAGGACTCAAATCACTAGGTTGGATTACCTAGCGGCGTCCGGAAAAGACAATATTAAAACTCATCCTTAGCAATTACATCGACTCAAGGAGTTGAACACTAGAATGACGGCTACTATTTATTACGACAGTGATGCCAATCTGGAATTACTCAAAGACAAGACTATCGCCATCCTCGGCTACGGATCCCAAGGCCACGCACAAGCTCAAAACCTACGCGACAGCGGTTGCAATGTGATCATTGGCCAACGTCCCGGCAGTGCCAACTACGATCTGGCTGTTGAACACGGTTTTGAACCAATGTCACTCGCTGACGCAACGTCACAAGGTGATCTGGTTAACGTGTTGCTACCGGATGAAGTCCAGGGCGATATCTACAGCAACCAAATTCGTGACAATCTGACCCCGGGCAACATCATCATGTGTTCCCACGGCTTTAACGTGCACTTTGGCCAGGTCGAAGCACCTGAAGGTGTAGACACCCTATTGGTCGCACCGAAAGGCCCTGGTCACCTCGTCCGCAGCGAATTTGAAAAGGGTGGTGGTGTACCAGCACTGATCGCACTTAACGAAGGTGCCTCCGATGAGACATTCCAATTAGGTTTGGCTTACGCCAAAGGCATTGGTGGTACTCGCGGTGGTGTTATTCAAACCTCGTTTGCAGAAGAAACTGAAACGGACCTGTTTGGTGAACAAGTCGTACTTTGCGGCGGCGTTAGCGAATTGGTCAAGATGGCCTTCGAAACACTTGTCGAAGCCGGCTACCAACCAGAAATGGCATACTTCGAATGCCTTCATGAACTCAAGCTCATCGTAGACCTGTTCTACGAAGGCGGACTGAGTTACATGCGTTACAGTGTTTCCAACACTGCTGAATTTGGTGACTACAGCACTGGCGAACGCATCATCAACGAAGACACACGCACCGAAATGCGTAAAGTGCTTAAGGAAATCCAGGACGGCGTATTCGCTCGTAACTGGATCCTTGAAAACCGCGCTGGTGCTCCGGCATTCAAGGCACGTCGCCGACGCGACCATGACCATGAACTGGAACAAGTCGGTCGTCGTCTACGAAAGCTAATGACTTGGATTGATGCCAAGGAAGTTTAATCCTCCGGCTCTTCCCTGCTTACAACCAAGAATGCCTGCTGTCGTCGCTATAATGCAGTGACAGTGGGCATTTCTTTTTGAATTCAAGTACCAACGGTATCGCTCTTCAACATGGCAACCGAATCGCTGCATTCAAATCATAATCGGATATACGGTAGCAACCGGTTCGTCTATCCAGTACTAAGCCGTCGCAGTAACGGAGTTTCACTGGGCGTAAACCTAAACCCAGACAAGGTCTGCAATTTCGATTGCATTTATTGCCAGGTTGATCGCACCACTCGCAGCGAAACGCGATTTGTCGAAATGGATCAGCTATTGGCAGAGCTGCGTACAACACTCGATTTTATTACAAGTGGTGAATTCTTCGGCGATGGGCCCTTTAAAGACATCCCGCCAGAATTGAAGCGGCTCAACGACATCGCATTTTCCGGCGACGGTGAACCGACAACCTATAAAAACTTTGATGAGATTATTTCCGCGTGTGCTTCCTTAAAGCAAGAGTTAGAACTCGACGACGTCAAAATGGTGCTCATCACCAATGCCAGTATGTTTCACCGTGACCATGTAAAAGCTGGTCTGCAAATCCTGGACGAGAATCGGGGAGAGATATGGGCCAAGCTGGAAGCTGGTACGGAAGCGTATTTTCAAACTATTGATCGAACGAGTTTTAAGCTTCAAGAAATCGTCGACAATATTGCCGCGGCCGCTCAACGTAGAAGTGTCGTAATTCAATCATTGTTTATGAATGTAAATGGTGTTGCCCCATCGAATGAAGAGTTACTGGCATTTTGTAGTCGGCTCAGTGAAATCGTTACAGCAGGTGGAGCAATTGATCACGTGCAGGTATACACGGTAGCCCGACCACCGGCGGAATCATTTGTCACAGCATTGAACAATTCGGAAGTGGATCAGATTGTCACTCTCGTCAAAGAACAAACCGGTATCACCGCCGTTCCCTATTACGGAATTTCGTGACACACTGAGATCATGAACAACACCCGCGAAGAGACCGCCGAATCACCAGCTGAACCATCAAGCGAAGTGGAAGACGCACGGCCAGCCGAGTTTCAATACGAACCATCACCTTTTAAGGCACTAAATATCATCATCCTGACGCTGCTTGCGTTCGGGTTGTATATCGCCATTGGTTCCTACATTGCATGGGACAGGGAAGGGGATGAATTTGGTTTGGAAATGAAGCTTAAGCGATTCGGATGGATCGCCGGATGCTCGCTTACTTTTATCGCGTTCATGTGGTTGCTGTTACGCAAGCACAAGCGCAGATAGTCTGCGCGATTAGATTATGCCCGCATCCAATTCCAGCGTCGCCTAGCGGCTCCGTGGAATATGGTGCGGTTGGGACACTCTAGCTACCTCAGGTGCCGCTAATTCATGGGCAGCCGCGGGGCTCGGCGAAGCCGAACCCGCATGGCATGTTAGCCACCAACCGTTGGTCTCATCCGTTCCCCTAATCGCTTAAGTGTACGACTCATGTCATTACGACTTAGATGCACATGTACCAGACTAAGTCCGTCGCGATCATTCCATGCTTTTTCAAGGACATCAGCCAGATCACCTTCTGTGTGCACTTCATAGCCAGTGCCTCCGCGTAACACTTGCGGGATTTTCGAATAATCCCAACTGTGAATTTCGTTGTACTCCCATGATCCCGGGTGGAGCACACGCTCTGTGCCATAACCCCCATTGTCCAAGACGAATACGATTGGGGCATAACCATTGCGAACGATTGTGGACAATTCCATTCCGGTCATTTGGAAAGCACCATCACCACAAAGAACGACGACTCTTTGATCGGGTCGGGCTACCTGAGCGCCCAACGCAGCCGGTACGGAAAATCCCATGGAAGTATAGTAAGCCGGACTAATGAACTCTGTACGACCTTGAGTCACCAAATCCGTTGCGGCAAATAGTGAATCACCAATATCCGCGATGACCATGGTGTTGGAATCCAGTTGCTCATTGAGCATGGCGATCATCCTTGAGATTTCAATCGGCCGGGAGTCTTCCACTTGAATCGTTGGACTGGTGATTGTTAAACGATCCGGTATCCTGCGACGCTGTGCAAACACTGGTCGGCTGATGATTGCCTCCATCAAATCCTTGAGCGCAACATCGTGATAGAAGTGATTCTTAATCTGTAATTGCTCACTCGTTATGTTGATACACCGTGCATTATCGAGCGATGCAGAATTGATCCCCATATTAATGTCAGTCATAAACGTACCAAGCATCAGGATCAGATCACTCGACTCCACGAACTCTGTCACATCATCATGACCAAGTGCACCTTCGTAGAGTCCGACATAGAGCGGATGAGTTTCACGAATGACACTTTTACCGAGCATGGTGGAAGCAACGGGAATCCCAGTTTGCTCGGCAAATCGGAGAACGTAGTCCTGCAGTCCAAACCGATGAATCTCGACACCAGCCAAAATGAGTGGTCGCTTTGCTAACTCAATTGCGTGAACGATTTCATCTGCAGCTTCGTTGACCACTTCTTCACTCGCCGTTGCGTCGACTTGATGATACGGATGCGTTAACTGAGGTACGACGTTCACGATGTTCCTTGGTAAGTCGAGATAGACCGGGCGTTTATATCGATAAGCAGCATCAAGTACTCTGTTAATTTCACGAAATGCATTGATCGGATCGCTCAATTCGGCACCGGTAATACATAGTTTGTCGAGGACATCAATTTGTGTTCTAAAATCCCGGACCTTGTGATGTAACAGCGGGTTATTTAACCGCTCATTCATTCCCGGCGAACCTGTGATGAGAACGACAGGTGACTTCTCCGCAAAGGCACCAGCTATCGCATTGCAGACACTCAAGCCACCAACGCAGTATGTAACACAGACAGCACCCATTCCGTGAACACGAGCGTAAGCATCTGCCGCGAAGCCCGCACAGTCTTCACGCGTGCAACCAACCACGTTTATTTCGCTGTCTTCCAGCATGCTATAGAGCGACAACACATAATCACCGGGAATCCCAAAGAGATCTGATATCCCATAATCTTGTAAGCGACGAATCAAGTATTCGCCTACGGATACCGGCGTGGATCCCAGATGTGTTTCAGAAGCAGTCGACGCAGGTTTTACGTTAGCCATAACCTTAGGCTCCTTACCATAGATGACTAAAGGAAATCGCACTTCGCCCCTTGGTGTAATGGTAGACACGCATCTAATTCCCATGCCTTAAAAGAGGTTTTGATGGGGAATTAATAGGGTAAATGGCGTACAGAATTAAAAGAAAGCTTGGTGGTCACTTAGCTTTCTACATGCCCTGCGGGTCCGGCTGCGCTGAGCCCTGCGGCTACCTATATCATCATCGTTTCCTGCATCGTCCGTCTTCCTCGACGTGCGTCTAATATCTAACACCCGACATCTAACTGCGGTATACTCTCACGAAAGGAATCTATTTGGGATTGGAGGCCCGATGTCGTCGCGTTCGTTTGTTCATCTTCACTGCCACACGCATTACAGCCTGCTCGACGGCGCGTCGAGTATTCCAAAGCTGGTTGGACGTGCTAAAGATCATGGAATGAATTCTCTGGCAATTACCGACCATGGCAACCTACACGGAGCGTTGCAATTCTATCGGGAATGCAAAAAGAACGACATCAATCCCATCATCGGATACGAAGCCTACATCGCCCCCGGAGCTAGATCTGATCGCTCCGCTGGCAACATGAAGGACTCGAACTATCACCTCACACTACTCGCCCAGAATAAGACCGGCTTTCAGAATCTCGTCAAAATGGCGTCAGCAGCTTACCTGGAAGGATTCTATTTCAAGCCACGAATCGACAAGGAATTACTTGAAGCACACAGCGAGGGGATCATCTGCCTAAGTGGTTGTGTCTCGAGCGAATTCAGTCAGGCCATTCTCAAGGGCTGGGGAGACACACCTCAACTGGAAAATGCAATCGAGGTAGCCAAGTGGTTCCAATCTGTATTTGATGACCGGTTCTATCTGGAAATCATGAACAACGGCGTCGAAATCCAACGTATCCAGCTAGAGGGTGCCGTTGAGATTGGAAAACAAATCGGCATTCCCGCTGTTGCCACAAGTGATTGCCATTACGTCGATAAGGAAGATGCAGAAGCACAGGATGTGATGCTCTGCATCAATACGGGACGATACCGCACCGATACATCCCGCATGAAAATGGATGGCAACCAGTACTTCCTGCGCTCTCCGGAAGAGATGTATGAGAAGTTTTCCGGGTTGGAAGAAACGGTTGCACGATCTCAGGAAATCGCGAATACGGTTGATATCGATCTAGAACTCGGTAAGCGGCACTTTCCAACATTCGCACCACCGGAACGGAAATCCTCGGAAGACTACCTGAGGGAGCTTTGTATCCAAGGCCTGAAGGAACGGTATGCCGACAACGAAGAAATGTGTCCAGCGGGGGAGTTGTCTCAAGTGGTCATGGATCGGCTTGACCGCGAACTAGGCGTAATCAACAAACTCGGCTTCCCGGACTACTTCCTGATCTGCTGGGACTTCGTCATGCAGGCAAGGGAGAAGGGGATTCCAACGACAGCGCGTGGAAGCGGTGTCGGTGCAATCGTCTGCTATGCACTTTACTTAAGCCACGTTTGTCCCATCAAGTACGACCTGCTGTTTGAACGGTTTCTGGATGAAAACCGTCTGGAAGCACCTGATATCGATATCGATTTTTGTAAGGAACGTCGTGGCGAGATCATTCGCTACGTCAAAGATAAGTACGGTGAAGCAAACGTTGCTCAGATCGGTACATTTGGCACCTTAGCCGCACGTGCTGCGATTAAGGATGTCGGCCGGACTCTGGGAATTCCGCTGGCACGTGTAAATCAAATTACCGGAATGATTCCCGAAGAGTTGGGAATTACTTTGCCCAAGGCGCTTGAGAAAAGTGGTGAGTTATCAGATGTCTACGAAGCAGATGGTGAAATCCGTGAAATGGTGGATCTCGCACTACGTATCGAAGGCTTGGCTCGCAATGTCGGTACGCATGCAGCAGCTGTAGTGATCGGTGATAAACCCCTCACCGAATACGTGCCGCTTAGCCGAGTTTCCGGCAAACAGGATGTTATCACCCAGTGGTCGATGAACGATGTTGAAGATGCCGGCCTGTTAAAGATGGACTTTCTGGGTCTGCGTAATCTCACGATCCTGCGCATTGCCGTTGACCTAATCGAAGAGACAACCGGCAAAGTCATCGACCCGCTGAAATTCCCACTTGATGATGAAGAGACATTTGCACTTTTATGCCGCGGAGAAACAAAAGGTGTATTCCAGTTGGAAAGTGGTGGTATCCGCGATCTGCTGCAGCGTATGAAGCCGGACCACTTCCGCGACATCATCGCTACAGCTGCCTTGTATCGTCCCGGACCGCTCGAAGGTGGAATGGTTGATGAATACATAGAAGTTAAGCACGACCGCAAGGAAGCGAATTATGCACATCCGGTACTCGAGGAAATTCTGAACGAAACCCATGGCGTGATGGTCTACCAGGAACAGGTGATGCGAATCCTCAATCGCCTCGGTGGAATCGAGTTAGCCAAAGCGTATACGTGTATTAAGGCGATCAGTAAGAAGAAAGAGTCGATCATCAATGCCAATCGTGAGGAGTTCCTCAAAGGCGCTGTTGAAAACGGACTCGATGCCAGGTTTGCCGAAGAACTATGGGTCATGATCACCAAATTTGCTGGCTATGGCTTCAATAAGAGTCATTCGACGGCCTATGCACTGATCGCCTATCAAACGGCCTACCTAAAGTGCCATTATCCTGTGGAGTTCATGGCTGCATTGCTCAGCGGTGATATCCCCGGCCGTAACTTTAAGAAGAAAGACTCTCTGGTAGAGCACCTTGAAGATTGTGATCGCATGGGAATCGAAGTGGTCGCACCAAGTGTAAACACATCGGATGTTGAATTCAGTGTTGCTGACGGGAAGATCTTCTTTGGCTTGTCCGCTATTAAAGCTTGTGGTGGAAGTGCAGCTGAGGCCATCGTCGCAGCACGAAAAGTCGACGGTGAATTCACGGATCTCTATGATTTCTGCGAACGCGTTGAGACGGCGCAATGCAACCGATCTGCAATTGAGACTCTGATCAAGGCGGGCGCTTATGATGCCTTTGGAGCCCACCGCCGACAATTGATGGAGATAGTGGACCGGGCGATCCAGTCCGGGCAAGCTGCTTTGGCAGACAAGCGAAGTGGGCAACAGTCACTCTTCGGTGCCGTCGAAGAAGAAAATGGCCAGGCGGAAGTTATGTTGCCTGACGTGCCTGAATTTGAAGAGCGAGAAAAGCTGTTCATGGAAAAGGAAGTGCTCGGCTACTATTTGACGAGTCATCCACTTGAACAGTACGCCAATCAACTTACTCAGTTCTGCAGTCACAGTACCAAGAGTATCGGTCCGCTACCGGATCGAGCCGAAGTGATCATGGGAGGTATGATCTCGTCGATAAAACTGGCTCATACTAAGAACGGTAAACCTGGTGCCCCTACAAGGTATGCCAACTTTGATCTGGAAGATATAGAAGGGAATATCCGCTGCATACTTTGGCCGAACAACTTTACGGATCAGGGACACTTGGTCGAAGCGGATTCGATTCTTGTCGCTCGTGGAGTTCTGGACCGACGTGGCGGTGGTGATGAAGCTAACCTGATCATCAACGAGTTGATACCTCTTAGTGAGCTCGATACGCGTTACACCGAAGGGATCATCATTCGCATCGATGAAACGAAGCATGACGATGACATGGTAAACCGGATCCGTGAAATTACTCGTGGATATCCCGGTGGCCAACGTCTCGAATTCATGAT
>Ga0114933_10001373_pt1 | contig 27282 bp, 25 predicted proteins | sample 4SBtaG_FD_89691 | JGI IMG/M metagenome (GOLD analysis project Ga0114933, IMG submission 89691) | Deep subsurface microbial communities from Kolumbo volcano to uncover new lineages of life (NeLLi) - 4SBTROV12_W25 metaG | ecosystem: Environmental > Aquatic > Marine > Volcanic | place: Kolumbo... | reverse complement strand
TTGAGACCAGGGCAGATATTTGCCCTTAAATAGGAATTCAGGCTCATCATGAGAATAACTAACCTTCCATCCAAATTTCGAATAGGCCTGAAAAAGTTTATTTGATTTCATGAAAAGATAGGCGTCTGGATGCGTTTTTTCCAGGAAATTCCCCCCGATAAGCTCTTGGTTAAATTGCCTACAAGTTGGGAAATACTTTGTATTTGAAACAGAAAGGCCCATTAAATTACCCATTTTATTCGCAGGTAATTATAAATAAAACAACCAATTAAAACTAACTAAATTAAACAATTTATAATAGTAAAATTTTTAATTATTATAGAAATGTACTCGACAAACATTCTCACCGAGTGTTCTTTTATTCTTAACTCGCTGGGCGTTTTTGAAGGTCAACATCGAATAAGAAAGTTATCTTGAGAATTGTTGTGTACATCGTTCCAAAGGATTAAACCTTACACCCAATCATAAGTTGCCAAATTAAAAAAAATATTTATATAAAGAATATGACAAAGATACCTTGTATTTCCAGATTACTTATCTGTATTTCATTGATGAGTTTTTTCTTCTTTGAAGCTCTTAGGGCGTATTTTTCAACGATATACTATGAATGCCTTGTCAAAATGAACATGACTAGTCAGGTATTAGCTATTACTATTCTATTGACACCCTTACTTCTTCTCTTTTTTAAAAGAGCGAATATGATCATCATTTTGCTTCTTTCTGGAACCTTTCTCATCATCAATTATACCTACGGAAAATTTGATAGTGAACCCTCTCTTTATATCATTTTCCATGGAATGGTTGTTTGCTCTTTTGGTGTTTTTTTATCTATCTTTTTGAAGAGCTATTACACGCTTGTATCTGAAAATTACCGCCAATACCTTTTCTATGGAGTCATGGCTTTAACCTCTGCTCTTCTTATCGATTTTACCTCTCAGTATTTAGGGGATACATTTAATCTTACCACTTTTGGATGGATCGATCGTAATGGTGAGGTTATCATTCACCCACTTGTTTTTTCTCTCCCCTTAGCTATCGTCGCACTGTATACACTCATCTATACTTACACTACCTTGAGAGCAGCTTTTCCTGATGGATTGTGGCTTGAGCGAACTCAAAAAAAACGAGAGAAACATCCTGTATTCTCTCTTGGAATATTATTAGGTATAGCATTTGGTTTGCTCGTCCTTTTATTGGGAAACCCTCAAGTCGTTGTGAATTGGACACCTGGAAATTACACAGCTTGCATTCTTATTAGTGTAATTACCCTCTCGATTTTTATCTGGGGTCTTACAAGAGTATCAGGAGCAAAAAACACGGAAAAGAAAAAACGTATCTTTTTCCTATGTAATCTTATAGGGCTTGCCATTCAACTCTTTGTCTTTTTAGATGTTTTATTTTTTGACACGGGACTTACACCCTATATTTTGGGCATTGCCCTCTGCAGTATCATCATCAGCTTTTCTATTTTCTTTCAAATCACTGCAAAAACACCTTGCCTTCGATCAATTATTGGAATTATCGTGGTTGCCAACCTCACTTTTCTAACTGGCTTTTTCTTATTGGCATTTTGTGAGTATCACATCTTTCTCTTTGAAAAAGCTGCCTTTTTTCGTGGAAAACTTCCCGTTGTTCTCTTAGCAGCCGCTCTTTTCTATCTATTTGGAAATTTTTGGTATTCCTTAAAATGGATAAAAAACTGGCATCCTCATAAGGATGGAGATTCGAAAATTCTTCCCAAGCCCCATCTCTTTACTCGGGTTGCACTTCCATCTCTTATTTTGATCTCGGGGTTTGCTCTACTATCTCCTTCAGCTCAGCCTCTTCAAAGCGTAGATTCTTTTAATGTCGTTTCATTCAATGTTCATGGTGGATTTGACAACTCTGGAAAAATCAACCCTAAAGCATTTCTGAAAACACTATTACCTCTGAATCCAGATATTATTGCCCTACAAGAGAGCAATACACTTAGATTTTATTCCTCTTCAACAAATTTGGTTTATTGGCTTTCAAAGAAATTAGGTATGTATTTTTACTTCGGCTCTCCTAGCGATGAGTTAACACCTGGCAACTCCCTTCTTTCAAAGTTTCCTATTGAATCAACTCAAAATGATCCTTTTACCGGTAAATATCTTGTACGTTCTTTTGTCCAAGGAGTTATACATATTAACGAGACACCCGTCCGATTAGGAGCATTTCATTTAGCACAATACATTACTGATCGTTACCATCAAGTAAAATGGATTTTTGACAACTTCATCAAAAAATATGATGAGCCTATGATCTTAATGGGAGATGCCAATACTCTAGAATACGAAGATTTTACAAAAGAGACAAAGCCGCCAATCAAGAACGATGGATGGGATGATAACCGCTTAAAAGATCATGAAAAGTTTAATAGAGATTCCCAAATCTTGGAGCTTGCTCAAAAAGATAAGTTTTCAGGGCTAAAAAATTGGAGTGAATATCTCATCGACACCTGGAGATATAAACACCCTAATGAATCAGGAGTATCTTGGGAAGACCAAAGCGTCCACTTAGGGCTTCCACATAAGGATTTAGAGGCTCCCAAGAAGCTTGATTACATTTTTGTCTCTCCCCAGTTCAATATTTTAGAAGCAAAAATCATTCATTCACCTGAAGCTAAGAAAGCATCGGATCACTATCCTCTTTTTGTCAAACTTCAGCTGAAATAACTTATCTTGAGTAATTGTTGTGAGCATCATTCCAGGTGTAGGTCACTCGCTCATTTCGTTTTCTATCATGACGTACCTGGACACCTATATAGGGGTAGGGGTGGCGATTATCATAGTCACGACCTTCATAATCTTGATAGATCTTGATATAGACCTCCTTGTTGTACCAAGGCTGAACCCTTACATTCGTATCCTCTTTCTGATAACGATAGAAAATGGCAAGCTCAGGATCCTCTAACCTCTTCCCCTCATGATAATAGGCGAAGATCAGATCAATCACCTCCATCGGCCTCTCCTCCATTCCCTGCACATAGAAATCGACCTCCGCACCAATCATATGCTTTGAGGTACGGTTTAATTTGGAGGGATCGGAATAGGTATTATGGATAGGACACCTATGACCGCAGGTGACTACTACTCGTTTTTGGGTTTTTTTCTGGATATAGTTGAGAAGATCGAGCAGAACCGGATAGATAAACTCCTTTTCCTCCTTTTTATAGAGGCTATGGCTTCTTCCTCCCTCGCAATCTTTTAATATCTTCCCCTCTTCCGTTGTTTGCATGGGATTCATCGAGCTTCCCTTACAGCGAAAGTACTCTTTTGTGATTTTTGGGTAGATTCTCTCCCCTTCCTCCCAGGAATAAGGTTCTCTTTTCACGAGTTTGGGCTCGCTGATTGGATAGAAGTATTGGTCAGATTTTCGATAGATCTGCTGAGAATGCGCATTCTGATTTCGAATTTTTGAAATCTCTGACTTTTCTAGTCCTGAGCAACCTGCAAGAAAAACGCTTAAAAAAATTAGCCACAACATATGCAATGATTTTACATTATTTGAAAACTCTGTACAGGTAAAATTACTTGCATAGAGGAACAAAACAAGAGAACTACTCACGCATTTCACCTCTCCATAAAAATTACCTGTACAGAATTTGGAAATTTCTTATAGTCCAACTTGAGGGTGGCCTTTAAAAAAAGGGTCCGCCTCAAAGGGGGGAAAAGATGTCAGACTCACTAACTGATGAGTTAAACGCTTGCGTATCAGACGCTTTTAAATCTAGTGATCTAAATGAGAGCATGCAGCATCTCGCTAGAGCCTTTCAGATTTTTTCTGATGAGTCGAAAAAAATGAAAGGAGAGTCGAGAGAACTGAAGAGAGAGATTACAGTTCTTCGTAAAAGACTGAGTGACAAGCAAAATGAGCTCATGATTACCTCATCCTATCTGACTCAGCTCCTCAAAAATACATCAGAGGGCATTGTCTACGTTAATATGGAAGGCAAGCTCATCTCTTTAAACAGGTCAGCAGAAAAGCTTCTAGACATTGACTCTAAAAGGCTCCTTCTCAGGCAATTTTGGAACCATTTCCCCGATGACTACTTCGGATTTTCCATGAGAGATGCTCTTAATTTTGGACTCAAACAATCACTGTCCTATATTTCGACTTCCAAGAGACGCGAGATTGAAGTGAGGACCCACCTCCTATTAGAAGGCCCTAAAGAATACCAAGGCGTTCTTTTATTTCTAAATGATCTAACAGATATTCAAGAGCTTACGGAAGTTGCAAACAGAAATGAGAGGTTAAAAGAACTGGGACAAATGACCTCTTCTGTTGCACATGAAATAAAAAATCCTCTCGGCGGCATTAGAGGCTATGCGATGCTTCTAGAAAGTGATTTAGATGATCCAACACATAAAGAGATGGCATCTAGCATCAAGGAAGGAACAAAAACCCTTGATAGGCTCCTTAGCAAAATTCTCTCTTATGCAAGACCCGTTCAAATGAAAGCGGTAAGCCGTGATCTCGCACCATTCATGCGATCCCTTCTAAAATTCATCAAAGTCGATCCAGCTACGCCAAAAAATGTGAAGATCGACATGCACATTTCCGATGAGCCCCTCATGGCGCCCGTTGATACCGAACTACTTCGACAAGCTTTTCTCAATCTGATAATGAACGCTTTTCAGGCGATGGAATCCGGTGGAAAGCTAATGATCAGCCTAATGAAGAGGTCCAATTCTTGCCTCATCACAATCTCCGATACCGGGTGCGGCATTGAAGAAGAAGATGCTAAAAAAGTCTTTTCGCCCTTCTTTACAACTAAAGAGAAGGGGCACGGCATAGGTCTTACTGAGACACACAAAATCATCAAAGCTCACTTTGGTGAAATTGATATCAGGTCCGAAAAAGGGCGCGGCACGACCTTCACAATAACACTCCCGTTAAAAAGGTAAAATCTATGATTGAGAAAGTATTAGTTGTTGACGATGAACCGATTATCCGAAATTTTTTATACGATTTTTTCACCAACAAAGGTCTCGATGTCTCTTTAGCTGAAGATGGAGAAAAAGCAATTGAACTTCTTAAAAGGGATCATTTTGATTTTGTCATCACCGATATGAAGATGCCAAGATCTTCCGGCATGGAAGTGCTTAAATTTGCCAAGCAAAATACCCACGCCATCGTTGTGATTATGACTGCTTTCGGTAGTATTGAAAATGCAGTAGGCGCGATGCAAGAGGGAGCTTTTCACTATATTATCAAACCCTCTTCTTTCGATGCTCTTGATGCCATCTTTCAAAAGGCAGAAGAACATCTCTCACTTGTGTGTGAAAACCACTATCTCAAGGAGGAGATTACCTTCCTTACCAACAAAAAGCACCAGAAAGTGATTGCTCATAGCCCCGCCATGAAAGAGGTGCTAAAAACGGTTCAGAAAATAGCTAGCACAAATGCGAGCGTCTTTATCAATGGAGAGTCGGGTACTGGCAAAGAGGTGATTGCCAGCTGCATTCACTCTTACTCTCTAAGATCCAAAGAGGCCTTTATCAAAGTTAATTGCGCGGCTGTCCCTGAAACGCTCATCGAATCCGAATTCTTTGGACATGAAAAAGGCTCCTTTACAGGCGCCCATACAAGGCGGCTCGGAAGGTTTGAGCTTGCCAATAAGGGCACGATCTTGCTCGATGAAGTCACCGAAATCCCCATTCTCTTGCAACCCAAGCTGCTCCGTGCTGTCCAAGAACAGGAGTTTGAGCGCGTGGGCTCTGAAAAACCGATCAATGTCAACGTTCGCATTGTGGCTACTTCCAACCGAAATATGATGGAAGCGGTTCAAGATAAAGTTTTTCGAGAAGATCTCTACTACAGACTAAATGTCGTCCCTCTTGAGATTCCGCCTCTGCGCAAACGAAAAGAGGATATTATTCCGCTAGCTGAGCACTTTTTGGAGATCTTTTCTCAAGAAAACCATAAAAGAGAGATGCGTTTTTCAGCTGCTGCAAAAAGAAAGCTTGAAGCCTACTCCTTTCCAGGCAATGTGCGCGAGCTGGGAAATATCATGGAGAGAATCATTGTTTTGGAACAAGGAAGAGAGATTCTGCCAGAGCACCTTCCCTTCAATGAACCCATTTCTGTACAAAAACCGAAAAGCTTAGATGAGATGGAAAAAATCCATATCTTGGAGACTCTTCGAGATCACACATGTAAAACAAAAGCAGCAGAACTCTTAGGAATTAGCGCAAGGACTCTACGAAACAAGTTGAAGCTTTATAATGTCTAGATAACGCTGGACGATTTCATAGAAAGCGGTCCAAATGACCCTCTCCTCTTTCTTTTCTCCTCGGAAGTAGATCTTTATGATGCGCAATGTGTCGTAGAAAAGCATTTCATACGCCCTCTCCTCTAAGAGATCCATTTCAGCAAGCGCGCTGTGCGCTTTCGATTTGGGATTTTGAAGCTCTCTTAAATGTTCCAAGCACCTTTCGATGCTCTTTTTGAGCTCTGTGAGAAGTTTTTCCACTCCTTGAAACTCAATTTTATTCTGAGTGATCAAGAAATGAAGATGATCCTCAAAATTTTCCCCGCTTGAAAAAGAGAGCTCTTTCAGATCTTTGTGGGAGATTCCTGGAAATTTGAGCCCTTTGGATGTATTGATATAGGTGCTTTTACTTTTTTTGATAAAAGTGGAAATAGCATCTCGCTCCATGATCCATTTGACGGACGATTCAATGGTTTTTCCCGACACATTCTCTTCATTATAGATGACATCTTCGACCTCGGCGCTCTTTACTTGCGAGGGATCTTCAACAATTCCATCAGCGTAGCGCTTGCCATCTGAATAGCCAAGATCAACACCTAGAAAAATGATCGGATCAAATCCAAGGAATGAGGCTAGAGAGAGCGCAGTTGTTGTAACGGACATCGACTCAGGCGATAACTCCTCTCCCACCATCTCCGCATCTAGTCCTGCTGCCTCTTCTGCCCAAAGATCGAGTACGGTATTGAGAACAGAACGAAGGTAGCCAAAGGGACCATTTGTACAGGAAAAAACTCCCGGATGAAGACGTGATGTGTAGACAAGCGGCATCTCAAATGCAAAATTGCGCTTCAGCCTATAGTACTCTTCTAAGTTGGGATCGACAGCCACTCCCATGTGCGGCGTGATGCCAGCTTTCGAGAGCGCCGAAATAGCAGAGCCGCCAGCTATGATAAATGCATGATCTCGAAGATTTCTTAAATCCTCTATCGATTCGGTAAGAGAGGGTCCTGCACCTACGATAATGCACGGCTTTTTATTAAAGGCGCCTTTTAACTTATTGATAAGAAAAGCTTTGGGAAAGACATTTAGATTTTTAAGGAAATGCTCAAAGTGAACTTCCGCATGAAGACGGTCTAGATAGAGCCCTTCGGACAAGGTCGTCTTTCGAAGAATTTTTAATCGAAATTCTTCAAATTTTGAAATGTCTTGGTAAGAACTTGACTTAATAACCTCCACATTTCTCACGGGAAAAGTCTCTGCTAGCATCTCAATATCGGGATTGAGATAGATATGTGTGCGCTCATCTTTTAAAAGCTTTTCAGCTACATCTGTCTCTAAAAAAGCCTGAACCTTTTCAGGATCCTCCTCAATAAAGACGATCTCTTTTGCCTTTTTTAGATGGGGATATTCAAGACCAAGGCCGTAGACGTAGAGAAGATCAACCTCAGGATTTTCTTCTGCAGGAGGCAGAAATGGTTTTTTCTCAAAGTGCTCTGAGATGTGCGTGAGAAAAGAGAGGCCAGAATTTTTCTTCTCTAGTAGAGCTTGATTTTTCTGATAGGTGCTCTCATTCACAAATAGGCTCCCCTTCCTCTGTCCAAAGCCTTCTCTCTGATTTCCCAGATGGATGAAAGATCTCCTCTTCTATGAGGTTTCCATTCTCTGAGAATCTTTTTGCAGTGCCAGTAGGTTTTCCCTCGGCGAATTCTGCCTCATCGATAAGCGCGCCCGTCTCAGACCAAATACGCTCCTGACCGTGACGCTTTCCCTTTTCAAAATGGGTCTCTCTTTTAGGAGTTCCATTTTCCCAAAAGAGCTGTGATGGTCCTTGCAGCTTTCCTGAGGCGTAGTTCATGACTGTTTTGACTTGGCCATTTTCAAAATAGTACTCGTGCCTGCCGGTTTTCTCTCCCTCAAGGTAGTGCTCAAGTGCATAGAGCTTTTTTTGAGGATAGTATTTTGCACTTCTTCCCACTTTTTTTCCGAAGAAAAACCAGGACTCCGAGAGCTTCTCCTTATCCGGTGTGTAGTAGATACAAGGGCCGTGAAGCTCGCCTTGAAAATAATACATTTTTGCCATTAGCTCGCCATCTGGGTAGAGAAACTTACACTCACCATGCTTTTTCCCATCTTTCATCGAATAGTTTGCAGTGTGGCTCGGTAAAACCTCTTGAATAGGATCTTTAAGACCAAAGATCAGTGTCCCTCTTAAGTAGAGGTCAAGCTCTTCATCTTCTATGATAAATTCATCGTCTAGTATTTCGTATCTTCTTTTCATGCTAACTTCTGTATAAATTCCTGTGTAATTTGACTATAGAACAAAAGCTTATGCAGCGTCTCTTCAACACTTTTATCTTTAAATTTTAGCTCTCGTTTAAATACAGGTCTAAAAATTTCCCACATGTATGTCAAGTGTTTATCATAAAAAAGTTCTCCTTCGAAGTCAGATAAGTACTCTTCAGGCAAGGTTTTTTCCTCATAATGATCTTCAAAATCTGCAAGCTTATCTTTTAAGAGAAGGTCGATAAATAACAGGCTCTTTTTTAACAAAAGAAGAGGTTGCTGTTGGTTAATTTCATATTTTGGCAATTGGGTTAAAACCGCAAGAATATGATCATCTAGGTTATCTATTTTTTGATGACTTTTCATATCGATCGATTTAAATCCTAGATCGATGCCGCTTGAAGATGTTTGATAGAGAACACCTGGATACTTCACATTAAATTCGCGATACCAAGCAGCGCTAAACAGCCAATCTCTTTGAGTGAGAACGTCGTGGCCTTGACGGTTTTTTACCACAATGCTCATCTCTTTATTCTCCAGCATATTTGTGCCGTCAGCATAGCTCCTCTCCTGATCGCTTGCTAAATCAACTCCCACGAGATTGATAGGATAGCAGCCCAGATAATGCGCCACTTTAGTCAGAAAAGTTGCCACATTCCAACCCGCATCTATCGGCTGGCTAGAGATCCCTAACTCCTTCATGACCCACTCTTCCAGCGGGTAGCCTCCGCTGGACGGTGCTAAGATCATACTTGAGGAGTGGACGCTAGAGATATTTTCAGATAGCGCTCTCATCTGGTAGAAAAAGGGTACTTCGGAGACATCGGAAAACTTAAAGGTAGAAAACGGGGCATCTTTATCGATGGTTGCTGCAAAATGTGGCTTTACATTTGCATGAGATAGCGCATTTAAGGCAGATCCGCCCGCAAAGATTAAAGCGCCCGAATTTTTAAGTTTAAGGATCTCCTCTTTTAGACTGGGGCCTGCTCCCACAACGTATGCGGGAATACCTTTAAACTGATTTTTTAAGTCTTTAAGAAGTGAGATTTTTGTGTGTGCTTTTGCATTTTGAAAAAGGTTAGAAAAAATTGAGAGGCCGTAGTCAGCATAATCACTCATAGTAAAATGAATGCCTTCGCTCAAATGTCTCGCCTCCTCTTCAAAATGGGGACTATCCTTTAGACAGATAAAATCACACTCTAAAAAGACGGTGTCCCACAAGAGCTTTTTTAGTAGCGGTTTCATGCCAAGGGGCGTCTCTAAAAAGTGCACCTCCACTTGGGCGTGCTCTCTTTCATAGCTCATCTGATTATCATCATCCTCGATGCAGATCACTCTTTTTGAATCATCTATCCACGGTTCGATTAAATTATAGATCTCGCCGGACCCAAGTCCGTAACAGAAGAGAACGGTTGCTTCTTTTTTAATTGTGAGAGATTCTAAATCAAACATGCACGCTACTTTGTAATTCTTCAAAAGTGGGTAAAAAATCGATCGATTTTAAGCCGGATTCCTCCTGCCAATAGACATGAACTCGCGACTCATCTGCAAGACCTATGAAAGAGGCTCTAACTAGCTCGTTATATCCTAAGACCTGGTCGATTGCTTTTTGGTCAAAACGAAGAGCTTTACACTCAATTAGGATGAGCGGAAAAAGAGACTCTTTTCCCTTCGAATAGCAGATGATATCGGCTCTTCTCATCGTCTCTTTTCGAACAGTCAAATGGGGAAGTTCATCGATCTCTTTTTCAACCGAAATTAAACTTTTAGGAAAACCTAGATTTGAGATCATGTGGGCAATCAGCTTTTGCCTCACAATCTCTTCAGGAAGGGCATCACATGCCTTCATTCTAATGGGATCGAAAATTTTATGGCTTTTCAACTTCTATTAAACCAAAGTTCTCATCTTCTCTGCGGTAGATTACTTTTAGCTTTTGATCTTCTTCGCACTTATAGATCATAAAATCTCTACCTGATAGTTCCATATCCATGACCGCCTCATCTTGCGTAAGCATGCGGACTTGGATCACATCTTTTGCAACGACTTCATGAATACGGAAAGGCTCATTATCGCGCTTCCAATTCTCCGCTTCAATATCGTCATTTATGGCAGCTACTTCATCTCTCTGAGGCTGCAGGACATTGACATTAAGATCGATCGTTCCCATGTTGGTAGCACGGTGATCTTCTAGCTGACCTTTGTACTTTTTAATCATACGAACAAGGCGATCTACTGCTTTATCAATTGCAGAATAGACAGTATCGGTGCTGGCGTGCGCTCTAATTTGAAAGTGAAGAAAATTCATTAAAATATTTGCCGAGTGCTCGAGCTTTTGAACATCGAGTGTGACATCGATATCGAGAACATCTTTACTAAAACGCTCAATCCGGTCCAGTTTTTCAAAAACATAATCACGAATAGCATCTGTCAAAACAAAGTTTTTTGCTTTCACGTAGATGGTATAACCCTCTGTTTCAAATTTTGCGTTCTTTGCCATAACTTGCACCTAATTTTTTAGTGATGATTTTTCACTATTTTCACACTTTTTTCAATCAAAATCGCTCTTTGATGATTTTCCCCATTTAATCTCACCATCAAAGTAGAGCCAAACTCCCTCTTCTTTTAAAAATTCGCTCTTCTCTGTGAAGGTCACATCCGATCCATTTTGCACCATATGGGCTGTAAATGTTACATGCGCTTTTTCAACCCCATCTGAAAAATCTAAAACCTCTAGCTTTTCAAAATTGGTCATCTCAGAAAACTCCCTTACCCTCTTTTTCCAAAGAGCATCTGATTTTTCTTTCTTGGGATTTTCAGGATGTGTCGTCTGAATAATGTAATCGGGATTATGCATTTTGTAGGCTGCGTATCTCGAGCGCATCAAAAGGAGCGCATTTTCTGGCTTTTGCCCCGAATGGTAGGGCTCACAGCACACTTTATAATCTTTTCCGCTATCACATGCACATTTTTGCAAAAGAGCCTCCGAATTCCGTTTACTCTAAAGTTCTCTCCCAATTATAAGTGTCCTCCAAAAATTTACAAAAGGAAACCTTCATGAAAAAATTTCTTTTCATTCTGTTTATATCTATGGTCGGTATTTTGTCTGCTCACCTCTCTCCACAAGAGGAACATAAACTCTTAGAAATCATTTCAACCAACCATGATCTAGCTAAAGAGTTAGTAAATGAAATCAAGTCAAATCCGGGATCTTACCCCCCTGCGGTCCTTACTTTTACTGGCCTCTATTTCGCAGAGGAGAAAGATTTTGAAACGGCTGCTACACTATGCACTGCCGGGATCGGTCGCTGTCATATAGAAGTGATTTTAGAAAATATCCCTAAGTCAATAGCTTTTTCCTTGGTTTCTATGGTTAAGAGCAAAATAAATGATCTATCTGACTCTGATAAAACTCTTTTTAAAAAAGCTTCTAAAAATGCAATCACTCATTTCGAAAAATGGGATAGAGAAACGCCTAGAGATTATCGTGAATTTCCGGATGAACAAAAGTTGCAAGAGGCTGTCGAGAGATTTTATAGAGATATAAAAGTTAAAGAAGTCAAAAAAGATTATGCAAACGCATCTTATGATGACGAATACTATTTTGACCAAATGAACCGCATCTTCTTCTCCAAAGAGGCTAGCCTCTCCTTTGAAGTACCTGCTCTTTTCAAACCTTCCTTGGATCTGCATGGAAAATATAACGGCATGTTGCATGAGGATGATAACGCAAAAGTCTATGTTACTGTGAACTGGTCTTCAAGAGAGGATTCTTTTCAGTGGGATTACGAATATGAAACCAAGTATCATCCGGAAAATAAAACCGTGTTTGATATGGAAGGTGCTGATTTTCCAATCTACCTAGTAAGAACTATTCATGAGGGAGGCACTACGGTTGAAAACGAGCTCTTTATTAAAAGAGATCCCCACTATACGTTTGTCCTTACTCTACAATCTTCCCCAGAAAAAGAAGATGAACTACTAGAGGTTATTGCAGCTCTAATTGAGTCGATAAAGTTCAATTAGAAATTTCTTAAGCGCTCTATCTCATAGGGCGCTTACCTTTGTCACATCCGCATTTTTGCAAAAAAATCTCCAGATGCCATTTACTTTTAAACTCTGCTCCTAGTATAAATGTTCTCCAAAAATTTACAAAAGGAAACGTTTATGAAAAAATTTCTTTTCGTTCTATTTATTTCTATGATTAGTATTTTGTCTGCTCACCTCTCCCCAAAAGAAGAACACAAACTCTTAGAAATCATTACAACTAACCGTGATCTAGCACGTGAGTTAGTAAAAGAGATCAAATCAAACCCAGGGTCTTACTCACCTGTGGTCCTTGCTTTTACTGGCCTCTATTTCGCAGAGGAAAAAGATTTTAAAACAGCTACAACCCTAATTGTTGGCGGGGTGAATCGCTATCAAATTGAAGTGATTTTAGAAAATACCCGTGATTCTGAAGTTTTTCCATTAGGCTTTATGGTGGCTAGCAAACTAAATGAACTTAATTTATCTGACTCCGATAAAACACTTTTTGAGAGTGCAGCCACAAATGCAAATGCTCATTTCGAAAAATGGGATAGAGAAACACCTAGAGACTATCGCGATTTTCCAAATGAGAAAAAGTTGCAAGAGGTAGTAGAAAGCTTTTATAGACGCCTTAAGGGTGAAGAAGTCCGAAAAGATTATGCAAATACCTCCGATGATGATGCATTCTATTTTGACCAAATGACCCGCATCTTCTTCTCCAAAGAGGCTAGCCTATCTTTTGAAGTACCTGCTCTTTTTAAGCCTTCCTTGGACCTGCATGGAAAATATAACGGCATGTTGTATGAGGATGATAACGGCAAAGTCTATGTGGGGGTAAATTGGTCTTCAAGAGAGGATTCTTTTCAATGGGGTTATGAATATAAAACCATGTATCACGATGATACTGAAACCGTATTTGACATAGAAAATAATGGTTTTCCATTCTACCGTGTAAGAACTACCTACGAGGGAAGCTCAAGAATCGAAAATCGGTTCTTTATTAAAAGAGATGCTCATTTTACGTTTACCCTTACTCTCGAATCTTCTCCAGAAAAGGAAGAGGAACTTCTAAACGACATTGCTAATCTAATTGAATCGATAAAGTTTAATTAGAATTTACCTAAAGCGCTCTAATTCATAGAGCGCTTATTAATATCGATCAGGCTATTTGATATATTCCGATTAAAACTTACGATTCCAGCTAATTAGTCCCATATTAAATACATAGCCACTACCAACTAGATTTTCAAACGAAAGAATAATGGAAGTGTTCTTCTTTTGAAAAATCATCTCCAAGGCAGAGCCAAAGAAATGCTGCATGGGAAGCATTACCTCTAGAGGCGTAAAGGAATCTTCCTCTACGAATTTTGACTCAAAGGTGAAGGGTACATTATAGCGGTTCACATACGAGCCTTTTTGCCTGAAAATAATGGAGCTTGCGCCATCTTGCATTTTAACCTGCTCGTAAAGATTGAACCCGGCTTCATTTTGAAGTAAAAATGAAACGTTACAATTTACCGCAGTGTTTAGCGAGGTAGGAATATCACAAGTCGGAGTTGTGATAGTTGGACCATCAAACTCTTCAAATGCGGTTTGAAAGGTTATCGCACAATCTGATTGGATAAATGGGACTAGAGAGATCCAGTCAAATCCAAATTCATAATTGAGGTCAAAGTGAGGAACCACCTGATATGTATCGTATTTTGAGCGTGCAATACCGCCAGGTAAGCCCGTTGTTTCAACCTCGATGTCCTCATTTATTACGATAGTTTCAGGAGCAATTTCTGGAATGACTCTTTTACCCTTATTATAGTTGTAGCCGCCTGTTACAAGAAGATTGAAACTTAATTGGTCCACGAGAAAGCTAGAATAGAGCGTTCCAAGGAACCCGCTTACATCTTGTTCTGCAAGTTTTTTGTCTTGCTCTAAATCCGTATAGACAAAAGTAGCAGCACCGCCAGCCAATATCCTTTCCATTCCAAGGTAATCAAAACCTAGTGTAAAACCTAAAGTAGTTGTGTCATAGGAAGGGAAAAGAGCTTTGCTCGTTCTGATAGCGTCTTGTTGTTGAAATTGAGCGAAACTAGAGAGTGATATTGCGTAGAGCGGCTTTTCTGGCTGACTTGGTAAAAGAGGAAGATCAACACTACCCTCTCCGACTCCTTCTAAGTCTGCATCTGATGCTCTAGCTAGCAAATAGGGCGAATTACTTTGTCCCTTCTCTGATTCAATTGAATTCTTAGCACGGTGCCAAGCTGCAACTGGGCTGGATTTAGCATCGCTTGATTTAGAAAAACTCCTTTTTCTAGATATTTGATCATTCAAAGCGCTTGTCGAGTTAGAAATTGCAAGATTTGTCAAAATCGACGAATTTCTAAGGAATGATTGGACAATATCCTCAGCATCACTTGGAGCTAGAATGCCCACAACAATGATATCTCCCGTACAGGCATCTCTCAGAACGACACTTTCAAGAGACTGCTCACCATAAACAATTTTTGCACTGCTGATTCCATTAGGAACATTTAAGGGATAGAGAACTGTATTAGGATTTTCTGGTGGAGAGTAGATTACGCCGTCTGGTGATGCACCGCCATTTAGTAGGACATTCTGAAAAGGCGTAATGAGAGATCCTCCACTGAAAAGAACGATATAGACTGTAGGGTCTGTCGGGAGACTATTAGTCGTAAATTCAAGAGTCGCACGGGTAAGATCTAGAACGGGATCTTCTAAAGCAAAAACTAAAAGTGTGCCTAAAGTATCTGATGTTATTGCTGTTTTTAGAGTACTTCCTTGTTGAAAATCAATATTAGAGCCGCCTTCTGCAGAGAGAAGTGTTAAAAGTCCCGTACTTGGCTGAAGAGTGCCACCAGATTTAATTATTGGAGTGCTCGCGCCTAGAATTCCTGTTCCTTTAAAAGTGGTTCCATCTTCAACATTAAGGGCTCCATCTACTCCAAGATTCAATTTAAGTAGATTCTCTATTCCACCTGAATTAGGAATTTGGGTTGGGCCTCTAAGATCTACTGCGCCCTCTTCAACATCTAATGTTCCCCATGCTCTCGATGAAAAAGGATCCCCATTCGGTGGATCTGGAATCATAGGAGAGTTAAGAACGAGAGTTCCAGTGCCCCTTTTGGTGATCCCCCCCGTTAATGCCAGCTGGCAGACCATCTTCGCCTAAAAGGATGCTTGTTCCCATGGATACTTCTTCAGAAGAATCAATGATTAGAGGAGTTGTACTAAGACTAAAAACATCAAAACCACGAGCCTTCCCATCAAATGGGATATCGTTTCCACCTAAACCTCCTTTACCTGCAACAATATTGGTATTGGTAGATGAGAATCCATCATTGATCACTAGATTCCCTGAGTTTGCTATAAAAATCGATCCTCCCAGGGCACCACCGCCGCCGCCGCCGCCGCCAGAAATAGCGTCTGCTCCCCTTCCACTTCCACCATATAGTGAATTATTTCCAGGACTGCCCGATCCACCACCTTTTAACTCTCCGCCGCCACCAGCTGCATAGATAGAGGGCTCTCCTGGAGGATCTCCCGCGCCGCTACCACCGCCAAGCGACCCCATTTCATCACTATTTCCTCCACTAAATCCTTTAGCGCCGCCGCCGCCGCCGCCGCCGCTGCCCGTACCTAAGTTAATGACATCTCCACCAGGACCTGCAAAACCGCCCGAACCCCCAAAAGGCCCGCCACCATTTCCGCCATTAAAGTTAGGAGCTAAAGTAGAGCCGGGGTGCCCATCGGATTGAAAAAGACCGCCGCCGCCGCCGCCGCCAATGTCTTCCGTCGTGCTACCATCAGCGCCATCGCCGCCTATCGCTTGGCAACCATCAAAAGTGACGTTACTAAGTGTTACATTTGCAGTATCGGGTGAACCTCCAACTGTCCCGCCAATAATGAGACCGCCGCCGATTCCACCTGCAGCGCCGCCACTTGGGAAGCCGCCATCGCCGCCCTTAGAGTAACAGTTTTTAAAATGTAGATCATTGACTCCGACCGTTCCGGAAAAAATCCATAAGCCATTTACACCATTTTGCCCGTTAATGGTTGCACCATTACCGTTAAATGTGGTGATGGTATTACCGAGCTTATTGACAGTTGGAAGAGGACCATTTGAAGAGCTGAGTGTCACAGTCCCTACGGTAAAGGTAAATACGGAATCACCGCTGTTTTTAAGGCCGTATCTCAGAGTACCGGGTGTGAATTCATTATCACCCGGATTATCAACGATATAACCTGTTAGTGCTGTTTACAGTAAAATAAGGGGGACAGACAACTTCAATATTTTGCGAAAGCGAGACATAAATTTTCCTTCTTTAAGATATCCAAAATTAAAGAGAAATAGGAATCTCGTCAAATATTTTCTAAAAAAGCAAGATTTTACTCGGATTTAAGCTGAAAAAAGTGCACCGGAGAGGACTCGAACCTCTAACCACTTGGTTCGAAGCCAAGTACTCTATCCGATTGAGCTACCGGTGCTGAGAGGACGATTTTACTGGGACTTCGTAATTAAAATCATCCAAAAGATCAGAGAGATCTCCTCTAATTTTGTCCAACTGGCGGTTAGAAAAAGTGTTTAGATGTTTTAAAATGCTTCCCTTAGGAGGGTGTTTATCTACTGCCCTTTGAATATCTACATCTGTGCAGTTAAGACCAAGCTCTTTAACAACTCCTTTCAAAGTGCCAAAAGTATCCGTCATTAAGTCTTCATATCTGATCGTGTAGACATTGGGTTTTTTGTTCCAGTATTCCTGGAAGCGTCTCCAGTCTTTTATAAATGTGTCCAAATAGCCAGGGCCTAGCCTTTGCTTTGCAAAATCCCTGTACCAATTGTAATGTGAGCGAAAAGAATCAACGGGATTTCTGAGAATTCTGATTGTTTTGATGTAAGGAAGATTATCGCCTGGATTTTTGTTATTGCAAGGATAGTGTGTTTTGACAACAACTAGATCATCTTGAGTGGGATATCTTCTCTCTCCGTTGTAGCCATTCTTTGGCATAAAGGCCACCCAAGGATAGCGCTTTTTCATATGACGGGGCACATCATCATGAAAGACAGAACTAGTAGCAACGTCCGTTAGCTCTTCAATGAGGTAGCGCATCCAGTGGTTTCCCGATCTTGGAAAAGATGCCAAATAGACCCTGTCCCAATCATCTGAGGCAAAACAGGTAGAAGTAAAAACAACGAGTAATAAAATAAGCCTTTTCATCTTAAATCCTTTTCCTTAACAGGAACAATGTAATTAAATTCTTCTAGAAGATCAGCAAGCTCTCTTCGGATAAGATCCAATTCTCGATTAGAAAATTTGTTGAGGTGTTTTAAGGCTTTCCCATGAGGAGGGTACTTACTCACCGCTCTTTGAATATCTCTATCTGTGCATTCTAATCCAAGCTCTTTTGCAACACCCTTCAAAGTACTAAACGGATCATCCATTAAATCTTCGTAGCGAATGGTATAGACATCCTCTTTTTTATCCCAATACTCCTGATATTTCCTCCAACCTTGGATAAACTCTTTTACATATCCAGGCGGCTTCTTGACCTTTCTTTGATCCCAATACCAAACCTTAAGTGAGTAGAATGAATCGATAGGGTGTCTGACAACGCGCACAGCCTTTTTATAAGAGCATCTATCTCCCATATTCTTTAGAAAATAGGGATAGTGAGTCTTCACAACGATGAGATCGTCCCCATTGGGATATTGTCTCTCCCCGTTATACCCACGTTTTGGGCAAAAAGCTTTCCAAGGAAAAAGTTTTGTCATGTGGGGAGGATTTTGATCGCAGTAGACAGAGCTAGATGCAACGCCTGTAAGCTCTTCTAAAAGATACCTCACCAGTGGTTTCCCGATCTTGGAAAGGAGGTGAGGTAAACTCTATTCCAGTCACCTTCAGCAAAACATGAGGTGAGAAAAAAAACAAAAAACAGGATAATCTTTTTCATAAGATAGGATGCTAGCAAAATGGAAGAAAAAACAGAAGGGGTTATCCTTCAAACAGTGCCCTATTTAAGCTCAGGCGCCATCGTCAAGCTCTTCTCCCCTGCCGGCCTGCTCTCCTTTTTTGTAAAACGTATCAGCACAAAAAAGCGCTCTTATCTCATGCCCCTCACTCAAATCGAGGTCGTTTATCGCAAGAAAAATGGTCTCCATTCTGTACTCGATCTCTCTTTAATTAACCATCACATGGAACTGAGGCACTCTCTTGAGTGCATGGATGCATCAGGCAAAATGGCAAAAGCACTTGCTGACTCACAAATGCAAGAAAAGAGTGCGCCCGATCTTTACCGTCTTCTTGATGCCTATTTAAAAAGACTTCCCGAATTTCAGAATCCCAGCGCTCTCTTAGACAGCTTTCTTCTCAAATTGCTCACTCATGAGGGCCTTCTTCATCTCACTCCAACCTGCTCAATCTGTAATAGCGAAGCGCACTTTCTATCCAATGGAGAGAGCCACTGTAAGATCCATGCACAAATAGGCGCACACTCTTTCACTCAATCTGAGTTTTCTTCTCTGCTAGTGCTCACTTTTTCAAAGCGCTTTTCCGAAATCGCCCTAATTTCGCCTCTCTCCTCCAAAGTCCAAAAACTCTTTTCTCAGTTGATTCAATGACCTCTGGGGATGTCGTAGTCAAACTCTTCTAAAAGATCAGCCAACCTCCATCTAATATAATTAAGCTGATAATCAGAAAAATGATGAAGATGTTTATAGACCTCTCCTTGAGGCGGATATTTTTGGACTGCCCTTTCAATGTCTTCATCTGTGCAATCTAACCTAAGCTCCTCAGCCACTCCTTTCAAAGTGTTGAAGGGATCTTCCATTAGATCCTCATATCTAATCGTATAGACATTTTCCATCTTGTCCCAATACTCCTGAAAGGCTCTCCAGCTTCGAACCATCTCTTTCACCATTCGAATGGGGTTTGGTTTTATACCTTCATTCTTTTCATTCCAAACCATGAGCGAATAAAATGAATCAACAGGATTTCTGACAATACGAATGGTTTTGGAGTAAGGATGTTTATCTCCACTAGCTTTGCTAAGGTAGGGATAGTGCGTCTTCACAACGATCAGATCCTCTTTTTCTGGGGATCTCCTCTTATCATTAAATCCATTCGATAGATAAAACCCCTTTATTGAACCAAGTTCAATTAAAGGACGTCCTTGATGCTTATAGACCGTGCATGTTGCAACATCTGTTAACTCTTCAATAAGAAATCGCATCCAGCTATTACCCGATCTTGGATAAGTAGCTAGATAGGCTCTATCCCAATTACCTTCTGCAAAAGCGCTCGATAGAAACAAAACAAAGAATAGAAAAGATTTTTTCATTTTCATGCCCCCAAATTTTTTATGAAGGAGTGTTATAACAAGATGAGAGAAAAAACTGTAGAAATTGTTTTCCCTCTTGATCCCTTGATTTCCATTCGCTATACAAAGATTAACCTGGAGGAATAATGGCAGCACCTGCACCCAAAGAAGATGATAAAGCCGAATGGGAAGCTATTTGGAAGAAATTCTCAGAAATTCTCGCATTCATGTATGACAATGAACATGTGATCGAGGCTCTCAAACATCAAAAGGAGCTTCCTACCCATGAAAACGCGGAAAAAACTCTCGACAAGCAGATCGATGCTATGGAGCATCTCATCAAAAATCACGTTAAAGACATGATTGACCTTACAAATAAAGCATCTCAAATTGCTGGGAGATGGGGAAAAGACATCGAAGCTGAGTGCAAGGATCTGTGCAGCGCAATTGAGAGTTGGAACATCAAGAATGTTCAAGAGAAAGTCAAAAAGCTAAAAGAGAAAATAGGTTAAGGCTAGGAAGTATGCGAAAGGGGGGACTCGAACCCCCAAGGGATTTTGTGTTCCCACTACCACCTCAAGGTAGCGTGTCTACCAGTTCCACCACTTCCGCTTGATTAACGGACAGAAGTATACTCATAGACCCTCGTTTCGATCAAGCAAACTCTTCAAGCCAAGCATTTGGGCTAAGAGGCTCATCCAAAGTATGCTCAATCAGCTTATCCCATGAAAGAAGCGCGCCCGGGGCAAAAAGCTTAGTGCGAAGATATTCTCCCACCTCTTTTTGGTTCAAAATCTCTTTTCCGGTCTTCTCTTCAATATTTTTTTGAATACCTGAGGCAAACATCTCACCCAAGAGATAGCTGAAATAGTAGACAGGAGCAAGACCAATATGATACTTCGCAGCCCAGTCCATAGCGCCCTCTCTATTTTTAGGAGCTTTCACCTTTTGAAAGCGCTGGACCAAATCCCACCATAGCTTATTTAAATCTTGTGTTGGATCGCGGTATAGCTCCGCCTCGAAATGTGTCATGACAAGCACCCACCTGCTGAAGATGAGCTGCCTACGCTTCAGGCTCTCTTCTGCCTTATCCATCAAGTTTTGATCTTTTACAACATTTTCTAAAAAATGCTTTTTGTAAGCTTGCCTTCCACAAATGAGCGCCATCGCCTCTGTTGGAATCATATGAGGAGGCGCGCGCAGAAGCCAAGGCAGCTTATCATCAAAACCCACTTCATAAACTGCATGGCCCAGTTCATGAAGAACGGTCTCATACCACTTGATCGAGGGTTTGACATTGTTTAACGTTCGAATATCGTCTCTTCTATCGATATTGATGCAAAAAGCGTGTTGATTTTTCCCCTCTCTTTCATACATATCTGATCTATCCAAAATGGGGTTCACATCAAATCCCATCTCGTGAAAAAAACTATGAGAGCTCTTTAAAATATCAACGTCTTTAACAAGGTCATCGAGAACTTTTGAATCGAGAGGATCTTCCTGACAAAAGGGCTCTGACCAAGCCCAAGGCCCCAGCTCCTCACGAGATACGTGGAACCTCTCTGAGAGTTCCGATTCGATCTTTTCTGCTACCTTTGAGTAGGCAGCATCCGATTTAGTAGCTAGTTCATCCAGCGTATCCATCAGCCACTTTCCGTCCACCTCTTGAAGCCCCAACTGCATCTGAAAATAGTCGGAGTAACCGAGTGCTTTTGCCCCCTCGTTTCTTAAATTGACAAGTTCTAAAATCGGCTTCGCAAGCTCTTTTCCAATATCTTTTGAGACTTCCCAAATCTCCTTTCTCTTGGATGGGTCCTCTTCGCTCTTCATCTTCTCGCGAAGTTCATTCTCCGAGATCTCTTTTCCATCTAACTTGGGTCTAAAACAAGCATAGGCAAGGCCTACCTCAGCCTCTTTGGAAGCGATCTTTTTTAGAATTTCTTTGGGACACATATTCTCCTTGAAAGAGAAGAGTAAAATTTTTAATTGTCTTTTTAGCTCAGGGCTCTCAGGTGGATTCTTTTCCCACTCGAGAAGCTTTTGATAGATAGATTCATCATTGAAGAGAAGGCGATATTCCGTATCGAGATCTGCTTTCAGACCTGCTGCATCTTTACTGCCCGTCGTCTCCATTATCCAAAGAACTTGGTTTAATCTGCGGCTTTTTTTCTCTAACTCGGGAACAAAATCTTGTAAAAATGATTCAAATGGGTGCACTTTTCTATCTCCTCTATTAAACTGTCACTATATATCAGAGGCTCAGCAAATGAAAGTCCTAACTATTTTTTTGATTCGAGCCTATCAGTGGTTGATTAGCCCGCTAATAGGTAGCACATGTAGGTATGAGCCCTCTTGCTCCAATTACGCTATTGATGCGCTCAAAAAATATGGCGCACTGAAAGGGATCTGGCTTACGATTAAACGTATTGTCCGTTGTTCTCCCAGGTACCCTGGCGGCCACGACCCTGTCCCTTAATTGCTGTTTTTAAGATTCTGTTCATTCCTCAGATTTACCTTCTAAAGCTGGTTTGCTAGTAGCTTCGCCAATGGTGGGCAAACCACAAATTCGGGGTGGATCTTTGGGTAATTGACGACGAGCATGTAAACTGAGTTTCTCCTGTAAAAAGAAATAACCCTCTAAAATTTTCGGAATATTTCCTTTAAGTTTATTACATGTAGCCATTGACGCCTTTAGTTTAGTTAAATAGCCCTTTGTTTTTAGAAATGCGCTCTGGACCCTCCTTAAAACTTCTATATCTTTTTCCTGTTTGAGGCCCTGAATTTTTAGTAGATCATTTTCCAAGGCTAAAGAAGATACTTCTATGGAAGCTAATCGAACTAATAAAATTTGATGTTTATCGAGAAGTGACAGAAATTGTGCTGGCTCTCTTCCTGTCTGTTTTAAGATCTCTTTTGACAAAATTATCTCAGCCAAAATTACCGCAAATTCGGTATGTAAGGTAATATTATTTTCGTCCAATGTTGCGCACTTTTCTTCAATCGAACCCAATATAGAAAAATCTGTTACTGGGTAAGCGCCCGCGGCTGCTGCTGCCATATTAAAACTCCCTTAAAAAGGAAGATATAATGTCACTTAGATAGAAATATTAGCAATTATAATAATAAGGTCGCAATAGGTAGAGGAAATGCATATTCTCCTCTGAGCCTCCTTGAGAAGAATCCCCAATATCTTTATGATAGAAACAATTTAATCATTTAGGAATACCTTATGTTGCTCTCCCTCTCCTTGTTAAAGAAATTTGTTGATACCGATCTAAGCCCCGCTGAAATCTCTGACGTTTTGACCAATCTTGGCCTAGAGATAGATAGCATCATTAATGAAAAACCCTCCTTCTCAGGTGTCGTTGTTGGAAAAATTAAATCAGCTACCAAACATCCCGAAGCTGACAACCTAAATCTCCTCACCGTTTTTGATGGAACTGAAGAGCATCAAATTATATGCGGAGATAGAAGCACGAAGGCTGGCATGAGAGTGGCTCTTGCAAGAATTGGAGCTGTCCTAAATGACGCAAAGGGCTCTTTTACCATCAAGAAGGCAAAACTGCGCGGCGTGGAGTCTTTTGGCATGCTATGCACAGCAAACGAACTCGGCCTTTTTGAAGAAGCCGATAACGTTCTCTCATTAGATGATTCTTTTGAAGAGGGTGCAGATATTGCAAAGCTCCTATCCGATCCCATATTCGAAATCTCACTTACCCCCAACCTCGGACACTGTCAAAGCGCTCTTGGAGTTGCAAGAGAGCTTGCAGCCGCACTAAATGTCCCTTTAAAGGCGCCTCGAATAGAGATTGCTGACCAGGACAGCTCTTTAGATATCTCAGTGGAGGCAGAAGAATGCGCGCGTTATTCAGCAAAAAAAGTAACGGGCATCGAAGTCAAAGACTCCCCTTTTTGGCTTAAGAAAAAACTAGAAGAGTCTGGCATTAGATCAATAAACGCTGTCATCGATATCACAAATTACATCTCCCTTCTTTTTGGCCAGCCAATGCACGCATTTGACTTTGATATGATCGAAGGCAAAAAAATATCCGTAAAACTCACCGAAAAAAAAGGCCCATTTCTGTGTCTGGATGATAAAGAGAGAGTTTTACCTGAGGGTGCTCTTGTCATTTGCGATGCAAAAAATCCGATTGCTATTGCCGGCATTATGGGTGGAAAAAATAGCGCAGTTACTGAAAAGACACAAAACGTCCTACTTGAGTCCGCTTATTTTGATTCTAAAGCAGTTCGACGAACCTCTTCAAAAATCGCTCTTCGAACTGAGAGCAGCATGCGCTTTGAAAAGGGCATCGATCCTAATTTCACACCTCTTGCTCTTGAATATGCGGCAAAGCTTTTAGTAGAAATTTGCGGCGGCACAGCTCATGCGAAAAGCTTCGATCACAAAACATCGGAATTTTCACCTCGAAAAATTAAGTGCAGAAAAGAGCGCACAAACCAAATCTTGGGTACAAATCTTAGCGGCTCTGAGATTGAATCTATCTGTAAACGCCTCGGCTTCTCTGTTCGCTCGGAGACGGTCACCGTCCCTTTTTACAGGCATGACATTCATGCTGAGATCGATTTGATCGAAGAAGTGGCTAGAATCTACGGATATAACAACATTGAGAAAACGCCCGCTCACTATACCTCGTCAGATCTCCCACATAATGAGGTCTTTCTTTTTGAAAGAGAGATTCGAAAAAGATGTATCTCCATGGGTCTCACTGAATGGCTAACACCTGATTTAATCAGCCCCGCTCTCGCTTCAATTACAGCTGAGCTCTCTTTGCAGAAAAAAGATATGGCAAAAGTTTTACACGCCAAATCCGAAGATCACTCCATTCTAAGAGCCTCCCTTCTCCCCTCTCTACTTCAGACCATTAAGCACAACACCTCTCATAGAACCTCTGATATGCAAGCATTTGAGATCGGCAGAATTCACTTTCTAAAAGAGAGTGCATGCATTGAGCAAACAGTCTTAGGTATTGTCATGACAGGAAAGAGCTCCCAGCATCACTGGGGAGAAAAGCCAGCAGACGTTGATTTCTTCGACCTAAAAGGCCATTTAGAAAATCTCTTTCATTCTCAAAGGTTGGAGAAAAGCGCCTATAATAAGTCTGACCACCCCTCTTTTCACACTTTGAGGCAGGCTGACATCTTAATCAAAGAGTTAGATATCGGAGCAATTGGTGAAATCCATCCAGCTATTTTGGAGAAGTTTGATATCAAACAGCGCGTTCTTTACGCGGAAGTTAATCTCTCTTCCCTTCTTAAGCTGATTAAGCACGGGCCTAAGATGGAAGCTCTACCTGTCTACCCATCCTCAGAAAGAGACTGGACAGTATCTCTTAAAGATGATCTCTCTTTTTCTGAAATTGAAAAAGCTCTCTCTTCAATAAACTCAAAGCTACTGGAAAAAGCATCTCTTCTTGACGTCTTTACATCAGAAAAGCTCGGTGACTCAAAGAATGTAACTCTTCGTTTTATCTACAGAGACTCACAAAAAACTCTCTCTTACGACGAAGTTGAAAAAGAGCATCAAAAGCTCACTTTCCAAATCGAACAAAAACTTAGCTAAGAAGACACTGAACAACTCATACATTTTATATCTCCATAAAAATGGCCTCAAATTGATTTTTCGATCTCACTAACCATCAAAGGTTTAATTAGATCTCCAAAATCAATTTTAGCCGAAATTTTAATGAAGATCTAAAATATAGCAGTTATTCAGTATCTCCTTGAAATAAGAGCTCCCTCTAGTTATGATCAAAATCATATCTTTTTTCATGGAGCATTATTATGAAAACTATTTGGGTTACTTTAGCTTTTATCTCACTTGGCCTTGTGTCATGCGGAACAAGCGTTAATTCTGAGACCGTTCTCTCTCAAAAATATATCCATAAGTATGGATTTACTGTAGATGAAACAGAGTGGAATCAGCGCGATGGCGATGGGACCATTGAATCCTTTCTTGCAAGCGGTGTGAGAGTTACCAAGAACTTTGAAAATGGAATGCTTCATGGAGCATCCACCTACACCTATCCATACAGCACAACGCTTGAAAAGACTTATCTCTATGATCAAGGCGAACTTCTTAAAGAGATCCGCCATGATAGAAGAGGCGTCCCCATGCACGGCTTCACCTACGAATTTGACAGCCGCAGAGTAATCACTCACTGGGATGTCAACGGCGCTCCTATGAGAATTGAAGAGTACGAGGGAGAACTCCTTTGGCATGCAACCTACTTTACCCCGAGCAATGAAATCGAGGCGAAAGTAGAAAATGGAGACGGCAAACGTATTAAAAGATCTAGAGAGGGTGATTTACTTCTCTCAGATGTAATTTCAAACGGCCTCCTCTCTACTAGAACCACCTATCACAAAAATGGAGAGGTCCATATGGTCTCCCATTTTAATGATTATGAACTTGATGGTACGCAGACAATCATGGCCGAAAATGGCACTCTCTATATGAAAAACCATTGGGATCAAGGCGTATTAAATGGCACGAAGACCTCTTATAGAGATGGAGAAAAACTCTTAGAGACTCCTTATGCAGATGGCATTATCGAAGGCACCCAAAAAAGGTACGATGAAGAAGGGAAGCTTCTCTCTGAAATTGCCTACAAAGACAATATGATGCATGGAGAAACGGTCCACCATACAGGAAAGAGTAAATACTCTGAGTGGTTCTATCTAGGCCACCCTATTAACCATACTCGCTTTGAAATATTGAATAGCAGAGATGATCTCATAGCTCAGCTAGACGAAGAAGAAGCTCTTAAATAAGAGCTTCCTATATATTCAGACACAAAAAAACCTGAGGCTCTTTGATAGAGGCTCAGGTTTTTTTGTTAAAAGAGAGCTTAAGCTTTAGCTACTTCTTTTTTAACTGTAGGAGTAGCTACGCTAACATCTTTAGGTGCTTGCTCATTCATGCCGCATTCGCTGCTTTCATGCTTTACTGGACCTTTTGTACATTTTTTACCAGTGTCAGTTTCTCTACACTTGTGACCTTCACCTTCTTTGTGCATCTCAGCTTCTTTTGATGAATCCATTTTCTTACTTGCACCTTGCTGGTCGCAACCAGAACAAGAAGTCATGAAAGCAAGAGATAACACGCCTGCAAGCATAAGTAGTTTTTTCATAATAATACCTCAGTTTGATTTGTAGTTTCGTACATACTTAAAAAATCTAATCGAGAGCTAGAAAATTATCAACATGAATTTAAAAACACGAGAGAGTTTTTTTTACATCTCTTTAAAAATGAATGCGTTAAACCCTTCTAATTTCTGATGCGCTCTTAGCTCTTAAAGAGCATAGGCTCGTCTTGTTTTAAGCTTCGAAGAAAGCTTTTCCACTCTTTCATGTTTTCTTCAAATTCCGCTTTAATACTAGAGAAAAT
>Ga0114933_10001369_pt1 | contig 27345 bp, 34 predicted proteins | sample 4SBtaG_FD_89691 | JGI IMG/M metagenome (GOLD analysis project Ga0114933, IMG submission 89691) | Deep subsurface microbial communities from Kolumbo volcano to uncover new lineages of life (NeLLi) - 4SBTROV12_W25 metaG | ecosystem: Environmental > Aquatic > Marine > Volcanic | place: Kolumbo... | reverse complement strand
TTTTAACTCATGTAGATGAGCCACTTTCTTACCATGTGGATGGTAATAATAATATAATGTATAATAAGTTAACGATCAACATTTAAAATGAAAAACAGTACTTTTGGTATTTTGCTAGTATTAGCCGGCGTCTTAACTATTTTTGTAAATCATGAGAACGCTTGGATTATATCTGCTCTATTAATTGGGGGCGGATCTGGTCTAGTTTTTTGGAAGGATAAAACCGATTAAGAACTATGAAAAAATTTTTTTTGATAAACGGCTTAATAGGTTCTGTTATATTCTATTATTTTGTTAGAAAAATCCAAATTCACTATGATGTGGATATATCTGTAGACGGATATGGATTGGCTGGAGCTGCTTGGTACGGAATTGGACTAGGTTTTATTTTTGGTGTAAAATTTATTAAAATTGAGGAAATTATTTCTTTTTTTAAAAAAAAATAAGTTTATAAAATTACATGGCTCGAATATTTATTGCTTTTGGACACCATGATACAAAAAAAAGTTTTTGTGCAGCAATAAAAGATACATTTATTGCAGAAGCAAAAAAAAGAGGACATGAGATTGATTTGGCGAATTTATATGAGGAAAAAGAACTAAAATTTTTTGATGGATCGCCACCAAATGAGCAAGTTCTTGATTATCGAAGGCGTTTGGAAAAATCAGATGTAATGTATATGATTTCTCCTTGTTATAATTTAAGAGCAACAGCTTGTTTAGAGAATTGGATTGACCATGTCTTGGCTCCTAAATGGTTTTTTTCTTTTCAAAGAATTGTTGGAAATTGGGGCTATCCTCGCCCAGGAATCATGAAAAATAAATTAGCTTTAATGACTATGACTTATGGAGGAAATTGGTTTTCTATTCAAACCTGGTTTCAAAATATTCCTTTTCGAAGAATCAAGGCAGGAGTTTTAAAGCTTGGTGGAATGAAGACAATATATAGTAGGCATTATGAAGTTCTGCCGGGCATGACAAAAGAAAAGTTTGAAAAACATATGACAAAAGTGAGACAATTAGCAAAGAATATATAAATATAAATTATCAATTAATTCTGTTAAATTTATCAATATGGAAAAATTTAAAAATTGGATGATCGACACAGCCTCGATAATGTTTAGAGAGGACAATAACCCTGATTTTAGAAATTTGCCTAAGAGCACTAGATTAAGTATTCTCTTACAACTGTCTTTTATTTGGTCGGTTATATTTAGTATTTATGTTTTTCAATACGAAACCATGGCTTTAGGTTTTGGTTCAGTTATGTTGGCACATGTCCTTTTAATTTTTGGAATTTATTATACATTTAAACAATTTCATCGAGGTAAAAAAAATGACCAATCGCTTCAAGCAGAAACAAAGGCATCAGAGTATAGTCCATCCAAACTTTTAATCTTTGGTCTGGTAGTATTTATAGTTTTTATTTTTACCAGAGGACTAATGGTTTTAGATCAAAACCAAAATAGTTATAGCATTCCTTATTCAGGACCTGCGACAACAACAATAGAAAGAATTGAGAGATTTTTCATTAGAAAATGATTTTTCTAAGAGTTGGTGAATTAGGTAATGAGACAGCTGCTGCACTAGATAAAAATAAAAAAATAAGAAATTTGTCAGGATTTATAAATGACTTTAATCCTGATACGATTAGTTTTAACAATCTCGAAAAACTAAAAAAAATACACTTAGAAGATTTACCAGAAATAAAATCAGGAAGAGTTGGAAGCCCTATAAGCAGACCAGTGGATTTTTTGGCGATAGGATTAAATTACAAAGCACATGTAGAAGGAAGTAAATCAAAGTTATCGACGGAACCAATACTTTTTAATAAAAGCTCAGGATGCATCCAAGGGCCAAATGATAAAATTATTAAACCAAGGAGTGCTAAAAAAATGGATTACGAATGTGAAATAGCAATGATCATTGGGCGGAAAGGTAAATATATAAAAGAAAATGAAGCTCAGGATTATATTTTTGGATATTGTATAGTGAATGATATTTCAGAAAGGTCTTGGCAAAAAGAAAGAGGGGGGCAATGGATAAAAGGCAAGTCTATCGCAGGTCCTTGTGGTCCTTGGCTGGTGACTAAAGATGAAATAAAAGACATTAATAATATCAACTTAACTTTAGATGTTAATGAAAAAAGAAGACAAACTGGAAATACTGAAAAAATGATTTTTAACTTCAATGTTTTGATCGCCCACATAAGTAATTTTATGACTCTTTATCCAGGTACAATTATTACAACTGGAACTCCTGCGGGAACAGCTATGGAGATGGAAAAACCAGAATTTTTAAAAACTGGCGATAAATTACATCTAAAAGTTGATGGACTAGGTGAGCAAATTCATGAAATAATAGATGAATAATTATTATGTCAAAAAGATACTCTGGCAAAAGTCAAAAAGATAGAAATTTTAAAAAAAAAGCTAAGTTAAGCTTTAAAGAAAAAAGAAATTTTAAAAGAGAGAAGAAAAAGAAATAATGTGTGGAAGATACGCAGTAAAAAAATCCACTTTACTAGTAACGAACAATCTAGTTAAAAAAAATATTAATGTAGATCTCGATCAAGATAATTTTAATTGTTCTCCTGGAGGCAAATATCCAGTTGTAAAATCAGCAACTAATGGAAAATACTTAGAAATGACAACTTGGGGAATAAGGCCCTCTTGGGCAAAAGATGACTTTAAAAGTCTTCATAATGCTAGGCTAGAGGGAATAGAAACAAAAATAAGTTTCAAAAAATTGATTTTGAATTCAAGAGCAATTATCCCCTGCTCAGGCTATTATGAGTGGAAAAAAACTGAAAATAAAAAAATACCTTATTATTTTACAAGAACGGATGATCAAGATATTTTTTTAGCAGGAATTCATGAGAACGGTCAATTTACTGTCATTACTCGTGAAGCAAATGAGCAAAATAGAGAAATTCATAATCGTCAACCTGTTATAATTAAAAAGTCTCAAATAAATAATTATTTTAACCTCAATAATAATGCTGTAGAATTTTTAAATAATGTCAAACCCCCTGAATTGAAATTTCACGAGATATCGACAGAAGTAAATAATCCTGCTAAAAATGATGCTTCAATAATAAATCCGGTAAACTAAAATGAATAATATTTCGATAATCCCAGGAAAAAATAAAGTGGGGGCTTATATTGGTGATTTAAATTTGAATAAACTAAAACAAAATCAATCAAATCAAATTAAAGATACTCTTAATAAATACGGGGTTATTTTTATAAAAAAACAAAATTTAGATTCAAAATCTTATCAAAATTTTGCTAGATCTATCGGTCAACTAGTTGAATACCCAAGATTAAAAGGCTTAAAAAATTATCCATATATAAATATTATTGAACGAAAACCTACTGACAAAAACTTAGCTTTCGGAAGTAGCTGGTTACATCAAGATACTTCGTATCTTGGAAAAGATAGGCCTAGATATACGATGTTGATGGGGGTTGAAATTCCTCAGGGTCAAGGTAATACAATTTTTTCTTCTGGCTTTAACGCTTATGACAAGCTTCCAAATAAAATTAAAGAAAAAATAAAAAACGCTACCGGTGTTTTTTCTTCAGAGGGTCCAATTGCAATTACTAGAATTGAAAGAGAGAAAGAGATGGGAATTAAATCAGTAAAAAAAATGGAAGCAGAACATTCAATAGTACAGACCGTAAATAATAAAAAAAGTCTATACGTTTCTCCTGGTCATTTAATAAAAATTAAAAATGTTGACAAAAACGAAAGTGAATATTTAAAAAATTTCCTAATCAGTCATGTCAATAAAGAAGAATTTATATTTTCTTATGAGTGGTCAAAAGGTGACTTAGTTCTCTGGGACAATATCAGTGTAATGCATAAAGCCAGTGAAATTAAAAACTGCAGAAGAGTTATGCATCGGATTACTATTAAATGATTTATTCTTTTAAAATTGTAAGATGCCCCATTTTTCGACCAGGTCTTATATCGGTCTTTAAATAATCGAAGAAAAATTCATTTTGTTTAAATTTTTTCTTTCTATATTCTAATATTTCTTCGCCTAAAATATTTAACATTTCTGCATTAGAAATTTTTTTGTTTTTAACGTATTCGAGATCACAAACAGCTCTGATATGATTAGTAAATTGGCAAATTTCATAACTATTAACTGAATGCCAAAATCCATTGTGGCATCTGTTTGCATATTCGTTAAAAAAAAGATTATCTTTTTTGTCAATCATGAATTCTAAGTTTAAAGTTCCAACATATTGTAATTTTTCTGCAAATTTGACAGTAATTTCTTGAGCTTCATTAAATATTTTCTTATTTATATTGGCTGGAATTTTTGAATGTCTAAGTATACCATTTTCATGAATATTTTCTGTAGGTTCATAAGTTGAAATTTTTCCATTTTTATATCTTGTTGCTGCTACAGATATTTCTTGTTTAAAATTTAAAAATTTTTCTAAAATGTATTCTTTTTTAAAATCTATATTAGCGTCAATATCGTTAATAGACTTAAATCTATATTGCTGTTTACCATCATAACCCCCAGAAACAGATTTCATAATACAATTGCCATATAACTTTACTCCTTCTTTTAATTCTTTTAATGATTTAACAGTTTTCCAATCAGTCGTATTAATTCCTAGATCGTTCGCAAATGTTTTTTCTAATATTCTGTTTTGTGCAATCTTTAGCGTATTAGGTGAAGGATGGACTTCTTTTGCATCAGCAATTACTTTTAAAAGTTGATAAGACAGATTTTCAAACGCGTATGTACACACATCTATTTGTTTGATAAACTTTTCTATTGTCTCTTTATCGCTTAAATCAGAGCAAATAAATTCATCTGAGAAATGTTGAGCAGGTCCATTTTTATCATCAGTTAGAATTATAGTTTTAATCCCACCAGTTTTTTTTGCAGATTTTACAATTTGAGTTTCTAACTGACCGCTGCCAAGAATACCTAACTTAATGGATTCTTTCATTATTTTTTTGGTTTGATTTTAATAGATTTAGTTTGTTTTACTCTGAAACGTTCAAGATTTTTTTTAATTTCGTTGTTTAACAAAGCAACTATTTGTGCAGCTAATAAACCTGCGTTCATAGCATTATTTATAGCAACTGTTGCTGTTACTATACCCTTCGGCATTTGAACTACGCTAAGTAAGGAATCTAAGCCTTTCAGACTTTTTGTTTCGATTGGCACACCTATTACCGGCAGGTTAGTAAGAGAGGATATCATCCCAGGCAAATGTGCTGCGCCTCCTGCTCCTGCAATTATGACTTTATATTTTTTATGAGCAGATTTTGCAAATTCGTACATTCTTTGGGGCGTTCTGTGAGCCGATACTATTTTAGTATCGTATTCAATTTTTAAAGTTTTAAGTATTTTCTCAGCCATTTTCATTACAGAATAATCTGAATTTGATCCCATAACTATTGCGATTTTGATATTTTTTCTATTAAGCTTCACATAACAATTTAACAATTTTTGTGGCAAAAACAATGCTCTTAAAGAAAAAACCTCAATCTTTTCAACTTTTAAGAAAGATTTTTTTCACAATTTTAACATTTTTGTGACAATTAAATTACAGACTCTTTGATTAAATTTTAAATATGAAAATACTTACAATATTAACTTTATTAGTTTTATTAAATAACTGCTCTGGTAGTCAAATTTCCAGGGTAACTTTTGGAAAAAAGTGTACTCCAGCAGTTAATGACATGCAAGAAGCCAGTTATATTTGGTTTGTTGATAAAGATGTCAAAAATTTTAATAAAAGGATAAATAAAAAAAACTGCCTAAAGGGCTAATAAAAATTACTAAATTACAAATATTATGATAATAAGGGGTTTATGCAAACACCCCTTATTATTGCGTGTATTTTTATCATTTTAGCTCTTATTGTATTTCCATTAATTGCAAGCCGTAAGGCTGAAAAAGAATCAAAAAAATTAGAAGAATGGGACAAAATTAGAAGTTTCGGAAATAAAATTAATAATGTTACAAGAAATAAGAAAAAAAATTAGTAAAAATTATGTTAAGATTATTTTTATATCTATTTTTAATTTTAACTACCACTTTTACATCTGAAGCAATGGAAAAAAAACCTTATCATCATTTACCTGACGGAACATTTAGAAATCCTGAAGGTTCACCAAAAAGAGATCCAAATATAAAATGGTCTTATAAAATTTTTAATGAAGAGAGAAAAAAAATAAAAATTGAATTTCCAAATGATCACGTAGTTCCAAGAAAGGATGTATTAGAAAATTTAGAGAAAAATAAAAATAATGATTATGTCGCTTGGATAGGTCATGCGACTTTTTTGATTAAATTGGGTGATACGACTATTATTACAGATCCAGTATTTTCTAAGAATACTGGCCCTTTAATTTTTGGTCCTAAAAGATATGTTCCACCGGCTATAAATCTTAACGAAATTCCCAAAGTGAATTTATTTCTTTTAACTCACAATCATTACGACCATCAAGATGCAGCTACGATAAGAAATTTTCCTTTCAAAGACAGTAAGGTAATACTACCCCTAAAACTTGGAAAATATTTTAGAAACTATAAAGATGTCAATGAACTTGATTGGTATGAAAAAATACAAGTAACTAAGGATATCAAAGTAACTTTGTTACCAGCTGTTCATTGGTCGAAGAGAAGTCTATGGGATACCAATAAAACTCTTTGGGGAAATTTTTTAATCGAGTACAAAAACAAAAAAATTTTATTCGCTTGTGATACGGGAATAGGAAATATTTATAAAGATCTTGGGAATAAATTTGGTCCTATTGACATGACATTCATTAATATAGGCGCCTATAATTTTTTTCCAATAATGCCGATTAAAGATAAATCAGTCTATCACACTAACCCTGAAGAAGCTTTGCAAGTGGCGAAAGATCTTAAAAGCAAAAAAGTAATTGGAATGCACTGGGGAACTGTTGTGCTTTCATTGGAGCCAATTATGGAACCACCAAAAAGGTTTAAAAACGGAGCTGAAAGATTTGGATTTAAAAAAGATGACGCTATAATTTTTAAAATTGGTCAGTTAAAATTGCTAAAAGATATTTTAAACTAATTTAATTTTTTCTTAAATTCTTTGTCTATCATTAAGGTAAGCGAGTCAACTAGGGTATCGGAGAACCTAAATATTTCGTTCGGTTTGTACTCAACTGAAGTTTGTTTTTCAGAGTCGGTCTTATCTTCAACAATTATATTTGAGTTTGGATTATTATCTTTCAAATAAAGAAGCATAATCCAATTATCGTCTGTTTCCTCATCCAGTTTTATAAATATCTCAGAAGTTTCATACCTTCTGTCAATAACTCTAAGTAATGACATTTTTTTGGGAAGCCATTTTCGATTGAGTTGAAAAACACAAGATGCCATACTTCTGTAGAAGCTTTCTAAATTATTTTCAATTTTTTCTCTTTCGAGATTAAATTGTCTTTCTTTATCTAGTAATTCAGAGCGAGTGTCACTTGAAGATACCTCTATGCCCAACTGTTCTATTCTTTCACGAATTTTTTGATCTCTAATGGCTTGATATTTTAATTTTATTCTCGATATTCTTTCCTGTACTTCAGAGTAGTTTTCTCTTTCTTGGCTTAGAACAAATTTTGTTAAGTTTTTTATCTCAAGCTCTTCTCTTTTCCTAAATTCCTCAATTTTTTTCTCTAATCTAATCTTTTCATAAAATTTTCTTTGTTTTTCTGCTTGCTCTTTTCTTACTAAAGCTTGTTCTTCTCTAATAAATCTTTTTAAATCTATTTTTCGTTCTCTTTGAATTTTTTGCTCTAATTTGATTTCTTCTTGTTTTCTCTTAATCTCACCCTCCTTTAATGATTTCATTTGTTTAGCAAGTTCATCTTTTTCTTTTTCCATGACTTTTATTTTTTCTCTTCTGTTCTTTTCTCTTTCCTCTTCAATTACCTGTTTTAAAGTTTTAATCGTATTTGATATTCTTTGGAAAAAATTTTGAAGAGCTCTATCTATATTAAAATTGAATTTAAACTCAGGCGTGATCCTATTACTAAATCTCAATATTTTTCTGAAGGTTTCTTTAGTAATCTTTCTGGAAGGGTATTTTTTTCTTTTTGATCGACGCTTTTTTTTTCTTTTATTAAAAGGTTTAGATTTTACTTTTCTTTTTTTTGGTAATTTTCTTTTAAAATTTTTTTTCTTTTTTTTTACCTTCTTAAATTTTTTTGATTTTTTAGATTTAGTCTTTTTTTTTCTCATAAGCTATATTTTAGCTTATAACTTTAAATTAGTTGTAAATATAGTTTCTTGTTCTATGTCCTATGTTTATATCTTTATTAAGCAATATCTGAAAATTACATTGATCAGTCCACTCAAAAGCTTTTTGGCATGAGGCTAGATAAAAAAGCCATAATCTGTAGAAGGTTTTATCGTATTTTTCTATAACCAAATTTTTATTTTCTATAAATCTTCTTTTCCATTCTTTTAAGGTTGAAGCATAGTGAATTCCAGGCAAAACCTCTAAATCGCTTAGTACTAACTTGGATGACTCAATGGCAGGCATAACCTCAGATAGAGATGGTGTATAACCAGAGGGGAAAATAAATGAAGTTATCCACGCTTGCGGCGCTCTGGGTTTATCAATACTGCCTATAGTATGAACTAAGGCTTTTCCATTTGGTTCTAGCAAATCAAAAATTTTTCTAAAGTAAGTTTTGTAATATTTTCTTTGCACATGTTCCATCATTCCTTTACTTATAATTTTTGTGAATTTTTCTTTTGTATCTCGATAGTCCTCAAGTCTAAATTGACATAAATTATCAAGCCTTTTTTCTCTAACAATTTTATTTGAGTGCTTTAATTGAATTTTTGATAGTGTTATTCCTGTAACTCTTGCTCTTGTTTTTTCGGCTATCGCGCAAGCTAGACCTCCAAATCCTGATCCAATATCAAGCACTCTATCGTTATCCTTTATATCTAATTTTTTTATTAAGTGATTAATCATAGCTTCTTGGCTGTCCTCTAAAGAAATGCTTTTTTCCGGCCAATATCCACAGCTATATTGAAAATGTTTTTTATCAATAAAGATTTTATAAAAATCCGCAGAACCTATGTCATAATGTTTTTCAACATTTTCTTTTGCACTGTTCCTAGTATTAAAATTTGTAAGGTATCTCCAAGTTCCACGAGCCTTATTTATGATCTTTGAAAATGCACTTATATCTTTTCTTCCGATATTTTTTAAAGCTATGTCTAATATTTCCGAAATAGTTCCGTTTTCTATTAGGATCTCTCCATCTACATATCCCTTTCCAAAATAAAAATCTGGAAATAATAAAAGTTTTAATTCTATTGACTTACTAAGTAGCTTTAATCTCAGGGGTTTTATTTTCTTTGGATTTCCTATGACAAAAACCTTATTGCTTGATGTCTCTAACTCAAAACCATCTTCTTTAATAAAATTATTTAAAAATTTTTTTATAATCATGCTGCTATATTTTTTGACTCTGTAAAATGTAATTTATTAAGACTATCAATAAGCTCTTTTTTTTTATTATCATTCAAAACTACTAAAGGTGGAATGAGATTTTCAAAATTTTTATTTTGTGTACTCAAAAAACTATGTAGAGACGAAATTAAGTTATAGTTGTCAAATACTTCTCTAACTGAAATTAATTTTTGGCCAGCTGTCTGTGATTGTTTTTTTTCGTAATCGTCAAATACTTTTCTAGCTAAAAAATGAGTCACGTTTAATGTTGCGGAAATAGATCCAGAACATCCTTGTTCTAAAGCTTTTTGTAATTTTGCTTCAGAACCAGGAAATATTAAAAAATCTTTTATTTTAAGATTTTTATATAAATTATAACTAGAGTCTTTACAGCCTATAATATTTTTTGGAAAATCTTTTTTTAATTTTTTAACAATATCCATATTGAATAAAAAACCACTAAGTTTTTCAAAATTATATAAAATTATTTTTATTTTTGGAGCTCGATTAATTATACTCTTATAAAACTCATAAACACCTTCGTTAGTGTTGCCTTTATAATAAGCTGGAGGCATTAGTAGAAATGTATTAAATCCAAATTCCATTGAATATTTTATTAAATCTAAATTTTCTCTAAAAGAATTACATCCAGTACCTAAAAAAAATTGTTTTTTTAGTCTGTGTGTTGCTATAGAAGAAACAAGTTCTTTTTTTTCTGTTATAGAAATTAACTGACTCTGACCTGTTGAACCAAAAAAAAATACCCCATGGCAACCGTTCTTAATAATTCTCTCTGCATGCTTAACTGTTTCCTCTACATTAAGTGAATAATCTTTATTAATTACGCTTAATCCTGCAGCATAAATTCCTTTTCCAATCATAAATTTTCCCAATTTTATTTATCTAGGTTATAATAAACTAATTCAAAATGAAAGTTCTTGTTATTCAACAAAGATACGGCATCGGAGACATGGTTATTTTTACTCCGTATTTGCATGCAATCTGTAAAAAATATAACACTCCAGTTTCGTTATTGGCTAAAGAAACTTCAAAAGCTAAAGATTTATTTGCTGAAGATAAGCATATTGGTGAAATTATAAATTTGGACCATTCAAACGATGGGATTTCAGGTTTTTTTAGTTTAGTTAAAGAATTAAAGTCAAAAAATTTTAATAAAGTTTTTATCTTTAATGGCTCCCTTAGATACTATCTTGCTGCTAAACTTGCTGGAATTAAAGATATAGCTCAATACCCGTTATTTAAAAAGAAAGATATAATCTTCAAATCTGCACAACAGTTTGTAGAAGATTTAATTAGAGAAAAGATATCAACTCAACCCAAATTAATTTTAAGTGATAAAACGTTACTAGAAACAAAAAAAAAATATAATTTTGACTCGAATTTTAAACACATTATTCTTGGAATTTCAGCTTCTGGGCCAACAAAAAGATGGGACATAAAAAATTATTTTAAATTAGCGGAAGATTTATCCAGTTTAAAAAAATGTAAATTTTATCTTGCATGTGGAGAAAATGATGTTGAGCTAGAAAAAATTTTTTTAAATTCAAAAATTAATATAAATTGTTTTTCACTGTCTAGTTATAAAATAAAGGAAATTTTACCAATTATAAAAAATGCAGATTTATATTTAGGAAATGATACCGGATTTCTCCATATAAGTGCTGCTTTGGGTTTAAAATCATTAGGTATTTTTTGCGACTCGCCTGCTTATAGTTACTCTGCTTATTCAGACAATATTATAGTAATAGTTCCGGAGGGTGAGACTATATCAAGCACTACGCACAATACTTTAGGAAAAAATCAAATTTCATTTCTAAAAGTTTGGGATAAAACTAATCAGCTTTTAACTAATTAAAATCATTTTTTAGTATTTTTTCTTTAGCCTCATTTACTAATTGGCTTAATCTCTCAGTTTTTACATCTCTATTTAAATCCGGATGTATTTTTTTTTGTAGATTGGCAGCAGCTTTCAAAACTTCATTTTTAGAACATCCTTTTCTTAATCCAAGCACTTTATAGCTTTCAGTCAAAGATATATTTGTAGATGGTTGAGACTCATTTTTATAATTATTGCTAAATCTTCCTGAGTTTCTTAAAAATTGAATAAGCCTCCATAATTGAAACATTTGTAAAGCAGTGAAACCCTTTATCTTTAATCCTGATAGAAGAATAAGTAAAAAAGGTAAGGAGAATATAAATTTTCCTCCAATTGTTAAGATTGTGGCCAAAATTACAGATATTATAATAGCCAATCTCTTTAAAAACTGAGCAATTTTTTTTCTACTAGATTTGGCAAACCAGTTTAGTAGTAAATAGATAATGACAAAAATGAGTATTCCAATTAAAAACCAATTCATATAATTTTATTCAATATGAATATACCAAAACTAAAAAAAATTAAGAGTGAGAAAAAGTACCATGAAATCGCACTTAAAGATGATTATTCCTGGGTAGATCAGCCGGATATTTTAGAGGTCTTAAAAAATCCAAAGAAATTACTGCCTGAAGTTAAAACATATATAGAGGAAAATAATGTTTTTACAGACAATTATTTTAAAGATGTAAAAAATTTACAAAAAAATCTTTTTAACGAAATAAAATCTAAAATAAAATTAGATGATACTTCCCTGAAGTTTAAAGATAAAAGATATTTTTATTGGCAAAAAACTGAAAAAGAAGGAAATTATGGAAAGAAAATAAGACAGATAATAGACAATTCAAAACCAGAAGAAGTATACTTTGATGGAGATTATGAAAAAAAAAAATTTGGTTCTGAATATTTTGGCATAGGAAGTATTAGTATCTCACACTCGGATGAGTATATGGCGTTTTCACTAGACTTGAAAGGTTCAGAATATTTTACAATTTATTTAAGAAACTTGAATAGTAAAAAGGATGAAAATGATAAAATAGAAAATACTAGTGGAAGTATTTTGTGGTCCTTAGATAACAAGAGTTTTTTTTACTCTAAACTAGATAAATATCACCGACCCAGGCAAATTTTCAAACATTACTTAGGCAGCCCTGTAGAAAAAGATGAATTAATATTTGAGGAAAAAGATGAAACATTTACATGCTCTATAAGCCTTTCTTCTGATGAAAAATTTTTTATAATTACTACTTCTGATCATATTACAACAGAAGAATATTTTTTTTCTTCAAAAGAAGAACCAGTTAAGCCAAAATTATTTCAAAAAAGAAAAAAGGATGTTCGATATTCTATAGATTCTTGGAAAGAGTTTTTTTATATACATACAAATGAAAATGCTAGAGATTACAAGTTGCTCAGATGTAAAGTAAATGAAATCAATAACTTAGAAGAATTTATTTCTCAAAAAAAAGAAACAGTTATAGGTGGTTTAGAATTTTTAGAAAATTACATAATTAGAGGCGAAAAGTCTGATGCTATTTCAAAACTCTTTATCAGAAACATAAAAACTAATGCAGAGGAAGAAATTAAAATCTCTGATGAGGTAATAGGTGTTCCGGGTGCTTCACTTATGCAAAAAGATACTAATACAAGTAAAATTAGGGTTAGTTGGGAAAGCATGGCGTCACCTTCCAAAATTTATGAATACGACATTGCAACGAAAGAAAAAAAATTAGTAAAAGAATTAGAAATCCCATCTGGACATGATCCAAAAAAATATGTTGTTGAAAGGATTAAGGCCAAATCTAAAGATGGAAGAATGATTCCAATAAGTTTATTACGTTTAAAAAATAAAAAACAAGACGGTAAATCAAAAGTTCTTTTATATGCTTACGGAGCTTATAAACATAGTATTTCACCATCATTTAGTCCCTCAAGATTTTGTTTAGTTGATAGAGGAATTACATTTGCTATCGCACATGTTAGAGGCGGGGGAGACTTAGGAGATGTTTGGCATACTGAAGGCAAACGGAAGCTAAAAAAAAATACATTCTTAGATTATATTGCCTGCGCTAATCACTTAATTGAACAAAGGTATACTTATAAAGGAGGAATTTGTTTTTATGGAGGTAGTGCCGGTGGTCTTACTGGAGGTGGGGTAGCGAATATGGCTCCAGAGTTATTTTTTTCAATGTTATTATTAGTTCCCTTCGTAGACATTATGACGACAATGTTGAATGAAAAATTACCTCTTACTCCGGCTGAATGGGAATTGTGGGGAAATCCAATAAAAAGTAAAGAGTACTTTAATTATATATTGTCTTATTCTCCTTATAACAATCTTGAGAAAAAAAATTATCCTTCTATGTTAATCACAACTTCTCTGTTTGATAACCGTGTTTTATATTCTGAACCAGTTAAATATATTGCAAAATTAAGAGATGTGAAAAACGATAATAATACCCAATTATTAAAATGTAAAATGGAAGCAGCTGGTCACGGCGGTATGAGTGGTAGAGATAACGCTATCACAGAGTTGGCCGAAGAATATAGTTTTATTCTTAAAACCGCAAAAATTTATTAAATTTCTAATTTAAAATTTTTAAAAACAATTTTTACTTGAAAATCCAACTACTTTGTTGCTTGGATTAATTTCAAAAGTTCTTTCGCATTTAATTTTAAGTTTTTCCCTTATGTAAATATAAAATCTGTTCCTTGAATTTTCTTTAAATTCTATTTTTTCTGGGCTTCCAAAAAAAACTTTTAGTTGGGACTCTGATTTATTAATCCATTTTGTTAATTCTTTTTCTTCAACTTCCATTTTTTCATCAATTTTCTTGGAAACTGTTTGACAGGCGTTTAAAAAAAGAAACAAAGATAGTACTAAAATTATTTTTTTCATATTCAACTTCATCTAGAATATACCTTTATTTTATAAACAGAAATATTCACCATAGGTTGTAATTCTATTTATATAGTAATTTTTAAAGGATTTTTCAAAAAAATCAGGGTAATTAAACATATAGGAGGATTTATGTTAGACAAATATTTCGATTATAAAAAAAATAAAACAAATTTTAGAACAGAAGTAATAGCCGGAGTTACAACTTTTTTAACAATGGCTTACATCATGTTTTTAAACCCATTTATTTTGTCCGGTGAATTCGCTGGTCCTGAAAAAGGTTTTTTTGATTTTGGAGCAGTTTTCACTGCAACAATTGTTGCGACCGCAATCGCCTGTTTTATTATGGCGTTTTATGGAAAAACTTGGCCTATTGGCTTAGCTCCAGGTATGGGTATTAATGCATTTGTTGCTTTTGGTGTTGTTGCAGGAATGGGTTATACACCTCAACAAGCTTTAGGTGCAGTTTTAGTAGCGGGAGTCTTATTCTTGTTAATTTCTTTGACACCAATAAGAGCTTGGTTAATTAATTCTATTCCAAGAAGTTTGAAGTTAGGAATTGGAGCAGGGATCGGTGGATTTCTTGCAATAATTGGACTGGAAATTATGGGAGTAGTAGGAGATCACCCCGTTACCTTGGTCACTTTAGGAGACATAAAAAATCCATTGGTCGTGCTAGGATGTTTGGCATTTGTATCCATGGTTGTTATGGAAAAAATGAAAATACGTGGAAACATAATAATTGGAATACTCTTTTTCAGTGTTATCGCATGGGTAACTGGTCTTGCTAATTTTAATGGGGTAGTGAGCACTCCACCACCAATGACTTACCTTTTTGCATTTGATTTAGGAGCAGCTTTTACAGCAGGAATGTCAACAGTAATATTTACTTTATTATTTATCGACTTTTTTGATACAGCTGGGACCTTAACTTCTGTTGCAAATGTTGCTGGCAAAGTCGGCAAAGATGGAAAAGTAAAAGATATAAATAAAGCCATGCTTTCTGATAGCGTTGGTACAGTTGCTGGAGCGTTTATGGGAACAACTACAGTCACAAGTTATGTGGAGTCTGGTGCCGGGGTAAAAGCTGGCGGAAGAACAGGAATGACATCGCTAGTTATAGGTGTGTTATTCTTAGTATGCTTGTTCTTTTCTCCTTTAGCCACTTCATTACCTAAAGAAATTGACGGGGCTGCTTTGCTATACGTTGCTGTCTTATTTATTAGAAACTTAACAGATATAGAGTGGGATGATATAGCTGAATCAGCACCTGCGGTAGTTGCTTTTATTGCTATGCCTTTAACTTATTCTATCAGCCATGGAATTGCTTTGAGTTTTATAGCATATGCATTAATTAAAATTTTTACAGGGAAATTTAGTAAAACTTCTCCAGCTATTTGGTTAATAGCTGTATTAAGTGTTGCAAGTTTTGCTGTAGCTTAAAAAATTAAAGGGTCGGGAAACCGGCCCTTTTCACTTCTGGCCTTTTTTTAAATCTTCAACTCGTATTTCCTCATATTTTTCAAAAGGTTGTACTATCCAGGGATTATCTTTTAGTTTTTGAGCACAAAAATCTGGCTCAAAAGTTGAGTCTGCTTTTTTCCAAAGTACCGCAGTTTTTATTGATTTTATTTTTCCTTTAAGAGGAGGATATTTTTTTAACCAATCAATACTTCTGTTCAAAGTTACGCCTGTGTCCGATAAGTCATCACATAACAAAAAGTTTCCACTCATTTCTTGTACAGTTGAACTTAATTCTCTTGAAAAAATTAATTCTCCTTGCTGATTTTCGATATTATCACCAGAGTATGACTCCACGGCTAAATAAGCACATTTTAATTTAAATACTCTACTTAAAACATCAATTATAGGAGCTCCACCTCTCATTATACCTATGAGTATATTTGGTTTATACCCGCTATCATGAATCTGTATTGCAAGTTTCTCTACTATTATATTATACTCTTTCCAGTCTATGATTAATTTCTTAGCCATAGAAAAAACTAATTTATTTTGAAGGAGTTGTAAATGAAAGGATATGTTGTTTGTGTTTATAAAAGTATTGGTAGTGAGGAAAAGTTAAAGGAATATGCGACTAAAGCTAAAGCAGCAGTTGAAAAATATAAAGGAAAATTTTTAATAAGAGGCGGAAAATCCACGATTAATGAGGGAGACAAATCTCCTCGTACTGTTGTAATTGAATTTCCATCATATGACGAAGCAAAAACTTTTTACAATTCAAAAGAATATCAAGACGCTCATACAGTGCTCAAAGGCTATGCAGATAGACAACATCAGACTATTGAGGGTGCTTAATACTGAATTGGCTCATCATCAATTGATCTCCACAAATACCAGGTTGCAACTGAGCAATAAGGCGTAAATTTTTTATATAGCTTGTTTAAGAAAGCCTTGGGAGGGAAATATTTTTTTTTATAATTTTTTGAAATTGCTCTCAATAAACCTATATCTTGTAGAGGCCAAATATTTGATCTATTGAAGGTAAATAACAAAATCATTTCAGCAGACCATCTTCCAATTTGTCGTAGATTGGATAAATACTGTATCGCTTCTTCATCAGTCATATTTTTAATTAATTCTGGTTCAAATTTTTTATTGATTATTTTTTTTGCTAAATCTTTTATACCCCTAACTTTTTGTCTACTAAGACCACATCTTTTCAAAACTTGGGGCGATAATTTATTAACATTTTTTGCATTAATTCTATTTTTGCAACTTTTTTCAAATTTCAAAAAAACTGAATTAGCTGCTGCAACACTTATTTGTTGACCTATGATACTTTTACATAAAGAAAAAAAAATATCATTTCTTGTAATCAAAGCTCCATCTTTATAATTATTAATTAGTTTTCTTATTACTTTATCTTTCCTAGACAAAATAACTTTTGCCTTATCCCAATAAACTGGTTTTCTCATGATCTTGGATTAATTATTTGTTTTTTAAGTTTAGTCTCTCTTGTAAATATTATTAAAGAACTTGCTATGACTAATAGTGCTCCAAACAAAGTCAAAATCTTTGGAACTTCACTCCAGATTAAGAATCCAAACACAATTGCAAATACTAAGCTAAGATATTTTATAGGTGTAACTAATGATGCCTCAGCTAATCTATAGCTTTGCGTTAAAAGAAGATTGGCTATACTTCCGCATAAACCCATGACGAAAAAAATCATAAAATCAATTAATGTTGGCATTTTCCATTCTACAAAAAATATTGTTCCAAGACCGAGAAGTGTACAAAGGAAAGTAAAATAAAAAGCAATTGTATAATTAGGTTCAGTTTTTGACAAGGATCTAACACTTATTGCAACGCAAGCAAAAAAAACACAAAAAATTATAGGAGAAAGGTAGTAATAGTTTAAATCAATGAAAGCGGGTTGAACAATTAATAACATTCCCATAAAACCCAAAAATACAGCTGACCACCTTTTAATTCCAACCTTTTCAGATAAAAAGAAGATAGAGGCAACAGTAACAAATATTGGGCCTCCAAAAGTTAAAGATACAACGTCGGCAAGTGGTAATTCTCTTAGTCCAATGAATAACGCTATGATTGCCGCCGCTCCAGACAAAGCTCTGAAAGTATGAAGGCCAGGTCTGGACGTTTTATAAAAATTAAATAATTTGTCTCTTGGTATAATAAAAAAAATTGGAATAAATCCAATAAAAAATCTTAAAAATAAAACTTGCCCAACTGGATAATAATCTAGCCATTTTACGCATATATCCATTATAGAGAAGCAAATTACACTTCCGACCATGTACAATACGCCTATTTGATTTTGTGTTAACAATTTATTAATCTCCAATTCTTTAACATATTAAATAAATTATGCAGAAATGTACACTCGCTCTAGGATGTTTTTGGAAACCTGAGGAAAACTTTAAAAATAAACCAGGCATTATAAGCACCGAAGTTGGTTACGCTGGTGGGCAAAAGCCTATGGTAACTTATGAGGAAGTTTGTACAGGAAACACAGGTCACGCAGAAGTAGTGAGACTAGTGTATGATGAAAAAATTATTTCATTTAAAAAAATCCTCGATTTATTCTTTAAAATGCACGACCCAACTCAGAAAGATATGCAATACCCTGATATTGGAACACAATATAGAAGTGAAATTTTTTATGAAACTAATGATCAAAAAAAAGAAGCTGAGGATGTGCTTAAAGAAAAAAATTCTACTTTTAATGGAAAAATTCAAACAAATATTTCTAAAGTTAAAAATTATTGTAAAGCTGAGGAATATCATCAAAAATTTATTGAAAAAAAAGCAATATGAAATCTTTAGTCTCAACCGAGTGGTTATACAAAAATTTAGAAAACGTAAGAATCTTTGATGCTAGTTGGCATTTACCTGGTTCAAATAGGGACGGTTTTCAAGAGTATAAAAAAAAACACATAAAAAACTCTTTATTTTTCGATATAGATAAAAATTCAAATCAAAATTCATCTTTACCGCATATGCTTACTACAAAAGAAGATTGGGAAAAAATTGTATCGGAATATGGAATATATAATACTGATCATGTAGTTATTTATGATAATTCCGATGTTATAAGTTCATGTCGTGTTTGGTATAACTTTTTATATTTTGGACATGACTCCAATCTTATATCTGTATTAGATGGAGGACTTAAAAAATGGCTTATGGAAAAAAGATCAATAGATAATCAAATCATGAATTTTGAAAAAAGTATTTATAAAGCAAATGAAAATTCATCATTAGTTATAAACAGAAATGAAGTTGATTCTAATATAAAAACTAAATTATTTGATTTAATAGATGCGCGCTCTAAAGAAAGATTTTTAGGAAAACAAAAAGAAATTAGAAAAAATTTGAGGAGCGGAAACATACCGGGTTCTAAAAATTTACCTTTTGGGGAATTGATAAATAAATTAGACGGAACTTTTAAAAGTAAGAATGAATTAATCGATGTTTTTGCAAATCATAAAATAAATACCTCGGATAATCTAGCATTCACATGCGGATCTGGTATTACAGCTTCAATATTAGGTCTAGCAAATTCTATCATAAGTGGTAAAAAACCTTTAATCTATGACGGATCGTGGTCTGAATATGGATTAAGCAAAAATGAAAACAACAACAAAAATTAAATCTATTATAATAATATTTTTACTGATTATAGCTGCAGTAATTATATCTAGATACTTTATTGGATTACATTTCAAAAAAAAATTTAGCGTAAGACCAGCTCCCAATGTAATTGTCACTGAGGTTAAAGAATCGATTTTTTATAAAAGTATTGAAACGTTCGGAACTGCAATAGCACAAAACTCAAAGATATACAGAGTAAAAAAAAGGGAAATTGTAGGTAGTTTAAAAATTGATGGAAGATTTGTAAAAACTGGTGATTTAATAGCGACGCTAAAGGATAACAAAAAAGTTATTGCTGATTTTAATGGTAAATTAGGAAAAAGAGAAATAGCTCAAGGAGTTTTGGGGTCAGATAGTTTGATTATCACTCTGGATGATTTAAAAAAAATAGTTATAGATATCAAAGTTCCTGAAAATTACGTTGGAGTTATAAAAAAAAATCTTAAAGCTAAAATAACTTCTACTGCTTTTCAAAATAGTTTTAGTGGAAAAATTGAGTCTGTTAGCTCTAGAGTAGATCCTTCAACAAGATCAATTTTAGCAAGGGTAATCGTAAATAATGAAAATTTTAAAATTATTCCAGGACAGTTAATGACGGTAAAAATTGTATATGATGAAAAAAAACAAATGGGTGTTCCAGAGAGTTCGGTCACTGTCCAGGGGAAAAATGCATTTGTTTATGTCGTAAAAAATAATATCGTAGAAAGAAGAAATATTACTACTGGTAAACGAAATTTTGGTAAAGTTTCTGTATTATCTGGTATTTCAGTAGGAGAAAAAGTTGTAAGCGAGGGTGTATCTAAAATTAGAGATAAAACAAAAGTGAAAATTATTTCAAATTAAAATGTTTTTAACAGATCTATCAATCAAAAGGCCAGTAGTTGCTTCTGTGATGAGTTTAATTTTAGTAATTTTCGGTTTATTATCTTATCAAGATATTCCAACTGATGAATTACCTAACGTTCAACCTCCCATAGTAACAATTCAAACAAATTACAAAGGTGCGTCTGCTGAAATAATTGATACACAAATAACGCAAAAAATTGAAGATTTTGTTGGTGGTACTCCTGGTTTGGAAACAATTGAGTCATTTAGTGAAGATGAAAGTTCAAGAATCACTTTAACATTTGAAACTGGATTAAATTTAGATGATGTTACAAACGATGTAAGAAGTTCTGTGGCTAGAGTTGTTGATAACTTACCTAGTGGGGCTGACTCACCAGAAATATTTAAACAAAGCGCTGGAATGAGAACTACAATGTGGCTCTCTTTTAATTCAGAAATAATGACGGATGTTGAGCTAACGGATTATGCTGATAGGTATTTGACCGATTTATTTTCAACGGTAAAAGGAGTTGGAAGAGTTAGGCTTGGTGGGGAAAGAGAAATGTCTTTAAGAGTATGGTTAGATCCAATTTCTTTAGCCGCAAGAGATTTAACCACACAGGAAGTTGAAAATGCTCTTCAGAAGGAAAATATTGAATTTCCAGCAGGTAGAATTGAATCTAAAGATATAGATCTTACTATTCAGTTAGAAAATGCATACCGAGAAGTAGAGAATTACAAAAAACTTCCTTTAAAGAGGGCAAAAGATGGTTCTATCATTACTTTAGATGATGTGTCTAGAGTAGAAATAGGTGCGGAGTCGACCAGAACGTTGTTTAAAGGAAATGGAAAACAAGTAGTGGGAATAGGTATTTATCAAAATTCTGACGCTAATACTATATCTGTGGCGAATGGAATTAAAAAAAGATTAAAAGAGATAAGACCTACACTTCCGCCCGATACAAGTTTGGAGGTTTCTTTTGATCGAAGTAATTATATTAAGAGTGCTATAAAAGAAGTTTATAAAACTTTAATATTTGCATTAATACTTGTAACAATAATAATTTATCTTTTTTTAGGTAATTTAAGAGCATTAATTGTACCAATAGTTGCTTTACCAGTTTCTCTAATATCTACGTTTTTATCTATTTATTTCTTTGATTTTTCAATAAACCTTTTTACGTTGATGGCTTTAGTATTAGCTATTGGGATAGTCGTTGATGATGCAATAGTAATGTTAGAAAATATTGTAAGAAGAATTGAATTAGGTGAAACTCCACTAGTTGCAGCTTACAAAGGAGCTAAACAAGTATCTTTTGCGATAATAGCTACTACGGTAGTCTTGGTAGCAGTTTTTATTCCACTAATATTTATAAAAGGAATTACTGGAGTTCTATTTACTCAAACAGCAATAACTCTGGCTTCAGCTGTTGTGATATCAAGTTTTGTAGCTCTTTCACTTAGTCCTATGCTGGGAAGTAAATTTCTAAAAAAAAATATGAAAAAGTCTAATTTCGTAATCAAATTTAATGTATTTTTAAATAATATTTCAAACATCTACAAAGAAACTCTTGCCAGCTGGATAAATAAAAAAAAAATAATTATTTCTTTTTTATTTATAGTGCTCTCATTAACCATTTTTTTATTTAATTTTACCCCTAAACAATTACTTGCTCCAGAGGATAGAGGGGCATTTTTTGTAATTATAAAAGCTCCTCAAGGTTCAGGTTTTAATTTTACAAAAACAAAAGCAGAAGAAATCGAAAAATTATTGTTGCCTAATATAGGAAAAGGAGAATACAGGAAATTAATAATGAGAGTTCCAGGTTTTGGCAAATCTGCAAAGCAGGTAAACAGTGGGTTTATAATCGTCTTGTTAGAGCATTGGTCTAAAAGAGATCGTCATGGTATTAAAATAATGAGAGAATCTTTTAAAAAGATTTCTACCGTTCCCGGAGTTTTAGCTTTTCCAGTAATGCCCCAGGGGCTAAGAACTGGAGGAGTGGAAAGTCCAGTGCAGTTTGTAATCTTAGGAAATACTTACGATCAATTAATAGAATGGAAGGAAATTATAAAAAAAGAAGCTAGAAAAAATCCAGGTCTTGCTTCTATCCAAGATGATTTTGACTTAAATAAACCCCAATTAAATATAGAAATAAATCAAAAAAAAGCCGCTGATCTGGGAGTATCTACAGAAAACATTGGCAGAACCTTAGAAACAATTTTTGGTTCAAAAAGTATAACAAAATTTTCAAGAGATGGTAAAGAATACTCCATTATTTTACAAGGAGATATTAAAGATCGTCAAGAGCCAGAAAGTGTAAGTAAAGTATTTGTTAGATCAAAAAATAATAATAAATTAATTTCAATATCTAATTTAGTTCAATTTAGTGAGGAAGGTCAGTCTCCTTTTCTCTCAAGATATAATAGACAAAAAGCAGTAACTATCTCGGCAAGATTAGTCGGTGATTATTCTTTAGATGAAGCTTTGAATTTTTTAGTTAATATTGTAGAAAAAAATACTCCTCAAGCCAAAATTGCGTACAAAGGTGAAAGTGAAGAATATAAAAAAACTAATTATCAATTATATTTAATTTTTGCATTGGCTTTAATAACTGCATATCTAGCTATGTGTGCTCAATTTGAAAGTTGGCGGCATCCACTAACAATAATGTTAACTGTTCCATTGGCAATTTTAGGAGGAATATTAGGTTTATTAGTGGTAGGATCTTCACTGAATGTCTACAGCCAAATAGCCCTGGTTATTTTAATAGGTTTATCAGCTAAAAATGGAATATTAATAGTTGAGTTTGCAAATCAGCTTAGAAAAGAAGGTAAGGGGGTTAATCAGGCTATAATTGAAGCTTCAACTATTAGACTTAGACCTATATTAATGACAAGTCTTTCAACAATATTTGGAGTGTTGCCCTTAATTTTAGGTTCTGGGCCTGGAGCTGCCAGTCGACTGACAGTTGGTATAACAATACTTGGGGGAATGTTATTTGCAACATTTTTTACCCTTTTTGTAATACCTACAATGTATTCTATAATTGGAAAAAATACTCAGAGGATTGATGCAGTTGAAATTGAATTAAACAAACAGCTCAAAAAATAATATATTTATTTTTATCTAGATTCTTTTTACAAAGAGTTAATTGTTTTCTATATTTACTAGCTATATTTTTTACTGATTGTGCATATATAATAGCTTTTTTGTCTTTAGAATAATTCTTATAATCTCCCCACCCTTTATAATACGCAAGATACTGTCTGTAGGCATCATTTTTTGGAATTTTTAAAATTTTGTATGTCTTACTTACATACCAACCAATAAAATCAACTGAGTCTTTAAATCTTGCCCTAGTGGCTAATGGATTATCAGTCTCCTTTTTATATTGTTCCCAGGTTCCCTTGACGGCCTGAGAATATCCAAAAGAACTTGACGGTCTTTTAAAAGGAATAACTTTGAAAAGCTTTTTCCTAGGGGGTTTAGCAAGCCAATTAAAATCGCTTTCTTTTTTTACAAAGGCTAGTTGTATATGAATTGGAACTCCCCATTTTTTGTAAGAAGATTTTGTATGTTTATACCACAAGTAACGTTCTTCAAAAATTGCACAGCTATTTTGAGTATTTTTTGGAATTGAAGAACAAGCAGTTGTTAAAAACAATAAAACTAATAAGTAAAAATTTGTTTTTCGAATCACATAACTACTATAAATGGTTTATTTTTTTGTGCATTTATTTTCCCATGAAATATTATATTTCATACCCCAAACACCTAATTTATTATCTTTGGCATATTTCTGTGCTTTTGCATACTTTCCTTTAGAATAAAACACATAATCACAAGCATATCCTTTTTTAACCATGAAAGATGATAAGCTTTCCCCATCAATAAAACATTCAGCAACAGTTCTTCTGTACTTATCTTTATTTTTTTCTCTTACACAAGTCACGATATTATTAGCTATTTTCTCTACAAGTTTATTTTTTGCCAGTTTGTATCCAACTTCTTTTCTTTCTGGAGAATTTATTCCCCCAAAACGAATTTTTTCATTATTAATTTCAATTGTGTCCCCATCTATGACTCTTGGCTTTCCTTTTATAAAATTTTTATTTGAAATATTACTTAGCGAGAAAGTAATTAAAATTACTATACTTAATAAAATAAGAATAACCGTTTTCATAAAATTTTTTTAAACTTTTTATAAAATATCATCACTATTGATGCTAGTAAAATACCCAAAAGATTTGCAAAAAGATCTAAAAATTGGAAAGATCTATTTGGTATAAAATAATGATTAAATTCTAAAATTATCGACAATAGTATTAAAAACATAATAGTTTTATAAAAACTTTTAAAATTTAAATAATTAATTAGACCAAGTATTGATATATAAAAAAAAGCAATTGTATGATTAATAGATGTTCCAATAGGATTTGGAATAAAATTTGGTTGTTTATCTAAATCTCCAAAAAAAAAATATCCAATTATACTTCCGGGAAATAAATATATAATAGACAATGTTATTAAAGAGAAATAATAAAGATATTTAATCAATTTTATGACATTATTTTTCATTATAAATTTAGTATAATACATAATATCTGATATTTATCTATCATGAGCAAATTAATCTTAACGAGACATGGTCAAAGCAAGTGGAATGCGGAAAATAGATTCACTGGATGGGTAGATGTTGACTTGTCAGAAAAAGGAATTTTAGAAGCACAAAAATCTGGTCAATTAATTAAAAATTTAAATATTAATATAGATGTTTCCTACACTTCCTTTTTGAAGAGAGCTATCAAGACTCTTACTGAAATACTTAAAATAAATACTCTAGAACTTAAATTTAGTACTTCTTGGGAGTTAAATGAAAGACATTATGGATCTTTAACAGGATTAAATAAAGATGAAACTAAAAAGAAAATTGGAGAAGAACAATTTAAAAAATATAGAAGATCTTGGAACATACAGCCCCCTCCTATAGCTGAAAATGACAAAAATTATTCTTTATTTAGTCCTTTAAATGTAGGTATACCGGTGGGCATGATACCTTTTACAGAGTCTTTAAAAGACACATATGAAAGGGTAATTCCTTATTACAAAAAAGAAATTCAAAAACACATTCAAGAAAATAAAAATGTTTTAATATCAGCCCATGGAAATTCTTTGAGAGCACTTTGTAAGTACTTGTTTAAAATTTCTGATCAAAAAATAAATGAATTAGAAATTCCAACAGGAAATCCTTTAATAGTTGAATTTGACAATAATCTTGAAATTAAAAAATATTATTATCTAGATAAGAGTAGAGCTAAAAATATTATATTTAATCAATAATATTTAATTTTAATATTTTTTCGTACATTTCTTTTGTATTTAAGTGATAAAATGTTTGCTTACTTTCAACTCCAATTAATGATCTGTTTTGAATTAAATTATCCCAAATTTTATTTATTGAAAATTTTTTCTCTTTTGTAAAATTAAAAATACTTTGATCTAAAATTTGAAGACCAGTAAAAATAAATTGATTACTTTCATCTCTACTAATCATATTTCCATTAAGATTAAAGTCTCCTCTAAATGAATCATCATAACTTAGATTTTTATTTACCAACAATAAACTGACTTTTTTTTGATTAAAATAAATTTTTTCTAAATTTTTTAAATCATTGGAATGGTTACTATTCCACAGTGTGTCAGGATTAATAACTGCAAAAGGTTCCTTAAAAGATCTAGTAGCCTTTAATACTCCTCCTCCAGTATCAAGCAATGAATTTTGCTCATCTGAGATTGTAATTTTTACTTCGTATCTTTTTTTATTAATAAAATCTTTTATTTGATCGGCTAAATGGTAAACATTAATGGCTATTTCTTCCACCCCATGATTTATTAATAACTCTATAGCTCGCTCTATTAAGTTTTTACTTCCTATTTTAATTAATGGTTTTGGAGTTTTCAGAGTTACTGGCTGCATTCTTTTACCCAAGCCAGCGGCCAGTATCATACCGTGTTTAATTTTCATATTTTTTTCTATCTTTTAATTTTTTTAACGGCAAATATTTCTTCATTAGTATATTTAATCTATCGAAGATAGGACTCCTCATTCTTCTGTCAATCAATTTCCAAGTATAAGGTAAATATTTTAGATATTTTGATTTTTTATCTCTTTTATAAAGACGCATAAATATACCCAGTATCTTTAAATTTCTTTGAATTGATAGAATATCAAAATCATTTTTTAAATATGCCTGATCTTTTTTTTTAAATTTTGATTTAACATAATAATAGTTGAGTAAATTATCCTGCAATCTTTTAGGTATTTTAATTCTTACATCGTCAATTAATGAAACAACATCGTATAAAGGATTCCCTATAATTGCGTCTTGACTATCAATAATACCTAATTTTTTTTTATTTATCATAATATTTGATGCGTGGAAATCCCTATGCGTAAAACAAGTGTTTTTAAAATAAAGTTTTTTGTAAATGTTATTAAGTTCATTTTTTAATATTTTTTTAATTTTGCTGAGATTTTTATTTTTTAATAAGAATTTTAAATACCAATCAAAAAATAAATCTGACTCTTTATGTAGGTTATTAAGAGAATACTTGCCAAATTTAATTTTCTTTTGTTCAAAATTATAAATTTTTTTAAGTTTAATTTTTTGTATTTTAATAATTAATTCTACTAATTTTTTGTAGTCTTTAATTTTGTTTTTTTTATTTTTAATGTGATTATGAAAAGATTTATCACCTAAATCAGTGATTTCTATCATGTTGTTTTTATAATAATTATTTAGAAGTTTGGGAGATAAAATATTATGGCTATTTAAAATTTTATTTACTAAAGAATAAATAATTAAATTTTTATATTTTTCTTTTTTCGCAAAGACTATTATTGAGGTCTTGTTGTTTTTTTTTACTCTATAGAATTCTCTAAAAGATGCATCTCCAGAAATTTTTTTTAATTTATAATTCATTTTGATTAATATCTTTCCATTTTCCGTGTCCCTCAAAAAATAAAGTTCTTTCATATTCTTTTCTAGAATATTTTATATGAAGTTCTAGTCTATTTTTTACCTCTGTTTTTATTAATTCAGGCCACT
>Ga0114933_10001367_pt1 | contig 27368 bp, 20 predicted proteins | sample 4SBtaG_FD_89691 | JGI IMG/M metagenome (GOLD analysis project Ga0114933, IMG submission 89691) | Deep subsurface microbial communities from Kolumbo volcano to uncover new lineages of life (NeLLi) - 4SBTROV12_W25 metaG | ecosystem: Environmental > Aquatic > Marine > Volcanic | place: Kolumbo... | reverse complement strand
CTACCGCGAGCTGTACATGCCGTTCTTCTCTCCCATGTCGAAGATGGACGGTCTCAATCTCCCTGATGCGCTGCGGGCCCGCCTGGCCGAGTTGGAGCTGTGATGCCGGATACCTTGGACCAAGACACCCTGTACGTGAAGCTCAAGAGGCCGGCCGAGCGGCTCGTCCCGCTGGGACTGACGCTTGATCCGGAGGCGACGGAGATCGTGGCGAGGGGAGTGGTGGCCACGTGGACGTACCAGGCCCTGGAGTTGCTCAGCCAGATCCGGCAGGAGGTGGCCAACGCGCGCGATGTGCGGGCCATCAGCCTGCCGTATGCCTCTCTCCGGTCATTGCTGGAGCTCGAGTTGCCTGCCTCGAGCCGGATCCGCCGGTCGCTGGGCCTCTCGTTGCGCGAGCTCGGGCGGCGGAGGAAGCCGACGGTCTTTCTCCATGTCGATGAAGGCGCGGCCGTCGAAGCCACCCGAGCCGCGCTCGGAGAAGCGGTCTCCATCTGGACCCTGGAAGACCTGGTGGGGTGGGCATCTCGCGCTGCTGGCGCGGCTGCGCTGGTCGAGCGATTCCACCAGGTGGTCGCGGCAGGCGAGGCCGTGAAATTCGAGCCCAGCGAGGCGACGGTCGTGCCCTGGGGGCGCCATCCGACCACCGGCACGACAGCGGCCCCGCACTGGAGCTCGTTTCGAGCGCTGGCCGACTGGGCTGCTCGGCAGCTCGCGGGGCACGAGCTTCTGCCAGGCACAGGTTCTTGGCGGCGCGTGGTGTGCCGGTCAGGCGATGACGCCGAGGCCGAGCTCCTCACGCCACCTCTGTCCTCCAAAGACGGTGGGCCCCGCTTCAGCCTCTGCCTGAAGCTCAGGGTCAGCACCATCCCCTTCCAGCCCCAGCCGCTCCTCCTGGTGCGCCTCTCCAAGCGGCGGTTCCTGAGCAAGCTCCCGACGGGATGGACCCGAAACGGCCGCATCACCGGCCACATCTGGAGCGCCGGGCACCGAAAGAGGGTGTTCACCTTCGATGTCAACCGCCGAGCGCGAGGAGCGTGGGAGACCGACGCTCTCCTCGAGGCGTGCATCCAGCGGCTCGGGCTCAATGCTCACGCCTGGGACGCCGAGAGCATCGTGGCGGGGCTCGCGACAACGCCGGAGGCCGAGGTGCGCCTGGTCTACAGCGCCGGGACGGCGGGCGGGCAGCGTCCGAAGGTCCTTTCGGGCGTACCAGAGCGCGACAAGCTGGATCTGTTCGCCAATGTTCAGCGGTTGCTGGCGCCCCTGGGCGTCGTGCCGCTGCCGGTCCCGACCTCGCTGGGCCGCACGACCGGCCCCGCTCCCGCCGCCCATCGCCGCATGAACGCCGAGACCATGCTCCACGCGGTAGCGCACCACAGCGAAGAAGGACCGCAAGACGGCGTGGCGGGTGAGCCGAAAAGCGCTCTGGAGGACGTCGATGTCGAGGCCGTCCTGCGGCGGCGCATGTCCCTGGCGATCAGCGACATGCACAAGATCGCCGACGACCCCGCGCAGTGGGACCCCAAGCTGGACCTGCTCGCCAAGCTGGCCGAGCGCAACGCGGATGGTGTTCGGGTCCACCGCCCGTCGGAGTCACCCACGCTGGTCCTGCTTCACGATCGTGGACTCCCCAAGGGCCTCGCCCGGCTTGCCTCGCACTGCGTCCGCTTGCTGCTCGGCGACAGTGTGGCGGTGCACGCCCAGCAGATGCCGGCCAACGTCGCCGGCCCCAGGGCCGATCTCCCAGAACGAGGAGCGGCCGCTCAGGCTCGCTTCGAAGCTCGAGTGCAGGCGTGGGAGCCCATAGCGACAGCCATTCGAGAGGCCGTCGATCACCCGATGTGCCTCGTTCTCTCGCGGGAGTGGTACGGGCCCCGAGGCAAGGGACGGCGCCACGATGACCTGGTGAACAAAGCCGCCGGACGGCGTTCATTGGCCGCGGTCGCCGGGGGGAATGTCCAGTACCTGTCGCCGCCTGACACCGTACCGGGCGGCGACGAGGTCGACATCGCGCAGTTCTTCTTCCGGCTTCAGGCCGCCCTGTGCGACCTCGTCTTCGCCCACGCCGGGCGTGTCGATGATCTGCAGGAGCGGGTCCGACGGCACTTCCCCGAGGATCCGCCAGAGGAGATCATCGGGTTCACCGTGGTCCGCCGAAACTCGTTCGGCCGGCTGTTCGAGAAGAGCTTCATCGCGGTGGCGATCAAGCTCGAAGTGAACACGGGGAGGGCTTTCCTGCGCTTCGGTCATCGTGGACCCAACGGCAGGCTTCACGCGACGACATGGCAGCCATTCTCCCGGGCTCTCTCCAAGGTGGCCCAGCTCACGCCCGCCATCCTGGGCGATGACTGGAGAGAGCAGAAGGTCAACTTCCAGGAATTTGTAGCGGGCACGCTGGACGAGGCGGTGGAAGCGGAGACCCATCCCGTGGTGCTCATCGACTCGACCAACGGCGCTCGCTTGTGGCCGTGGTTGGCGGACAAGCAGTTGGATCCCTCCAACATCAAGATCGCCAACCGCAGTCTCATGCAGCAGGACTGGGAGGGCATGCGGTTCGTGCGGGTCCGGGAGGGGAGCGTGCCCGCCTTGCCGACCGACATCGAGGTCGCGCTGGCCAAGTCGGGGGTCGAGGACGCCACGCCACCTGCCGAGCTCGCTCGCGAACGCGTGGTACGAAGGCCCACCTCCCGCAGCGGCCTGTACCGGATGACAGGAGAACAGGAGGACGGTGTCGGGGTCTACCTGTCCGTCGCCTCGCAGCCAGACACGTTCAGGGAGAAGCGAGGCGTGAGCTGCTACCGCTCGGTGCAGGTGTGGAACGGGCTCAAGCCGGCGCAGAAGAACAGTGCCGGCTTGAGCCTGGGTCGGCTGGCGGAGCGAGCCCCCGTTGAGGCACGCTGGTCGACGCCCGATCCTGTGGAGCTGACGCTGCTGATGGCCGGTGAACGAGACGATCCGCTGGACGTCGTTCGCCTCGTCCACGGGCTCCGCCGGGGGTTCGGCCACTTCGGCGGCTGGGCGAAGCTGCCGGCCCCGCTATTTTTCGGCCGGGTGGTCCGGGACTACGTGGCGCGGTTCGACATCGAGGAGGCGGATGCTGTCGACGACGGCGCCTGATCGCACGGTGGGGGCTATGCCCATCGGTAGCCCTTCTCGCCGCTCCCGCCGCCTGTCCAGCTCCGAGCAGGGCCTTCCTGCCGGACGACGAAGACCACGCGATCGTGGCCCTGGTAGGCGACCGTGAACCAGCGGACAACTCGCCCCTGCCGGTAGGAAGCCTGGTGCTTCGCCTCGTGCAGGGCGATGTACTCGGTGGTCTCGGCGTGTCTCTTGGCGACTTTCCAGAAGCCGCTCTCGAAGGTGCTGTCGCCGTGGTCGGTGACGTTGGCGTCGTCACGACAGACGAAGTGCATTCCGGTGACGGTGGGCATGGTCGACCTCCGACTGGATCATGTTAGTTGAAATTGCCTCACCTTAGTTGACGCCGGCGGTTCCACCCGCCACTTCCACCTTAGTTCAACAAACTCACCTGACAGGAGGGCGGCCGTGAGACGGTACTCGTCGACAGCTGCGGAAGTGAGGGAATCCGGGCGTTGCTGGGTGGAGTCCATCCGGACTCATCCGCGTCTCGCCCGTCGCCTGGTCCGTCGTACTTCCTACTGGGTCGAAGACCCCGAACTCGGTGACTTCTACCCGTCCAAGTGGGTGGGCTTCGCCCAGATGACGCCTAGTCGCTACGAGGCGGCGCACGACGGCGCGGAGGAAGGCGTCTGGTTCAACGGAACTGCCGCTCGGCAAGCGGTGGAAGCATCGGTCGAGGCCCGATTTGGTGAGAGGGGCGAGAGCGTGGCCACGGCGCGCCGTCTCCGGAGATGGGCCACCTCTCGGCTGTCCAACGTCCTGGACGGCATCGATCCTGGCAAGTGGCGATTCGTCGCCATGGATGACGGGGCGTCCACACCGCTGCGACCACAAGACGAGGATGGGGAGGGCTTCTGGTCGACCTACCAGGAGTCCTGGGACTACTACGAGGAAACGTGGGAGACGTACAACACCGTGCTGTACGACATGTGCGCTGTGCGTCCGACTCATGACTCGCTGAAGGACGTGGTGGCCAAGGTCGGCATCGTCGCGCGCGCCTACGCAGCGGGACTGGAGCGCCATGGCGATCCTGATGGCCCCGGCGCTATCGTTGGCGTATCTCGGGCGCTGCACCGATCGGCCGGGGAGGTCGATGGGCTCCTGAGTGAACTAAGGGGAGTTGCCGGTGACGATGACGCCCTTGACCTTGCGGGACTGACCGAGATGGTGCGTATTCATGGTGCGGTGCAGCGGTTGACCGCCGACGCCACTCGCAGCGCAGTGAGGTCGTGGGTGTCGAAGTACCTCCACTTCCACGCGCCAGGGGTACCGCTCTTCGACTCCCGGGCGCGTACGGAGCTCGACGCGCGGTATGACAGGCGGAAGGCGCGCAACAAGCACTTTCCGAGACCTGAGGGGGCCGATTTCCAGTACTGGTCCTTCTGCAACCGCTTCCTGTCAATGTGGCTGGAAGCGCGCGACATCGGCCTTGATGTCTCGGTGCGGCGCCTGGACCAGCACCTCCTGTACCGGGCCGATTCGTAGCCGGGGGAACCTGGAGCCATCCGGCAAGCCCGTACATGTGAACTCACCAAGCTGATCTTCCAGCCGCCTTGACAGCCGTGGGCGGTACCGGGTACACCATCCGTGGGAGTTCACCTTGAGTGACATGCCCGGCCTCGCTGCTGCACATCCGCCCTGGCGCCTCGTCAAGGCTGCCGCTCCGGCGCTCACGCGGCGCTGGGATGCGGGGTTTCACCTACAGAGCTCGGCCGCCGGCCAGGGCTGGCGGACGATCGCCGACCTCGGAGCGAACATCAGCGAAGGGCAACGCGCTGGACGAGCAGGTGGTCCTGGGTCGCTCCTCTACCGTCCCTCCCATCTCTTCGGCGGATTGCTCGACCCTGACCACGAGCACCTGTGCGACCCGCCTTCGCCATCTCCGCGAGCCGTCGGGCCTGGCGATGTGGTCGTGAGCAAGTTCGTTCCGCTCCGCGTCGCCATGATCACCCCAGCGACACCGCGGCACGCTCCCGATGGCAACTGCGTGCGCATCGTCGGGCTCGACTCCGCGACCGCCCTCTGGGTCGCCTCCGTGCTCGGCCACAAGAGCTTCGCCCCCTCCATCGCCCGCCGGTCGGCGGGACGACGAGTTGCCAGGCTGGGCGCTCGTGACCTGGCGGCGCTTGCCGTGCCTCCACCACCACGCGAGGTCGGCGCGATCGCGGCCGCCTGGCAGGTGGCCGCGGACCGGCGGCTGGCGGCTCTTCGTGATGTCGTCGCCGCCCAGGACGAGGTCCAAGCCCTCGCCGACGAGCTCGGGCCGGAGTTGCCGGACCCGCGGCAGCCAGCGTGGGTGGCGCAAGCCCAGATCCCCGACACATGGGCCCCTGACCAGGCGGCACTCCTCCGCTACCAGGATGAGCTCTCCGGTGTGGGTTGGTCTCGTCTGGCTCACCACCTCGTACAGGAGCCGGCACGTCTGCGGCGGGAGCTCCCTCCCGCGCGGCTGCTGCGGCTGACAGATGGACACGGCGCACTCGGCTTCCGCGTGCCCGAGCTCGAGGTCATTCGTCCCCCGTACTTTCGGGTGTACGCCGATCCTCTGCGAGCTGGCGAGGTGCTGCTGTCCACGCTCGGCACCTCTCCCCGCGTCGTCTTCCACCATCCACCGGTCGACTCGACTGTCTGGGTCTCCGATCAGTGGGCGCGGCTACGGGGCGCACACCCGGGCTCGCTTGCCCTGGTCCTGCGCACCCGCCAGGTCGCCTGGCAGGTCGAGCGGGCAGCGACGGGAGCTGTGCGGCAGTTCGTGGGCCGACAGGACCTCGCCCGTGTGCGGTTCCCTCGGCTGAGCCCGACGGTGACCGACCGACTTCATCGCCTGGTGTGTGAGGCAGTCGTGCGTCGGCGCCACGCGGACGATGCCCTGGGGGAGCTGCGGACCCGCCTCGACGCCCTCCTGCGGGATCGGCTGGGGCGCAGGCGATGAACCCGGCGACCATCGAAGACCTGCTGGCCCGCCTTCGGTCTGCGCCTCGTCCCTTGCAGGAGCTGCACCGCGCGGCAGCGGCGGCGGGCAGCGCCTGGTCATCCGACCAGGTGGCACTGCTGCTGGCGTGTCTGCCAGGGATCTCCGAGTCCGAGGGTCTCTGGCACCTGGAATCCAGCGGCAGCTGCGACCCCATCGCCGACGCGCTGGTGGCGTTGGCATCGACTCAACCCACCCCAGCAATGGCGCTCGTCGGCCGACTCCCGCCAGGCGTGGTCGCATCGGCCGCTGCCCTGTGCGACATCGCTCGCCAACACCCCGAACTCGAACTGCTGCCAGGACGGCGCATCCGCCGAAGATGACCAAGGAGATCCCATGCCATCCCTGAACATGACGGGCCCATTCGCCCTGAACACCTCGACCATCGACAGTCAGGTCACGAAGACGAGCCCCGGCAACTACGCCCTCGGCTACATGCGGGACACCACATTCATCGTCCAGTATGTCGGCCGCTCAGACACCGACCTGAACGATCGAATCGGGGACTACGTGGACACCAAGTACAAGAAGTTCAAGTACTCCTACGCGACCTCTCCCAAGGCCGCCTTCGAGAAGGAGTGCCAGAACTTCCACGACTTCGGCGGTTCGGCGAAGCTCGACAACGACATCCACCCGGCCCGCCCAAACAGTGCCAGCTGGAAGTGCCCGGTCTGCGACAAGTAGGGCAATCACGCCCGCGTCCCTGAGAGGAACATGGTCAATCTCGATGCTCGATTCAAGGCCCTTGCTGCTGCTGCCACCAAGGCCGGGTACAGCGAGACGCTGACCTTCCGAAGCGACCGCGGAGACGATGCGCGGGCCGCTGTGGTCTGGGGTAACGAGCAGGGTGCCCGCACGCCGCGGGCTCTGCTGCTCGCGCTCCCCGACGGTGCGCTCGGTGACACGGCTGCCGAAGAGGTGCTGGGCTTCGCCTGGCAGGCCCCCGTCGACGGCGCATCCGAGCCCGTCGTGGGCCTCGTGGACGCCGGTGGCGGGCCGCGGGTCTTCGACCTGGACCCTGCGTCGCCTCACGAGATCGACCAGCTCCCTCGGGCCAACATGGCCAGTGAGCTCGGGCGGCTCCAGCGCGAAAAGACGTATCGCTGGTCGCTGGCCACCTACGAGCAGCTGCAGCAGGGGTTCGATGACTTCCACGAGCGGGTCTACGGCTCCGTCCGGGACACTGTCGACGGCAAGAACGACATCATTGACGAGACCGCCAAGTTCTTGTTCCTGGAGCTCTTCCGCCTGCGGCACGGTGACGCTGAGAAGCGGTTCCGGTACGAGGGGCAGGAACTCACCCTTGACGAGGCGTTCGACTGGCAGGCCTTCGAGGGGGTGGGCCGGGCGGCCGGCGACCAGGCCGTGAAGCGTGTGAAGGCCGCCTTCGAGAAGTTCAAGGGCCACAACGACTACGCCACCGTCGACGAGCAGGGCACGCGGATCCCCATCTTCACCGCGGATGTGCACCTGAAGCTGTCGAATCCGAGCAACTACGGCACGCTGATCCGGCTGCTCCAAGAGCTCCCGCCGCTGCAAGACAACCGAGGGCGCAGCCTCGGCCGCGCCGGTACCCTCGCCGATGTTGCCGGCGATGTCCTGGGCCGGGCCTTCGATGTCTTCCTGCGCCACAAGTTCGAGAAAGAGGGCGTCGGCATCTACCTGACGCCATCGCCGGTGAAGCGGGCGATGGTGGAAATGGCGCTGCACGACATCGAGGACGAGGACTACGGCAAGGTCGCCGAGCGAGATGCGATGGGCCGACCGATGTTCCGGGTCTGCGATCCGGCGGGTGGTCCCGCGGGCTTCCTTGTCGTGCTGCTGCCCCAGCTCCACCGGTTGATTTTCGAGCGCCTCGGGGGGCTGACCGACTCGGAACGAGAGGCTCTGTGGACGGGGATGCTGGAGCGCAGCTTCGTGGCGGCAGACAGCTCGCCCCGCATGGTGCGCCTGGCACGGCTCAACATGGCGCTGCATGGAGCACCGCGCGCACCGGTGTTCAACCTCGAGAACAGCCTCACGACCAGGGCTCTGCGTCCCGGTTCCTTCGACCTGATCCTCACGAACCCCCCCTTCGGCAAGCCAAAGGCCAAGAAACCGGAAGAGAAGAAAGCCGTCGCTGAGCTGATGAGCCACTTCCGCGATGACGTCGACTTCGACGCCGTGCGAGGGAAGGGCGGCGTGCTCCGGCCGTCGCCGGCCGGGCTGGCGATGGGCGCGTCGCCGGACAGCAAGGGGGTGTGGAAGCCGAAGGACAAGGGAGTCGACCTGTCCGTGCTGTTCCTCGACCGCTGCCTGCAGCTTCTCAAGCCCGGCGGCCGGCTGCTGATGGTCGTACCGGACAGTCTGTTGTGCAACAAGGACACGCGGTACGTACGCGAGTACCTCATGGGCCAGAAAGACCCGGCAACCGGCCAGTTCCATGGGGGAAAGGCGATCGTCAAGGCGGTGATCAGCCTGCCGGCCGACACCTTCAAGCTCGCCGGGACGGGAGCGAAGACCAGCATCCTGTACGTGCAGAAACGTCGGGCCGATGCTGATGATGAAGAGCGGTTCGTCGATGAGCCGCAGACCGACGTGTTCATGGCGGTGGCCGACACCCTTGGGTACGCGGTCAAGCAGAATCGTGAGGTGTACGTCCACGGCGGGCGGCACATCCCCAACGACCTGGTGCCCGTGGTCGGTGCGTACCGGCGGGGGGAGTAGGTGTCCTCTTCCTGGCTTCCTGCTGCACGTTTGGAACAGCGTCTCGACGCTGGTTTCTATGCCGACGAGTATCTCAAGAATGAAGATGCGATGCTGGCATCTGGCGTTCCGATGCGGACAGTCGGGGAGGTGTCGGCGAAGTGCAATTGCGGCGCAACACCGAAGAAGGTCTCCTACGGGCGTACAGGCACACTTCTCGTCCGCGGTGCGGACATCCGAGCAAGCGGTTTGCAGGTAGACCAGATTCGACGGGCCGAGGGATTGGACATCGATCCAGACTCGAACGTTGCCGCACTCCCAGGCGACCTCGTGTACACGATGAGCGGCGCAAGCCTTGGGGACGCGGCCGTCATTCCCGATTTGCATCGAGAGTACAGCTTCACGAATACCGTTGTCCGAGCGAGGCTGAAGCCTGGTCACGACAGCGGTTTCGTCGCGGCGTTCTTCAACTGCCGCCACGGACGGACCAATTCAACCCGACACTCCAGCGGTGGAGACCGCGGTCACGTCATGCCAAACGTGTTCCGTCGGCTCCTCGTCCCAGCCCCGCACCCGCATGCACAAGCATATGTTGGCTCGTTGGGCGAAACGGCTCAGCGCCTCAAGAGTTGGGCGATGGACTGTGTGCGTCGACTGGACGATTCGTATCGTCCGTTCGCAATGGTGCTTGCAGAGAGGCGGCACCATTCGCGGGTGTCCCCCCTGCAGATCCGGGAACGACTGGACGCTGGCCACTACCCTCATGATGTTTCGCAGGCTGTAGCGACATCGACGAGCGGGCCCTTGGCTCGGCTGGACGACATCACCGAGGCAGTGTTCGCCGGAGCCACCTTGGCGCGAAGTGAACAAGGCGTCCCTGCCCGACAGGCGACCGTAGCGAACCTTGATCGAGTATACTTGAAGGGGGATTTCCGCACCGTCAGGTCACCGAAGAGTCAACGGCGGAGATTCAGAAACGGCGACTTGGCCATTGCCGCGGCGGCCCACAGCGCGACCTACATTGGCCGTGACGTGACCTATGTCATGGTGAATCGACCTGTGTTTCCCTCCACCGAAGTGCTCGTCGTCCGCCCGGATGCGGAGCTTGCATCGGGAGCCTGGGTTTGGTGCGTCCTTCGCTCTGCCTTCGGCTATCGCCAGATACAGAGTTGTGTGCGTGGCATCACGGCGCACGCCTATCCCGATGATCTGCGGGACATTGTGGTGCCGGTGCCGCCGCCAAGCGTCAGGGAGACTTTCGCCGAGTTCGACAGACAAATTCAACTCGGAGCACGCATGGTGTCGGCGGCGGGCGCGCTTCTCGACTCAAGCCGGATGCTTGTCGAGGCCCTCATCGAGCGCAAGGTCACCGAGGCCGAGCTGATCGCCGCCCACCGCGACCCCGCCGCCGACCGCGCCCTCCTCTCCCGCCTCACCGACACCGGCCTCGACGGCGACGGCGACCCGGTCTTCCCGGACCTCGACGCCCTCGCCGAGCTCCTCGAAGAGGCGACGAGCGGGGCCGACACATGAAGCTCGACGTCGCCATTTACCTGCTCAGGGGCGACGAGTCCGCGCTGTCGGTGGCGGAGGACCACCTCATCGAGCTCGGCTACTACGAGCTGCCCACCCTCGGCGGCATCGAGCTCGCCACCAGCATGGTCCTCCTCGCAAAGCAGCACGACGAGAAGGACCCGGACTGGGTCAAGTGGTGCACCGGCGTCTTCGAGACTGCCGATGCTCCCAAGTCGGCCTCGGTCGGTGCCGTGTTGCTCCTGGTGAGCGAGGGCCGCGTGTTCGCCGTGACCTTCGGAACCGGGTGGAACGGCCTCCCACGTGACCTCGTCGAGCCCGACTTCGGGGTGCGCGTGGCGATGCAGCTCGTGTCCCCTGACAGGCTCCGGTCGCTCGTGACCAAGTCGGTCAACCTGCGCAGCAGCGAGAAGGACGTCTACAACCACGCCGGCAGCGAGCTGGCCCAGTTCCCCCTGGACCCCGAGTCGGAGTGGCTCCGGCAGACAGGCGGACGAGTGGACGGCTCTCAGGGCTTCGTCGCCGTCCGTGGCACCAACTCCGTCCGGCTCGTCAGCTACACCAAGCCCGTGCTGTCGTTGCCGGCAACCTGCGCCTACCTGCTGGACAAGCATGACAAGGAAGTGCCCGAGGCGTTCCAGTTCTACAAGCACCTCCGGCCCCTGTCCAAGTACGACCAGAAGCACAGAGACCTCGAGGAGGCGCTGGCGAGTCGGCTCACCGCGGGCCAGTTCGACGACGTGACCGTGGTCCTGGATCGGGCCAAGGCAGCGGCGGCAGCGATGCGGCAGCTCAAGCACGGCCACGCGTCCTACGGGCTGTCCGACGTTGTGGACTCCGAGGTGTGGGCAGGCGTCGCCGACTTCGCTGCCAACGTGTCCGAGTTCGAACTCTCCAAGGTCCGGCTGCTGCTCAAGGACGCTGACGGCAAGAGGGTCACCAACGACCCAATCCTACGGTTCGTGCATGCCCAGATCACCGACGCCGACGGAACCTGGATCCGGATGGATGGGGGCTGGTTCCGCGCGACGAGTGACTACGTGGCTCGCGTCGAGAGCCAGCTCAAGCTCGAGATCGATGACCTCACCGCTACCCTGGGCATGCCGGCCTGGCACGTGGGGGGCAACCCGACGGAGCTCCGCTACAACACCTCGGCGGCCACGCGAAAGGGTTGGCTGCTGCAAGATCAGAAGAACATCCATGTGGGCAACCAGAGCATCGAGCCCTGCGACCTGCTGACGCCCGACGCGCACTTCATCCACCTCAAGAACGCCGAGGACTCGCAGCACGTCGGCGCGTTGGTCGGCCAGCTCCGCGGAGCCGCCTACATGATGAAGCATCACGACGACTTCCGGCAGACGATGCGCCAGCGGTACGCCGACCACACCGGCGTCGACGACCTGTTGGAGAAGCGCTCCAGCTTCGTCCTGGGCCTCGCCCGCAAGCCCCACCTCGATGTCTACGGGAGGATGCTGGTGGCGAAGATCAACATCCCGGACTGCGGGCGCCGAGTCCGGGCGCTCGGCTACGACTTTGGCGTCTGCAAGGTGGATCGGACATGAGGCTCTCCAACTCCCGGTGCGGCAGGCCTACGAGCCGAATCTTGCAGGCGCCTGCAGGATCGCCAGCCGAGCACGGGTGCCACCATGAGTGACAACCTCACCTTCACCCGCCTCGTCGACGGCATCGTCCAGGTCGACCGGACGGCCGTGCTCGCGGCTGGTCGGCGGAGTCACCAGCTCCTGAGCCTCCGCAACTGGCTCATCGGCACCTGGATCGTCACCTTCGAGCAAGGCGGCTCGGACCGCGCCGCCTACGGAGAGCGGTTGCTCCCCCGCCTGTCCGAGGCGCTCCGAGCCGGCGGTACCAAGGGGATGTCGTCCCGCAACCTCGCCAACTTCCGCATGGTGGCTCTGGCCTACCCCAGCCTGGATGCCCGCGCGCTCGGCGATGCGACGGCCGCCCAGCTCCCCTCGCTCACCAGCGCCGAGATTCTGCAGGCGCCTGCAAGATCGGCAGGGACTGTTGCGGAGCTGCCCTGGCGAGACACAGACTGGGTGCTTGGGCTCTTCCGGGTGCTCACCTTCACCCACCTGGTCGAATTCGCCCGCATCGAGGACCGGGTCGAGCGAGCCTTCTACGAGGTGCACAGCCTGAAGGAGGGGTGGTCGACTCGAGAGCTGATTCGCCAACGCGGCACCATGCTCTTCCAGCGTATCGGGCTCGCTACCGACCGGGATGCCGTCCTGGCCCTGGCTCAGGCTGGACGTGTGGATGAGCGCCCTCGCGCGCTCGTGCGGGACCCCTACGTGCTCGAGTTCCTCGGTCTGTCCACCGGTACCTACGACGAGGGCGCCCTGGAGCAGGCGCTCATCGACAACCTCCAGAGCTTCCTGCTGGAGCTGGGCAGCGAGTTCTGCTTCATCGCTCAGCAGTATCGGATCACCCTGGGCAACCGACACTTCTACCTCGACCTGCTGTTCTTCCACCGCGGCCTGAGGTGTCTCGTCGCGATCGACTTGAAGACCACGGACTTCGCGCCGGAGCACACCGGTCAGATGCGCTTCTACCTCAACTACCTTGCGGGCGAGGTGGCGATGCCGGGCGAGAACCCGCCCATCGGGATCTTGCTGTGCGCGGGCAAGGACGAGGAGGTCGTACAGTTCGCCACGGCCGAGGACGACTCGGTCCTGGTATCCCGGTACCTGGTGGCGCTGCCGAAGAGGGAGCAGCTCGAACAGTGGCTGCACGAGGCCCGAGCGGCCACCGAGGTGCAGCTCCGACAGAGCGCAACGGTCACAGCGCCCGAGCCAGAAGATGAACGGGGGGACGCCCATGGCGAATGAGCCCTCGGTCGCTGCCTTGGCCAGCCTGCTCCGCCATGGCCACGCGCTCGTCCCCTCCGCCTGGAGGCTGCACGGTGCGGAGCAGACGGGCCTGTGGTGGCGGGTCGGCGACACGCCTGAAGTGGTGGCGACGCCTGCACTCGTTCGGCTGGCGGCGAAGCTGCCCACCGAAGGCGAGGCCGTCGCTGCCATCATCGCGACCACGCCAGCCTACAGAGGGCCCTGGCTGGAGCTCGAGGCGGCCCGGCTGCGCGACCTGGGACGCCGCAGCGAGCTCCCTGGCCTGTGCGACGCGATCGACGTCGATGGTCCCGCGGCAGCAGTGCTGCGTGGGCGCGTCTCCAACGCCAGCCTGTCGCCCACAGGCAGGTCCGGGCTGGAGCTTGCGCTCTTTGGCGGCACCGCAGACCAGCCCGTAGCGGCGTTACCCCTCCGCCGCGCGCTCGGTTGCACCGCCCCGCTGGTCGAGGGTGCCCGAGGAACGGCAGCCACCGGCCTGGCCGCCACGCACCCGCTAGACCCGTCACTGAACTGGATCCGCGGACGACTGCTCCAGGCGCCAGGGGCACCGTCGGGAGCCGCGGGACCAGCCGTGCTGTCGGGCCACGTGCCTAGCTGTGAAGAAGATCGCATGCGCTGGGCGCTGGGCACTCCCTGGGTGACCTTGCTCGCCGTGCTCGGGTTCACTGCCGAAGCGTGGGCTGCCGAGCGCCGCGGCGGGGTGCAGCTCGAGCTTCCGATGAGCCACGTCGAGTCCTTCGGAGCACCCACGAGGGTCGACGTCGCCGTCACGCTCGCTGACGGTCACGAGGTGCTGTGCGGCTCTCTCGGTGAGCTGTGCCTGTCGGCGCTCGATGGCCTCGGCATGGCGCTAGTGCCCTCCATGGACGCCGCCGCGCTGGATGGCCTCCTCGCTGAGGTCGTGGCCACCATGCTCCGCGCGGGTGTCTGGGTATGGCAACCCGATGCGCGACCTCGCTACACGATCTCCGACTCCTTCAGCTTCGACTGCTACCGAGGGCTGGGCCACAGGTACATCTACCGGGCCGGAGACGAGCTCTCCCAGGTGCTGCGCAGCAGCTGCTTTGCGTGGGCCCGCGCCCGCCTGGGTGTCTCGGCGGTGGCCTTGTGAACGCAGTCCTCGCCCGCCCCTCGTTCTGGTCGGAGCCCCGCGATCCCTGGGCTTGGCAACGAGCCTTGCGACTGCTGTCCGAGCAGCCTTTCGTCGACGACCCGTGGCCAGCCTGGGAAGGGGTGCTCCGTGACGTGCTCTCCAGACGGGCGGTGCCGGGGCTCTATGGCCTGAAGCAGAGACCGCAGCCCGCTTGCTGGTTGGGGTGTGGCCTCCTCGTTCCGGCCAACGAGGGCTGGAAGCTGCATCCTGACGCCGGGGACCTCGTCGATGCCTCCCGCGAGGAATTCCAGGTGCAGCTCGCCCGGTGGATCGTACGCGGCTCACCGTGGGTGCGCCTAGCTCTCATGCACCTGTCGTCGGGACGTTGGGTTCTCACCCGCGGTTCCGCTCCGCTGCGCGCGATGCGCGCCCTCCGAGTCGGGCACGACCTGGTGCTGGACGACGCCACTCTTAGGGGAGACCTGGCCGCCGCTCCCGGAGTCGTACCACCACAAACGCCCGTGGGGACCCTGCGCACCCAGGCGCTCCCACGCGACCTGTCACCCCTCCGCAGCCCGCTCTACCTACTGCATGCGCTGGAGTGGCTGGATGAGGGGGGCGCACCCAGGCTCCCGGCGGAGCTGGCCAGCAGCCTCCTTCCCGATCCACCGGCCGTCGTCCTTCGGCGGATCACCCACCAGGAGGCGGACGTCGCCGGCTTTGTCTCGCTGGAACGCGCCGCTCGACGCCTGTGGGCGGCCGTGATGGGCACCGAAGCTCCGCCCGAGATCGCGGCCTGGGTCGATCGCGTGTTCGGCGCGGCTATCGCGGGTGGCTCCATCGAAGTCGATGCCTGGGCGCCGGGTCAACCTCGACATGGCGTCGGACTCTACGGCGACCGAGACCGCAGGCTCGCCCGCTGGACCGTTCACGACGACTTCGATCCGGTGGGCACCGACGCGAGCAGGCGAAAAGACACACGAGGAGACAGGCCATGAGCCCCCCAGAGCTGCACGAGTGGGAGCCGACCGGTGTCACGGGGTACCCCATCACGCATCCGATTGTCGGGCAGGCCGACTTCTACATCAAGTTCAAGAGCTTCCTGCAGCTCGTGGCCGGGGAGCACAACCGCTTCGCCCATGTGTTCGCGGTGGTCGCCCCTTGGGGCGTGGGGAAGTCCCGTCTCGGCTACGAGATCGTAGCGCAGGTCAACGATCGCTCGAAGGGCTGGCGGTACCTCGGGACCGGCGGGGGGCTGGAGGAGGCGCGGCTCTTCGACAGCGACGCCGAGCGTGACAAGCACCTGGCGCTCTACATCCGCTACTCCCAGGTCGCTCACCCGCAGCTCAACCTCGACAACTGGTTCGCCCCGGCCGTCTACAAGGCCCTGGCGCCCCTCGCGCGGGGGGCCTTCGACAGGTCGATCCAGCACCAGATCGCTCGGCAGGCGCACGCCAGGCTGCTCGCCGAGGGCTTCGACGCATCGGCTCTAGGGGCCGCGATGGAGCTGGACCAGCACGACGAGGAGGACATCTACGCCGACACACAGCTGGCCACCCGGCTGTGCAACGCTGCCTTCGAGTGCTTGGAGCCCCTGGGCATTCGCTACGTCGTCGTGGTCCTGGACGAGTTGGAGACCGCCGCCGAGAGGGCGACCTCCGGCATGGAGGTCGAGGAGGCCCGCACGATGGACGGCCGGGCCATCACGATGCTCCGGCGCGCGGTCGAGACCCTCGGAAGGAAGGACATCGAGACAGTCAGCAAGGCCGTCAAGGAGGAGGACGCGCGGGCCCGCTTCCCCTGGCTGCGCTTCGTGGTCCTGTGTTCCCCCGCCATCGGCGACGAGCTGAAAGAGGTTCAGTCCACGGATCGTCGCTTCGAGATCGTCGATGTGTCGCGCAACGCGTTCTCCGACGTGCGCGCATTCGTACGCAGCCTCGAAGCGGAAGGCAGGTTGCTGCGCAGCTATCCGCCGGGTCTGGTCGAGGCCGCCTACATGATGAGTGGGGGCAACTTCGGCTGGTTCAACGTCACCATGGCGGTGGTCGACCAGATCCTGAGACAGCACCCGAGCGGCGAGACGCCCACCGTGGCCGCGGTGTTTCGCCGAGCCATCGAGGTGTCCAACCGCATCGCCTCCTATGTGCTCGACCACCGGGCGCTGAATGAGGTCGAGGTGGAGTCGAACCTGCTGGGGCCGGTGGAGCAGTTGATGCTCGGGCAGGTGCCGGTCCCAATGGACGATGTAGCCGCTGCCCCGGAGCTCCTCGTCGCACGCAACGCCCACGGCGAGGCGCTGGCAACCCGCTTCCACCGAGCGACGTGGAGGATCCAGGACTGCACCCAGGTGCTCATCCGGAACCGCTTTCAGCGCCTCCCTGGGACGTCGCGCTGGACTGCTCCAGGCGTGCCCGAGCCCGTGGACCTCGAGCGCCTGCTGCACGACCTCTCGACGCTGGCGGTCCGAGAAGAGCAACCGACAGCTGCGGGAGCACGCGTGCTGCTGCTCCCACAGACCCACGGCGACTTCTTGCAGCTCGTCGATCTCGTGCACCCTCACCCGGCCGCGGAGGAGACCGCTCGAGTGCTGTGGAATGCACTCGTCGGCGCCGCCGCGCTGCCCGAAGAGCAAGCCACCCACGTGGGCCCGTCCGTAGAGATGCTCCGGCGCCTCGACATCCGCCTGAGAAAGGCGAGCATGGGGGCGGTCCTGCGCGACCCCGACGAAAACGTGGCGTGGACGAGCGCGTTGGAAGGGCTGCGGCCAGCTGACAACGAACGCGCCTTGCTTGTCCTGACCGGGGCGCTCCGTCTGCTCGACGAGAACTGGTCGTACGACCCGGAGCCGGTCGCGCTCAAGGGAGCCGTCGCGCTGAGAACCCCGAAGGGCAAGGGACTCGTCGACTTCAAGGGACTTTGGCTGCACCCCAAGGGAGACGCGGTGCTCGCCTGGGCGAGTGGCGACCAACAGCTCCTGGCCCTGGTGAGAGCCGTGGCCAAGCACCAACGGACGGTCGGCCGCTACCCGGTCCTGGTGTTCACGGGCGACTACGACGTGCCCGAGAGGTTTGCTGGAGCAGCGCACCCAGAGTTCGTCAAGGCTCGCGACTACGTGCTTGTCGTGCACCTGAACTCAGGCGAGGAGTCCGCCTTGCTCGGCGTGGGTCTCCCCACGGCACAGTGGGAGGGGTTTCGGCTACGACGGGAGGGTTTCACCACCAGGTTCGCCGAGCGCCTCAACCGCATCAAGACCCCCATCGGCCGTCAGGTGCGCGAGTGGCGGCACGCCGTGACGGAGCGGGGAGCCATTGCTTGGCCACTGCGCCCGGCCGGTACGTTGAAGCCAGACGCCCTCGAGCTGCTGGTCGATGGGTGGCGACGGGTCTTGCTCTCCCAGGGGAGCGTGGCGCTCGAAGACGCCGGCGACGTGAAGGGACTGGACTTTGCGTCCCTCCTCGGAGAGCTCGACAAGCTCGGGTTGAGCCCTGCCGCCGGGCCGCGCGGCTACACGGGCCGGGACTCCGCGGGGCTCTGGCGGGGCGAGGGTCCCGCTTCGAGGCCCGAGGTGCCACCGTTCCTGATGAGGTCGGTCGTGCTGAGGTTGATCGACGCGCCGTCCCGCGAGATCGACCTCGGTTCCGTACGATCGGACTGGCTCTGGGGCTACACGTGGGACGGCAACCGCACCCGTGACATCTTCCGGGAGTGGATGGTCGTCGCCTGTCGCCTGGGCTGGGCGCGGTATGCGGGCGACGGCAAGAAGCACCGCTACGCCTTCGTGCCGCGTGAGGAGCTGCGGGGGAGGCTCACAGCCGCGCGCAACTGGCTCAGCGGCAAGTACCGGACAGCCTATGCCAGCCTGGTCGGCATCCTGGGCAGCGGGCAGGTGGATGCTCACTTCAAGCCGGGGTCCGGCACGAAGTACACGGCTGCCGAGAAGCACCTCGACGACGCCGAGGCGGCCCTAGTCGCGCTCGATGCTCTCGAGGCCAGCCCACCGTCGGCCGACGACTTGGCGGCGGCGAGCACGTGGTTCATCGAGGCGACGAAGCTGAGGCTCCGTGCGAGCGACCTCATTGCCCTGGTCTTCGACAAGGTCCGCTACGAGGCCATGCAGGCGGACCTCGACCTCCGCACGCTCCACATGCTGGACGAGGACCGCCCTCTGTGGGAGCGCGTCCGGCTCGCGGAGCACTTTGCCAACGCGGTGAAGGACATGGCGCGTCGGATCCGAAAGCGCGTGCCTTCCCTCCGTACGGAGTTCTCTGAAGGCGTCGCATCGCTCACGGGTTTCCCCGTGAGCTTGTTTACGCGGCCCATCCAGAAAGTCTACGACATCGTGGACGACGGGCTCTCGGGCGAGAATCCCGCGACCACTACTCAGCGCAAGAAGCACGTACCAGACACGCTGGCCTGGTACCTCAAGGAGCTGCGCATCGCAGACGCGATGGACGCCCTGAACCGGCTCGCCAGGGAGGTCGGGGTCGGGGCCGTCGCCGCGGACGACCGGGCCCTCGACGACATCGAGGGCGAGATCGTCCGCGCTTGGTGGGACCTGCGAAAGCGGTTGGCTGATGCTCGGACCACCGTGCACGATCTCGATCGCCGCATCCACACCCTCGACGACGCGCTGGATGACCCACCTGACGGGTTCGAGCTGCCGAAGGGAGCGAGCCTCGCCCAGGTACTGGGCCGGCCCGGTCTCATCGAAGCGCAGCTCGACGGGTCGCTGCCGGACGATGTGGAAGACCTGCTGGACCGCCACGATGACCAGATGAACCTGGGCAACTTCAGCCCCTTGATGCGGGAGGCGCGGCTGCGGCTGCTCGACGCCGCCGAACAGGCGATCAAGGGCCTCGAGGGACGGGTCCGGACCTTGGAGAACGCCGTGCTGGCGTATCGTCAAGGGTTGCTCGGCAGGACGGATCTTCACGATGCACGGGTGGCGCTCAACGCCCTGCGACGGGTGGGTGGGGACCCCGACGTGACCGCGCCGACGATGGACGAGCTGGTCCCGCGGTCTCTGGGCGAAGGGGCTGCGTTCATCGAAGCGACGGTGGCAGCCTGGCGCGTTGACGGCGACGGCCGTCTGGCCCCCGCGGACGTCTCCTTTGAGCGATGGCAGTGCGTGGTGGCAGCCGTGAACGGACAAGACACCCCACCCGTCTCGCCCGAGCAGGCCGAGGCCCTCGTGGAGCACGGCTTCCTCAAGCGGGTCTACGCCATCCCCGGGGGGCCGGCATGATCGTGCGGCTGCATGGCGACTTGGCCGGTCACGCTCGCGGGAGGATCCTCGCCGCGGTGCTGGGTGCGCAGGCGGGTGAGCTTCCCGAGGAGGGGGTGGCTCTCGTCTTCGGGCGCCAGGCCCAGCGCCAGCCGGACATCGCGAGGGCGTGGATCGAGTGGGTATCGCAACCCGGCCGCCTGCTGGTCCTCGTTCCGCCATTCGATCGGGGAGCAGCAGCCCTGCCGACGCACTGGCAGGCACGCCGTGTCACACCAGGCGCCGGAGGGGAGACGGAGCTCGGCAGGCTCCTGGCGCGTGAACGTCAGCATGAGCTTCGAGGTGAGCTCGGTCCTGCCGAGCGGGTCGGCGGCCAGGTGGTCACAGGTACTTGGAGGAAGCACCCCGCGGCCGGACTGGTTGCGATCACGGCGCTGCCGCTGTGGTCTCTGTTGGTGCTCGATCACAAGGCGGCCCTCGAGTCGTGGGTGGGGCAGCTCTTGGAGCAGGCCGGCAACCCGCTGGTGGCAGCGAGTCGTCCAGAGACCGAATTCTCGCCTGCGCCGCAAGACTGGACCATGCTCTTGCACCTGTGCTCGGGACCCTATGGAAGCAACGACGAGGCTCGCCTTGCGTTGACCTCGTCTCCATGGCTGAGGCTCGGGGACAGAGCCGCGGAAGCCGCTCTCGCTCGACTGGTGAGCGCAGGTCTCGTGGTGGAGGGTGCGCTGACTCCAGGGGGGGAGCAGCGGCTCCAGGAGGGGCCCTTCGCCCTCCATGCTCGCACCATCAGGAGCCAGAGCGATGGCTGATCCCAAGCAGGACGTGGATGTGCCGCTGGTCCGGAACCTCGCCGTGATCACTCAGCTCCGGCTCCCCGGCACCGCGGGCCGCCTGGCCCAGCAGATCCGGGACCTCGAGACGGCGGCTCCGTTGTTCTCCGAGGCCGGTCTCGTTCGCAAGGTGGAGCGTCCAGTGCCACTCAACGTCCGTGCCGCTGGGATCGCGTCTGCCACGCCACCTCCGTTCAAGGTGATGGGCGGCTTCCTCTACGCCGCGGGGGGGCTTCGTCTCGACTTGATTGTCGACGACAACAGGGTGTCTACGGGCACCCAAGCCTCGGTCTGCGAGGTGGATGACATCGACTTCGAGGACCAACGCAACCGGCTACGGCTCATCGGGATCCGCCAAGCCTACGAGCTGGCGGATGCGGCGATGCGCGACGAGCAGCAACGCGACCTCCTCCTGCTCGACTGTCCGCTGCTGCTGTCGCGGTCGATGGTGGCTCCGCGGCAGGACGCAGCTCACCGCGCTCATCGCGAAGCCTACGAAGCGGCGATGACCGCCATCGACAGCTTCTGGCGGGACCACCGACAAGCCCTGTTCCCGTGGCGCCCGGACGGGCCCGTGGTCGTGGCCATCGGGACCGGTCGCTACGCGGCCGTAGAGCGGCTCGCCACGCAGGACCTCCGCACCTCGGCGGGGCGCGACTTCGTCCTGCCAGGAGAAGCCGTCGATCCGCAGACGGTGCGCGCTTCCAGCGGCATCGGCAAGGCGATCGGGGCCATCGGCCACCAGCGGTTCCTACAGGGAATCGTGGGCCCATTCAGCCGCACCGCTGCGTATCGACTGAACGTCCAGTCACCGAGGATGGAGCCCTCCGGCCTCGCCGACGGTGGCGTGGTGGGCTTCCACTTCAAGGCGGCAGAGGGAACCTCGGTCCGCTTCGCCCACATGCTCGGAGACCCCAAGAGTTGGAGCCGGCAGGCGCTCGACCGGGTGGGGGGTCTGCTGATGTCCCTGTGCGCGGTCGGCGGACGGGAAGCGGTGCCGCTGCCAATCATGCTGGCCGAGCGGGAGCTCCGCCCACTGGGCAGGTTCCTCGAGAACTACGCCCGCCAGGTCCGAGCCCACCTCCACAGCCGCGACCTCGAGCGCGGCTGGCTGGAAGGGCTGGGCGACCTCGACTGAATTCCGGCAGACGCCATGAGGAGAGAACGTCCATGAAGAACCAGGTGCTCGGAAAGCTCGTCGGTAACACCGGCGATCCCAACAACCTCACGGCGGTGCTCAACTCGTCCTTCGGCGGTCGGCGTGGGGAATTCGTGCGCTTGCGTCACCAGGAACGGGCAGACGATCCGCCCGTTGACGTTCTTGGACGGATCGTCGCCATCCACCGCAGCAACGTGCTCTACAACTCGGGGATGGGTCGCGGCGTCAACGACCTGGAGCTGATGCCCGGTGCGCAGGTCACCGGCGAGAACCTTCACGCCAAGCTCGAAGTCGTTGGCTACAAGGACCCCTCGACCGGCCGGATCCGAGTTCCGAGGCGCCCTCTGGACCCGGGCGCGAACGTCGAGACCGTGGACTTCCACTTTCTCTCGGAGTTCTACGAGTTCCGGGAGGAGACGAGCCTGCACCTGGGCAACCTGATCGGCTACGACCGGGGCGACAACATCGTCCCCGTCTACCTCGACGTCACCAACCTGGTCACCGAGCACGTGGCGATCCTCGCCATGACCGGCGCGGGCAAGTCCTACACGGTGGGCCGGATCATCGAGCGCCTGGTGGGCTTGCACAACGCGACCGTGGTCGTGTTCGATCCCCACGGCGAGTACGGCAAGGCCCTCGCGGGAGGCAAGCTGGGGTTCGGCGACACCTCGGCAGTCGAGGACCCGCGCGACGAACGCACGCTCCCTCGGATCCAGGACACCCTGACGCGGCTGACCGAGGCTGGGGCTGGCATCCGGGTCTACACGCCGCAGGACGCCTCTTTTCGGCACAAGTACGCCGGCGAGAACGAAGAGCTGGCGCTGCAGTTCGACCAGTTCGAGATGGACGACCTGTCCGCGATCCTCCCCGGCCTCACCGAACCCCAGCAGCGGGTGCTGGACGTGGCCATCCGGTACTGGCGGCGCATCGAGAAGGAGCCGCGAGACATCAACCGACTCCGCGACCTGCTGGGCGACGGTCTCGACGACCTGAAGGGCTGGGACCAGCTCACCGACGCCGAGTCGAGCGCCCTGAACGGACGGAGTGCGGCGGTGGCTTCCATGAAGCTGCGGAGGCTGCTGATGGAGGCTCGGGCGTTCTACAACGTGTCGCTGCCCACCCCGACCGACATGGCCAGGCTCGTGGGTCGCGCAGGTGACCGCAAGGGCCGGATGATCATCGTCGACCTCCAGGGGTTGTCCGAGACGGCCAAGCAGGTGATCACCGCGCTGATCAGCAGCGAGATCCTCCGGAAGGCGTCGAGCAAGACCGATCCGATCCGGCCGGTCTTCATGGTCTACGAGGAGGGCCACACCTTCGCGCCCTCGGGCGAGGCGGCGATCAGCCTCAGGATCATCAAGAAGGTCGCCGGCGAGGGGCGAAAGTTCGGGGTGGGCTTCGCGATCGTCAGTCAGCGGCCCTCCAAGCTCGATCCGGACGTGACCTCGCAGTGCAACACCATCATCGCGATGCGCCTGAAGAACCCGGACGACCAGCGGTTCATCCTGCGCGTGTCCGACATGTTCAGCAAGGCCGATGTCGACGAGTTGCCCGGGCTGTCCACGGGTGAGGCTCTCGTCTCGGGCCGGTCCATTGTGGCTCCGTTGCTAGTGAAGGTGGGACTGAAGGCGCTGGTGCACGGTGGCGAGTCTCCCCGGGTGCTCGATGTGTGGGGCCAGTTCGATGGCTGATCCCGCTGGCGGCCTTCGCGCTGAGCTGCGCGACCTCACCGTCGCGGGTCGGCACTTTCCGCTCTGGACGGAGTGGGGGGTGGAGGACGAGTCCACGGCTGTCCACAGCCTGGGGCTTTCCTACCTGGTGACCCTGGGCCAGGAGCTCGGGTACGTCGCTGCCTGCGAGTTCCCGGTGGCCGGCCATCATGTGCGCGCTGACGCGGTGTGGTGGGACCGCACGAGCAGGGCTCCTGTGGCCCTGTTCGAGTTCGAGCGGCACAAGGACGGCAGCGAGCTCGTCGCGAAGGTGCGCAACCTCATGCGTGCATGGCACGCGACCGAGCAGAAGCCCGTCATCCTCGGGCTGGTGTTCTGGGCCAAGCGATTCTACGCCACCAGGCCGGGGATGGTGCACGGCCTGTGGCGCGAGCTGGAGCGCGGCTTCTCAGGCCCCGGCGGCCGTCAGGTGCCACCGGTCCCCGCCGGGCTCCTGTACGTGTTCGAGTGCTTGCACACCGACGCGGCACCCGGGCACCACACGCTGAGACGCTTCAAGGAGTGGAGGCGGAGATGAGCGTGCTCGACCGCATGTTCCGACTGGCATCCGGCGGGACACTGGGCAACCGCTACCGCCTGGACCGGTGCCTCGGCGATGGCAGCTACGGCTTCGTCTGGAAGGCGGAGCGCCTCCATGACCACCAGGTGGTCGCGGTGAAGATCCCCAAGCGTCAGGGTGGCAAGACCAGCGACCTCGAAGAGGGCAAGGCACTGGTTGGACAACCAGCGCACGCCAACGTCGTCTCGGTCTATTGGATGGGGTGGGTGCCCCCCGATCACGGCCTTTACGCCATTGAGATGGAGTTCTTCAACAGCAACACTCTGGCGTTCTTGCTGGACTCCCGGGATGAGCGTATGGCGGCGAGCTACCGGGTGCTGCTGGACCTCTACGGCCAGGTGCTGGACGGCGTCTGCCACCTGCACGGGCTGGGTGTCACCCACGGCGACATCAAGCCCCAGAACGTGTTGGTCGGCGGCGACATCGCCAAGCTGACCGACTTCGGATGCAGCCTCACCAACCACGACATCTACATGCGCAGCCGCGAGAACGGGGGCACGGTGCTGTACTCCCCTCCGGAGTGTGCGGGCTTGAGCTCCCGCGGCCGCGAGAGCGACCTGGCCGTCGCCCACGACGTCTACAGCCTTGGTGTGCTCCTCTACCAGCTCCTGACGGGGCGGCTACCTCACGACACGCTCGCCCAGGTCGTGCGCCATGCCCCCTTCCCCCGACCGGGGGAGTTGAGCACGTCGGTGGTTCCGGAACTCGACCAGGTCGTGATGCGGGCACTGGAGCGCTCGCCCAGCCGGCGCTGGCCGAGCGCCCAGGCCATGCTTGCTGCCTTCAGGGCCGCGAGAGAGTCGCAGCTCGCGTCCCACGCCCGCCGAACCGCGCCGGTGGTGCCAGAGCGCACCACGGACTGGTCGTCGCAGGTGCTCGGCCTCATGGACGGCCAGGCGTGGCGCGACGCTGAGGTTGCGGCTCGCGCCGAGTTCCGGCGCTCCCGTGACGGCCACGCCTTCCTCCTGATGGTGCGTGCTGCCGTGCGCGATGGCCGCTACTTCGACGCGCTGCGCACGCTGGAGACGGCGCCTGACCTGCTCGCCGAAGACTCCGTCGTGGCAGGTGATCTGGAGCTGCTGGCGCTCGAGGCGCTGCTCCGCACCGAGCGGATCAACAAGGCCGCAGTGATGGTGGAGCGGTGCATCCGGCGGCAAGGGGAGGTCCCGGGCCTCGTGCTGCGCAAGGCGTCGTTGCTCGGGCTCCAGGCTCGGTACCGGGAGGCGAGGGAGCTCCTGCTCGGGCTCAACCGGAAGCTGCCCCGGCGGAGGGTGATCTTGAGCCGGTTGGTGCTAGTCTCGGAGCAGCTCCGGGATGTCGAGCAGGCGGCGGCGTTCAAGGGGGTGTTGGCGAAGCTGGACGTGGGGGCAGCGTAGGCCGGTGGAACTCACGCGCCCGAGCTTCGTGGTGACGGACAGGGAGGTCGGGCTACCCGGCTGGTCTGCGCCAGAGGTGGTCGACCGGCTCGCCAAGCTGCCGGTACCAGCCACTGTGTACACGCTGGCCAAGCTCGCTCAGTGGCGTGCAGCGGAGCCGATCAGGCCGCTGCGGGCAGAGCTCGAGGGATACCCGAGCAACTTCCTCACCCAGTCCACCTTCGAGCGGGTCCGCGATGCCCTCGGACGCGGTCAGCATCGGGTTGTGCATCGCTACGCCTCCATCCTGGCAGCCATGCGAATCCTCATTGCTCGTGGCAGGCCATCCCCAGCGCTGGATCCAACTGTGTCCGAGGTCGAGGAGCTGGGCGACCTGCTCCTGACCATCAGTCGATTGATCGGGGGAGCTGCTGAGCGTCCTCTGCTGGCCACACCTGAGGTGGTACGGAAGATGTGGCTGGGAGAGCAGGCCGTATCAGCTCGAGAGCACGCGGGCTCGACGCCCGTCTTCGGTTGGCTGATCGGTGCCAGCGTCTTTCGACGTGTCTCCGACTCTGAACACTTCATGAGGATCGATCGCGCGCTGCGCAGGGCGCGGCGTCCCAGCCTCGCAGACCAGTTCGCCGGTCTGGCGGTCTGGCTCGGACACTCCGCCACCGGCGAGCTGAAGCCCCACCTCTACCGACTCCCTGAGTTGGACCGGGTCAATCGAGGAGCGGCCTGGCTGGCCCGGCGACTCGCATGCCGGAGGAAGGACGGCCCCGGCCTCGTCCGAGGGTGGGCGAGTAGTCCCGCGAGCTCACGGTTTCGCGACGCACCCTTCTTTGTGTTCCGGGGCACCGCGGTCTGCGCCGATCCACTGGCTCTCGGCGAGCTTGCTGGCCTGCGTTTCGGACGACTGGTCGCTGCCGCGGTGGATGGCCTCGAGCTCGACCGGCGCGAGCGGCGCGCTGTCCGACGCTGGACGTCGACCTGGAACAAGGCGGGGCTCGAGGGGTTCGTCCGTGGCGAGCTTGCAAAGGTCGCCGACACCGGCGACCGCCCGCGCGAAGACAGCGGCCAACAGTGCGACATCGTCGTGCGGTTCGGTCGAGCAGTGCTGTTCGTCGAGGCCAAGTTGACCTACCCGTCGCCGTCGACCTTGCGGCTTCGCGACCGAGAGCGTGTCTACGACGATCTGATGGAGCGGTTCGCCGCTCCGAGTGCCGATGGGCTGTCGCAGGTCCTGTCTACGATGAAGACGGCGGCGACTGACCAGGGCTTTCTGCCCAACTCGGTTCCTGCATTCGGTGATCAGTGGTGGGCCGTCGTAGTCACAGCAGAACCCGTTCCGTGTACCAGGGAGTGGCGGGAGGCTTGGCGGCGCGCCGCCGAGCGCCTGCCCCGGCCGGGCATCCAGCCGTTCATGGGGCCCGTCTTCCTGACGCTGAATGACCTGTGCTGGCTAATCGAGCTCGTCCGCGATCGGCACGATGTCCACGAGGTGCTCGGTGGCTTCTCGGCGAGCGGTGCCATCACATTCACGAACTTCGTCCACGGTCTCGTCAAGCGCGGGTTGCCGGCCTGGCTCGACGCCGGGGCCGAGGACCACTTCGCCTGGCTGGGGGAGCAGGTTGGAGGATGAGGAGTCTCACCCCGAGGCAGATGTGAACGGCCGATCGGCCATTGAGCGGGTTGCCGTCGCTGTGAGCGCTGGTTGGTCTCACCCGTGCCGGCTCCGCCCCGCGAACCACGGCGACAGCTCCAGCGCCCAGTCCGCGACATCGCGCCCGGCAAGGGCGCGCTCGAGCTCGTCGACGAGATCCTCCTGGTCTGGCTGCCCCAGCGCGAGGCGGTACAGCACTCGGCGCCGCTTGAGGCGTCGAAGGCGCTCCTTCCGCTCGGACAGGGGCATCTCGACCACGTGCCGGCGAACGACGGCACCAGGGGCAATCCACCAGGGCGCCAGGCCATGGTCTGTTTCCGAGTCGTCCTCGGCTTGTCTCGCGAGGTCGTCCCAGCTGCCCTGGTAGCGGGACGCCAGTGCGCGCCGCACTGCAAGACCGCCGTAGCGCCGGATCCTCCCCTCGCGCTGTCAGGCGACACGTAAAACTGACCCCCCGGCGACATGAGGAATTGACCCCCCTCCATCAAGGAGGTGGGCATGGACTTGCCCCGTCAGGACCAGCGAGAGAACCCGAGTCGGAATTCGACT
>Ga0114933_10001366_pt1 | contig 27387 bp, 18 predicted proteins | sample 4SBtaG_FD_89691 | JGI IMG/M metagenome (GOLD analysis project Ga0114933, IMG submission 89691) | Deep subsurface microbial communities from Kolumbo volcano to uncover new lineages of life (NeLLi) - 4SBTROV12_W25 metaG | ecosystem: Environmental > Aquatic > Marine > Volcanic | place: Kolumbo... | reverse complement strand
GGTCGGAAGGCGCTGGCCATGAACGCCATCGACAAGGCGCTGGTGTCCTTCGAGAAGGCGGTCGTCCTGATGCCGGAAGCCGCCGAGTACCGGCTCCACCTCGCATGGGCGCGCTACCTCGGCACCTCGGACAGCATCCATCGGGATGCCTACGAGAGCGAGCTGCGGAGCGCAGTCCTCGAGGCCCTGCAAGAGGACCGAAGAATGGGTTTCGCCCACTATGTCCAGGGCCGCTTCTTCCTCCTCGACGACGACCTCGAAGGCGCCGAGCGCGCGTTCCGGTTCGCCTCGCGCATCGACCGAAGCCACGTGGAGTCACAACGGTACTTGCGGGTGGTGCAGCGGCGTTTGAAGAACTGAACCCTTTTATTGAACACGGTTCACCATTAGGCTGCGCGCCGTGTCGACCCGTTCCGTCTGCTGCGGTGTGCTGCTAGCGCTGCTGGTTCCCTCTACCGCGCTCGCAGGCGGCTTCGAGGTTCCCGACCAAAGCGCCTCCGCCGGGGCCATGGGCGGCACCGGCACCGCGCGGCGAGGCGATCCATCGAGCGCCTGGTATCAGCCGGCCGAGCTCGCCGACGGTCGCGGCTTCCGAGCCGGACTGGGCCTGACGTTGGCCGTGCCGACGCTCTCGGCCGAGGGCATCGAAGATCCGATGGAGACGTCGAGCACCGTCACGGCCGTGTCTCCGCCTCCGCACTTGCACCTCTCCTACTCGGACAACGAGTGGGCAGTGGGGGCCTACATCGGCCTCTCCCACGGCTCGAGCGTGAACTGGCCCGAAGGCTGGTGGGGGCGCTTCGAGGCCATGCAGACGGGCATCCTCGGGATCCGCGTGGCGCCCTTCTTCGCGCTCCGCCTCGGGGGCGAGAGCGGCCTGATCGACGGCTTCCCCGACATTCGCATCTCCTTCGGTGGGCACGTCGACACCGTGCGTCTCGAGAGCCAACGCGCGCTCGACTTCATCGACCAGGAGGGCCGCGTGCACCTGCTGCTCTGGGGCGCGGGCGTTGGCGGAGACGCGTCGATCTACTACCAGGCCACGGACGAGCTCGCCTTCGGGCTCACCTACAAGAGCCGCACCTGGATGCGCCTCGAGGGCGACGCGGACTTCACGGTCCCCGATCCGTTTGTCGGTCGGGCGCCGGATCAGCGAGCGAGTGCCGAGCTCACGCTGCCCGATCGTCTGGTGCTCGGGCTCGCGTGGCAGTCCGATCAATTCGCGCTCTTCGCGGACTTCGGCGTCACGTTCTGGTCCGTGCGAGACCGGACTCAGGTGGACTTCGAGCGCGATGTCACGAGCGACATCGACACGCCTCAGAACTGGCACGACGCGTTCGCGATTCGCGTGGGGGGCGAGGTCTCGCCGATCCCGGAGGTCGCCCTTCGCGCAGGGCTCTTCTTCGACCAAGAGGTCGGCCCCCAAGACACGCTGGCGGCGAGCTCGCCGGACATGGCTCGCGTCGGCATCACGATCGGCGGCGGGATCGACATCACCGAGGAGTTCGGCGTCGATCTCTACTACAGCTACGTCGCCTTCCTGGGACGTGAGTCGACGAGCTTGGACGCCGCGCTCGCCGTCTACTCGGGTGAGCTGCACTTGGTCGGGCTGACCATGCGCCTCGTCGTCGATGGGAGCGGGCCAGAGGCGGCGACGTCGGCTGAGCCGGAGCCCGAGACGGGCTCGGCGTCCGAGTCTGAGGCCGAATCGGAAGCTGGCGCAGGGGCGGACCTCGATGGTCCATCTGAAGAAGACGAGGCGGAGGAGCCGCCTTACTGAGGCGGGCATCGTCATGGGGGCAGATTTCATGAGAGCGACGACGCGGTGCCTGGGGCCCTTGCTTGTCTTGTTCATCGGCTGCGGCTTGCCGCTCGATACCAACCAGCGTGTGCCCACCTTTCCGCTCTTCGACGTCGATGAGGGCGAGATCCCGATGCCCAACGACGCGCTCCGGGACGAGTCCACCGGCATGCTCGACCTTCCGCTCGACGACGACGACCTGACGCCGGCGGATCGCGAGTTCCGAGAGTGGCTCAACACCCGTGATGGTTGGGCGACGACGCTGCCGGCCACCGTCCGGTTCAGCGACGCCATCGACAGCGCTACGATCGACGAAGACAACGTCCAGATCTGGGACTGGAACGACGGTGACGCGCTCCGCTACACGGAAGCGCGCATGGAGATCGACGAAGACGACCGCCGTCTCTCGGTCATCCCTCCGCGCACCGGCTGGGAGCGTGGGCACACCTACGTGGTGGTGGTGCGGGGCGGCACCGGAGGCGTGCGCGACGCACACGGCTTCGGGCTCGAGCCCGACGCGGTCTTCTACTTCCTCCGCCGCAACACCCGCCTCGACACGGTCGGACACAACCGAGCATTCCCCGGCGACACGCGCGCAGAGCGACTCGACGCCGGCCGACAGCTCGAGGACCTGCGGGTCGAAGTGGCGCCCTTCTTCGAGTTCTTCGAGGACGCCGCGCGGCCGACGGAGAGCGAGATCCCGAGGGACGAGATCGCGGCGCTCTGGTCGTTCACGGTGACCTCCGAGCCCGAGCTCGCCATGGACCGCGACTCCCAGCGCATCCCCCTGCCCTTCAACCTCCTGCTCGATCGGGAGACGGGCCTGGTCAACCTCGAGCCAGCCGAGTGGGACACCGACCTCGAGCGCGACGCGAAGATTCAGGCCAATCGCCTCGACGGATTCGGGGTCTCGGCGAACCTCAACTTCGAGTTCACCGAAGCCGTCGACCCGAGCTCGCTGGCGGGGCGGGTGCACGTCTTTCAGCTGGGTGGCGGCATCCGTGATCTGCCGATCACCACGCGTGTCTTGGGCGAGGCGGGCGAGGCCGCGTGCGCCGTGAGCCCCATCCCCATCGACTGCACCCACGTGATCATCGAGATCGACGACGGTGAGCTGCCCTTGCCCCCGCACACGACACACGCGGTCGTGATCGACCGAGGGGTGCTCGGGTCGAGCGGCGCCGAGATCGCACCGATGCCCATCGGGCACTTCATGAGGGCTGAGCACCCACTCGCCATCGACGGTGAGTCGCAACTCAGCTCGCTCACCGACGAGCTGGCCGACCGCCTCGAGGCCAGCCGCGTCGAGATCGACGCGCTGCTGAGCGGCTACGGCCGCGACTTCGTGCTCACGGCGTGGCCGTTCACCACGCTCGACGCGGTGCCGCGCGTGCGTGAGGCGGCGCGCATGACCATCGACCTCGACCTCGACGTGCCGCCCACCGTCGTGGAGCGACTGACCCCTTTCGACGCGCTCGAAGCGCTCTTTCCGGGCGTCGAGGCGGCGGCGGTTCGCGCCCTCTACCTCACGCGCACGGCAGGCGTCGAAGAGTTCGTGATCGGCACGATCCCGAGCCCGTACTTCCTCGATCCCGTGACGCGACGCTGGAACGCCGACGACTCCTACGAGCAAGAGCCCGTTCGGTTCTACATGTCCATCCCGGAGGGCGCCGACCCGTCTACCCCGCTCCCGGTCGTCATTTTCGGACACGCGATCGTGACCGACTCTCGTTTCATGATGGCCATCGCCGGCGAGATGGCACAGCGCGGCTTCGCCACGCTCTCGATCGACTTCCCCTTTCACGGCGAGCGGGTCGACTGCATCGACGCCAGCCTCGTCGCCATCCCGAACTTCTTCCCGGAGGTCTTCCGCACCCTCACCGGACTGGACGACGACATCCTGAGGTTGCCTCCGTGCGCCTCCGGCCCAGACGCCACGTGCGGCCCCGAAGGACAGTGCCTCACCTCGAGCGGGGCGCCGGATGAGTTCTCGCGCTTCCCCATCATCGGTCTGGAGATCGCCAGCGGGGCCGCGTTCCTGGACGTGGGCGACCTGCCGTACATCAGCGACCATTTCCGCCAAGCACTGGTGGACCTGAGCAGCCTGCTGCACTCCATCCGGACCGAGGATTGGGGAGCGGCGGTGGGCTACCCCCTCGATCCCGACACCATCCACTACACCGGTCAATCCCTCGGCGCGCTGATCGGCAGCGTCTGGGTCTCTGTCACCCCGGAGATCGACCGAGCGGTGTTCAACGTGGCCGGAGCGGACATGGTTGATCTCTTTGCCGAGAGCACCTTCTTCTCCCCGCAGATCGACGACTACTTCAACGAGATCGAGGTGGCCAACCCCAGCTTCGAGAAGGAGCGCCTGCTCGACGTCGCGCGCTGGCTGATCGACTCCGTGGACCCGCATTCGGTCGCGCACCTCTACGCCGAGGACGACCGAAACGTGCTGATTCAAATGGACGAGGGAGACATCATCATCCCGAACCGCACGACGCGGGTGCTGGAGCGGGTGAGCGGGCGCCCGATGCGGACCTACCCGTCCTTCCTGCACGCCGACCTCGTGATCCCCGCCGTCGGCGACACGCAGCTGCGAGACATGGGCGAGTTCATCTCAGGAGAGATCGACCGCTGATCGAGCGGGTCAGGCGCCAGCCGCTTCCGACGTCTTCACCCGCTCCCTCAGCTTCGTGAGCGGCGCACCGCCGCGCACCCGCTTGGCTACCGCGATCCAGTCCGGCCACTGGGTGCGAAAGATCGCGTCCATCCATGAGGTGGCGAAGCCGTAGTGCCGGTCGAAGCGCGCGTGGTGCAGGCAGTGGTAGCTGACCGGGTTGCCAAAGAGCCGGCTGCCCCAGTGCGTCGAGCTGATCGAAGGCATGAACTCGGCGTTGGCGTGCCCGACGATGTTGCCCGACCAGCCGACGATCACGAACATCAGGTAGCCCCAAGCCCCGACCTCGGTGAACAAGGACACAAAAGCCGCCGGGCCGACGAAACACGCGATCCAACCGATGCCCTCGAGCGGATGAATCGAGAAGCCCGTCAGCGGGGTGGTCACGAGTGAATCGTGGTGCCACTTGTGCATGAAGAAGAGCGGGCGCCAGTGCATCGCGCGATGCATCAGCCAATAGAACATCTGGAACGAGTAGACGCAGAGGAAGAAGGTCGCGAGATCGAGCCAGATGCCTTCCCCGAAACGCAGCACGCCGTTGGAGACGACCAGGGCGAAAGCGGGCATCCACATGAGGTGCCAGAGCAGGTTGCCGACCACCTCGTTGCGGGTCTGACCTCTCTTGAGCGGCAGCTCGAAGACGACCCGCGAGTCCGCGCGCGCCGCCCGCTCGTGGAAGTAGCCGATCGCGAGGCTGAGCAACGTCAGCGGGACAAAGCGCACCGAGGCGTACGCGAGCGCAGGCAAGAACGAGAGTTCACCCAACCATTGCACCATCCCCCGAGGGTGGGGCCGTTTCGCCTCGGAGGAAAGTCACCTCGTGCGCGACGAGGTCACTGCACGCGGCGGGGTTGCGCGTGGGCTCGTGTTGAGGTCGATCTCGCCCTACGCTCCGCGGCATGGCCAAACCCTGGAAGGACGCGTTTGTCGTCGTCACCGGCGCGAGCTCGGGCATCGGGCGCGAGCTCGCGTGCCAAATGGCAGCGGACGCTAAGGGTCTCGCCCTCGTGGCCCGCCGCAAGGAGCGGCTCGAGGAGCTCGCCGACGAGCTGCGCGCCAAGCACCCAAAGCTCGAGGTTCATGTGCGGGCCACGGACCTGACGAACCTGACCGAATGCGGCGCCATGATCGACGAGGTGACCGAGGCCTTTGGCCGCATCGACGTGCTCGTGAACAACGCAGGCTTCGGTGACATCGGCGCCTTCGATCACGCGGACTGGGCCAAGTTGAATCGCATGATCCAGCTCAACGTCACCGCGCTCACCTATCTGTCGCACCGTGTGTTCCCTTCGATGGTCTCGATGGGACGGGGCGGGATCCTGAACATCTCGAGTGGGTTCGGCCTCGAGGTGCTCCCTTCCTTCGCCGCATACGTGGGCACCAAGCACTACGTCACGGGCCTGACCGAAGGCATGCACATGGAGGCGAGCCGGCTGGGGGTGACGGTGACGCAGGTGTGTCCCGGGCCGGTGGCGACGGAGTTCGAGGACGTGGCCGGCAACTTCACGGGACGCCCTCCACCGGCGCTCATCGAGATCAGCGCCGCCAAGTGCGCGAGACAGTCGCTCTCCGGGTTCGCCCGGGGTCGCGCGATCGTCATCCCCGGCTTCATCAATCGCTTGGTCATGTGGTCTGGCGTGCTGACGCCACGCTGGTTCAAGCGGCTTCTCTACCGGCCGGTTGCCGGCTGGCTGCGGAACAAGCAGCTGCAAAACCAGCAGCTCGGCTCGGGTCGGGGTGCGTGAGCGCGGATGGGGAGTAGTCTGGATTCCATGCAGCGTGCGTCCCTGATTGCCTTGATTCTCCTGAGCGCCTGCGATCCGAATTCCGGGCCCAGCTACGCCTGGGATCTACCGGAGGGCTTTCCTCCGCCCGTCGTTCCCGAAGACAACCCGATGAGCGAGGCGAAGGTGGAGCTGGGACGCCATCTCTTCTTCGACACCCGTCTCAGCGGCAACGAGACGCAGTCCTGTGGGAGCTGCCACGACCAGGCCCTGGCCTTCAGCGATGGCCTCGGGGTGTCGACGGGCTCGACGGGTGAGATGACGCCGCGCGGCTCGATGCCCCTGATGAACGTCGCCTACCATCCGCGCTACACCTGGGCGAACCCGGTGGTGTCGCTGCTCGAGGAGCAGGCGCTCGGGCCGATGTTCGGTGAGGATCCGGTGGAGCTCGGCACGCCGGCCGAGGCAGCGCTGATCAGCCGGTTCACCGCCGACCCCATGTATGTGCTGCTCTTCGCCGACGCGTTCCCCGATGACGCCGATCCGATCACGCTCGGGAACATCGTTCGCGCGCTCGCATCATTCGAGCGGATTCTCCTCAGCGGCGACTCCCCCTTCGACCGCTACACCTACCAAGGCGACGACGCGGCCCTCAGCGAGTCTGCGCTCCGGGGGGCGGAGCTTTTCAACAGCGAGCGGCTCGAGTGTTTCCACTGCCACGGCGGGTTCAACTTCACCGACAGCCTCAACCACGACGGCCTCGCGTCCGAGGCCGTCGGGTTCCACAACACCGGCCTCTACAACACCGACGGACGGGGCAGCTACCCCGAGCCCAACCGCGGGCTCTTCGAGTTCACGGGCGAGCGGCGAGACATGGGCCGCTTCCGCTCACCGAGCCTGCGCAACATCGCGCTGACGGCGCCCTACATGCATGACGGGTCGATCGCGACCCTGGACGAAGTGCTCGACCACTACGCCGCCGGCGGCAGAACGGTGACCGAGGGCCCCAACGCGGGGGTCGGCAGCGAGAGCCCACTGAAGAACATCTTCTTGCATGGCTTCACACTCACCGACGGCGAGCGCGCAGACGTGCTCGCCTTCCTCGAGAGCTTGACCGACGACGCGTTCCTCACGAATCCGGCGTTCGCGAATCCGTTCCGCTGAGACTTTCGGTCAGCGAGCCCGGCGGTCAGCGAGTCCGGTCACCGAGTCCCAGTCCCCGTCAGCGAGTCCCAGTCTTCGCTGAGATGGAACGAGATCAACGCCGCCACACGCACGGCGAGACTCTGATGCGCCGAGAGCACCTGCGAGAGCGACGAGTCCTCGGCGTCGCGCAGCAAGTCGCTGGTCTCCGCGCCGAGCAGACAGGTCGCACGTATCGCGGCGTGTAGGTCACCACAAAAGAGCAACCCGGCCCGGTCGGCGGTCAGCTGCATGACGCGGGCCGCCGCGACGAGATCGTCCCCCGCCGATCCGAGCTGGCGCTCGGTGTCATCTTGTTTGACGAAGGGTCTCCAGCCGGTCAGCTGCGACACGCGCGACGCGGCCCACTGAGCATGTTCGTAGTAGCCGGCGAGCGAGCTGGCCTTCTCCGCCACCTTGAGCAGACGCCAGCCGGGGAGGAAACCGACGACCGCGTCGAAGCTCGCCTTGGTCTTCGAGAGCGCGCCCATCCAGACGTCGGTCGAGGTGATTCGACTGTGTCCGAAGCGCACATGAGCCAGCTCCGCCGCCAACGCGAAGCGCATCTCACACGGCCCCAGATAACGCGCCGACGCCTCGTCGAGGTGCTCGGAGCCGATGAGCACAAAGGGCGCCTCGCCCTCGTAGGAGCGCAACCCGACGGACTTGTCGCCGCGTGAGACAAAACACTCGACCGGCTTCATGCCGAGGCAGCGCGTCACGTCCGCGACGGTGGCGGTGGCGTCTTCTCGGGCGTGACCGAGGCGCTCGCAGTAGTCGCGGAGCGCAGACGCGTCGGGCACGTCGACCTCAGCGAGCAGCCCTTGGAGCGCGCCGAGCGCGTGGCCCTCACGAGAGAGCGGATGCCTGAGCAGGTCGTCGATGGAGCTCTGCTCCAGCTCCACCGCGAAGAGTGATGTCGGCGCCGGCGCGGTCTCCGTCCAGCGGCGCTCCTCGAGCCCGGTCCGATAGCCCCGCACCCGTGCGGCCACAGCCCCCTCTGCGCCCGCAAGCTCGACGAGGCGCCCGGGCACCAGCGGAGCGAGGCGGGCGAGCTCCGCGAGCGTCGAGGCGTCTCGGCCGCGGCCGCCCGCGCGCGTGGTCGCCAGCCGGTCCAGGATCACGATGCGCATCGTCTGCCCGCCCGCGCCCGCAGTCAGGTCGGCCTCGGGCGGAGGAACCAGGTCGAGCAAGGCCTCGGACGGAAGGCGCGCCAATCGGGCCTCGAGCACCGTCGTCGCCCGCTGCCAGCGCTCGGCCTCCGCGAGGTGCTCGGCATATTCGAGGTCGATCGCGGCGGGGTCGAAGCCGCCGGCGGCGCTGGCGATCCGCGCCTTGTGCACGTGATCGTGGAGCAGGACGGCGTTGTCCGAAGAGCCATCACACGCCCGCGCCCACGCCACCAGCCTTGCCCCGTGAACCGTCTCGAACGGCCACGCGTGCCAGAGTTCGAGCAGGCGTCCATCGTCCTCGAGCAGGGCCTTCATCGGAGGCGCTCCTTCGGCGTCTTCGAGCAGCGCCGAAACCAGCGCCGCCTCGGGCACGGCCGTGGCGGCGACCGAGAGCAGGGTGAGCGTGCGCTCGCGCGAAGCCGAAGCCTCGTTGCGCTGTGCATGAGCGACCAGCCATGTCCGCTCGGCTGGCTCGCAGCTGACGGCTTCCGCGATGCTCGCAAACGCAGCGCCGTTCGTGGTCGTCGAGAGCGTCTGGACCTCACCGCAGACGATCGGGCGTCGCAGGCCTTCTCCTACCGCGAGCGCCGTGCGGGGCAGCGCGACCTCCTTGACGTCACCGAGGGGACCGACGGCGACGAGCGAAGCCCGCTTCGGCGTCATCACGAACCGCGCGGAGATCTCCTGGTCGACCCCGATCGAGGAACGGACGAGCGTCGGCCGCCCGAGGTGCAACCACGCCAGGAGGAGCTCGTCTGGCTCCAGCCAGGTGCGGAGCCAGCGCCGCTCGATGTCGCTCATCTCCTCGATGAGGGGCACTTTGCTGGGGATTTCGATGGGGGCCGGCTCCCCGATGCGGGCGTACGCGATCATGCGCTGGACGCGCTCCCCCTTGCCGGTGGGAACCCCGTATCGGCTCTCCCCGACGACCAGCGTGTCGCTCAGTCGACCCGAGAGGTAGCTGAGCGGGCGAGTGTCGAGCACGTCGACGTTCACCTCCGGTGCCGGGTTGGACCAATCACGAAGAAAGAGCCCGTCGTCATCGAGCACCAAGTGCGCCGGGGCGAGCCCACCGTTGCTCAGCCTCAGCTCACCGCGGAGACGCTCGACCCACTCGGTCTTGGGGGACGACTCCTTCAAAGGAACGAGTCCTTCGAGGGAACGACTCTGTCGTCGGAGCAACCCGTCATCGCCCAACGCTTCTACTACGTCGGGCGGCGCTGGAGCTATCTCAGTCGCGCACGAAGATGCACGAGGTCTGAGAGGGCACCGTGTCACCCGAGCAGTTGCCGAGGCCATCGGAGAAGCCGGCGGGCGGAGCCCACGTTTTTTCGGCGTCCCGGTTGATGGCCACGTAAACCTCATCCCCGTCGTGCCTCACCCGGTAGACCCAGAACCAGTCCTCGATCAGCACCGTCTCTCGGGCACCGCGGCGCAAGGCGACGTGTGACTCGCGCAAGAGCCCGGCGCGGCGCACGTTCTCGAGCGACGTCATTTCGTCGGCTGAGAGGCCAGTGAACCGGTGAAACGCCCGGTTGTCGGGGTCCGGTCCGCCCACCGTGCCGATGTCATCGCCCTGGTAGAGCATCGGCACGTTGAAGGGTGAGGTCATCAGGAACGTTTGCGCCAGGCGCAGCCGGAGGTAGGCGCCGGGGTTGGCGCCGCCCGCCTCCGTGAGCGCGCGCACCTGATCGTGGTTGCCAAAGAAGTTGCCCATCACCGCTCCAGGAAAGCCGCCGGCTCCTCCGTTGGTGGGCTGCTCTACGAGGTAGGCGCGGTCGTTGGCGATCGCGAAGCCCTCGAGGTCGCGCACGCTTCGTGAGTAGGTGAGCAGCGCGTCGCGGGTGTTCTGGTAGTAGGCCTCGTCGACCTGGCCCTGCACCATGTCGGCGCGGGTGTGATAGCGCGCCCATCCGCCGAGCGATTCGCCGACCATGTAGAAGATCGTCGCCTCGTCCGGCCGGTCGTGGTTGTCGACGCGCGTCTCGATCTCGTCCACCACCGCCGTTCGCAAGGCGCGGGTAAAGACGTCGTCCATGTGTTTGAGCGCGTCCGCCCTGAACCCATCGAAGTTGAACTCCTCGATCATCCAGAGCGCGTGATCGACGACGACGCGCACCGCGTCGGGGTGACCCCCGAAGTCGAAGTCCGGCATGTCGGAGGTGAACCAGCAAGGGATCCGTGCCTCCGGCACACCCCAGCGCCCGTGACAGGGGTTGTAGCCAAAGAACCAGCCCTCGTGGTCGGCGAAGAGGCGAGCCTCACGCTGCACGTGGTTGGCCACGAAATCGGGGATGATCCGGATGCCGTGTTCGTGCGCCGTGTTGACGAGCTCGTGCAGCTCCGCGGGCGTGCCGAACGCAGGCTCGATCGGGTTGGGATAGCCGAAGTCGTCGAGGTGCGTGTAGCCCGTCGCGATGGGGTGGTAGCCGTGGTAGCTCGCGAACCGGCGCGAGTCGCCAGGATCGACCGCGGGTTGTGAGCTGTGCGATTGCAAGATCGGCGAGCTGATCCACAGGGCGTTGACCCCCATGTCGTCAAAGTAGCCTTCGCGAATTCGGTTCGTGATGCCCGCGAAGTCGCCGCCTTGCCACTGACTCGCCCGGTCGGTCACACGACCGAGGTCGCCGCTGCCGTTGTCGATGTCATTGCTGGGGTCGCCGTTGTCGAAACGGTCGGTGAAGATCTGATAGAGGATCGCGTCCCGCCAGGTGAAGTCGGCGTATCGGATCCCCGACCCGATCCACATCGGGATGAAGAGCGGTCGGAGGTCCGCTCCGCCGTCGGTGCGCATGCGGAACAGGTACGTGTACTTGGACGACGCGAGCCCCGAGGCCTGTAGAGAGAACGTCTGGCTGGGGGCGTCGAACGACGAGGAGAGGTCGACGTCCGTACCGTTGAGCATCACCTGGCTGCCGGCGAGATCCAACGTACCCGTGCCGTCGTAGCGCACGACCACGCTGTAGGCGTTGCCCGATGGCTCGGCGCAAAAGGTGAAGTCTCCGACCGTGCGGTCGGGGGTGCAGAGGTCCACGCAGGAGCCCGAGAGCGGGTCACAGCGTTGGCCCGCCGCGCAGGATACGCTCCCACACCGGTCGCTCACGCAGGTCCGCGTCATGCCGTCGTAGGCGAAACCCTCATCGCAGTCGCATACCCGAGCCGCTTCGTTGCAGCTGCCCATTCCGCACGTCACGTCATCACACCAAGCGGGCGGAGGGGTGCCCCCATCCAGATCGGGGGAAGCGCCGTCCTCGAGCGCCCCGCCGTCCGACGAGGGCGGCCTGACGCCGGCGTCGTAGTGGGTCGGCGGCGTGCCTTCGTAGAGGCACCCGGTCAAGAGGAGCGGGAGCGCCGCGAGAAGGAGAGAGGCGCGTGGAAGGGGGCTCGGCATGGCGTGGTCCTCGGTGTCTGCGGAGAGCATAGCGCAGAAGCGGACTTTAGCACCTTAGGCCTGAGGTACGGATTGGTTCTGGGCCAGGCTACGGTGCGCCGTTTTGCAGGAGGCCTCTGAGCAGTCCGTCGAGGCCCGGGCTCGTGCCGCCGCCCGCACCGCCGCTCAATGAGCGCAACATCTCTTGCAGAGCCTCGGCATCGGGGCCGGAGCCCCCCGCCCCCCCGAGCGCGCGCATGAGCTCTCTCTGGAGGACCTGAAGCTGGGGATCACCGCCCGCGCCTCCGAGCATGTGCCCGAGATCTGGCTGACCAAGATCTTCGTCGCCGTGGGTCTCCTCGAGCCACCGTGCGGTGAGCGCGCGGACCCGCGCGGCCCGAGGGCCACGGGCCATGGAGCGCACGAGCGAGCGAGGCGGGGCCTCGCCAAACCGGTGAGCGCTGACGTACGCGCGGATCGCGCGGAAGAACGCAGCATCGCCGAGGAGCTGGCGCAGTTCCGCGTAGAGGTGCGGTCCCTTGCCGTAGATGATCCCGCCATAGGTGATCGGGTCGGCGAACGCGCTCACCGGCTGATCGACCGGCGCGTCGGCGTGACCCATCAGCCGCATCATGTGGTAGCCCGCGGTGACCTGCTGCTCGGTCTCGGCGCTGGCGCGAGCCGCCCCATAGCGCTCGCGCATGTAGAGCATCGCGCTGTACTGGGCGAGCCCCTCATCCTCGAAGGGGTGCGCCCGGGAGTCGCTCCCGACGATCGCGTGCCACCACTGGTGGCCCACCTCGTGCGCCGTCACGAACTCGAGCATCGACTGCCGCCGAGACTCCATCGACGAGGCGCCGGCTCCCCCCAGGAGCTGCCCGAGCAGTCCGCCCTGCCCACTCGCTTCGACCGGGGCGTAGAACATGTTCGCGACCGTGACCATCGAGCTGAACTCGACACCCCCCGCCCCCCCGACCAGTGGAGCCTCCACGACATCGAGCTCCGTCCAGGGATACGCCCCGAAGCGACGACTGAAGATCCGCATCGAGTGCGCGGCGGCGTCGAGCGCGCGCGCCCCCGCCGCGTCATGTCCCCGCACGAACCACGAGCGCACGTTCACCCCACCCACGTCGCGGTCGAGATGTTCCAGTCGAGCGCTCGCGACGAGCGCGAAGTCGCGCACGAAAGCAGCGCGGATTCGCGTCTCCGAGCGATCGCCGAGCACCCGTGGGGGCTCCTCCACGCCGACCGAAACGACGCGCACTCCGTCTGGGGTCCGTACCCGCGCGCTCACGTGTGCCAACGCGTCCGAGCCCAGGTCGCCGAGCGTGCTCGTGTCCGAGATCTCCCAGATGCCGGCACGCTGCCGCGCGAGCACGGCGAAGAAGCTCGCCATCGAGGCCACCCCATCGCTCTGCGCCAGCAGCCCGTAGTCGCCACTGCCATGCCCGCCGGAGAGCGCCCCGAGGCTCTCGATCCCCTGGCCCAGGAGGGTCGTGCGCGACGGGTCGATCTCCTGCAGGCGCCCACGCAACCGAAACCGAATGCGCAACGCGCCCCCGTCCGGGATCGCGTGCGCCGGCTCCACCACCAACGCACTCGCGCTCGGCATCGTCGTCGTGCATGAGACATTGTCGAGGCAGGAGCCCTCGACGAGGGTGACGAGCGGCGAGGGCGAGACCGCGTTCACGTAGATGCGGAAGGCGACGCTGGAGAGCGAGCGACCGCTGCGGTTGGTCCACCACACCGTCTCCTCGACCTCGAACGAGCTCAGGTCGTCGTCGAGGTCGATCGTGAGTGCGTAGAGCGGGAGCTCGTGTGCGGGCCCCCCGGCTTGCCGTGGCACCCGGGCGCGCTCGTTCTCACGCAGACTCTCCAGCAGGGGCGCGGCGTCGTAGCTCGGCTGGGCCACGGCCGGCACGGAAACCAGGAGAACGGCGGCGAAGAGAGTCGAGCGCATGGGCTGGGCTCAACGTGACGTCAGCCAGGCGGTTCAGCCAGCTCGACGCGGTTTCTTCCAGCGCCCTTGGCGCGATAGAGGGCCGCGTCGGCGCGCCCCTCGATGTCCGTCGCAGACTCGTCATCGGCCCACATCGCCACCCCGATCGAGACGGTCAACGGCACGGGCCCGGCGGAGGTCTCGATCGCGTTGGCAGCGACCGCCGCTCGCACTCGCTCCGCGACCACTCCAGCTTCGAGGCGCTCGGTCGCCGGCATCAAGAGCGCGAACTCCTCGCCGCCTCGACGGATGAGAACGTCCGGCTCGCGCACCTCTTCCCTCACCCGATCGACAAAGCCGCGCAGGACCTCGTCCCCGACCTGGTGCCCCCACCCGTCGTTGACCTTCTTGAAGTGATCCAGATCCAGCATGAGGAGCGAGAACCGGTCGCCATAGCGCTTCGCGCGCCCCACCTCTTCGGCGAGGCGTGTGGCGTGGTAGCGGTAGTTGAACGCGCGGGTCAGGTCGTCCGTCACGGCGAGGCGGGCGAGCCGAGCCGTTTCGATCGCGGGCGCGGTGCAGTTGGCGAGCAGCGCCGCGAGATCGCCGTCTCGCTCGGAAAACACGCCCGGCTCACGGTTGGAGACGCTCAACACGGCCACGACGGAGCCCCCGGCGAAGAGCGGCACGGCGATCAGGGACCGCACGGAGAAGCCGATCTCGGGCCGATGGACGAAGTCCGGGTGGGTGCGAGTGTCCGCTACGAGGGCCGCCTGACCGGTGTCCGCGACGACTCCGAGCACGCCCTCACCGGCGCTGAAGCGGGCCGGCTTCCGCTCCCGCCCCAGCCCCGCACGCGCGGTGCTCAGGAGCTGGTGCCGCTCATCGTCGAAGAGCCGCAACGACGCGTGATCGCAGGGGAGGAGCAGCATCGCGGCGTCGGCCGTCGCTTGAAGCGCGCCTTCGAGTGAGCGCTCGGCCGAGAGCAAGCGGGTGAGTTCGAGCAGCGTCTCGAGCGGGTCGGGCGGCTCCATTCCCGACGAACATAGCAGGATCGAAGAGCTCCGGAGAGTTGCCCTCGTTTGGAGGCGGCGGTACGGGTGATCTCTCACTCATGCGCCCTTTCCACCACGGCACGCTCGCGCTCTCGAACCTGGCTCTGGGAGCGGCCACGCTCGGCCTCGTCGGGCTCACCGCCGGCGCGTTCGGCGCCAGCTCCGTGGTGGAGGCCCAACGGCGCCCGCCGATCTTCCGCACCGAGCGCGGCGGGCCAACGATGGAGGTCGCCGCCCGAGCCCAGACCGGCGTTCAGCCCAAAAGCGTGAACCTCAGCCCGGACGGATCTCGGGTCGTGGTCTGTAACTTCGGCCGCCCCGACGTGGACAACGTCTTCATCTACGACGCACTGACCCTGGAGCGCGTGGGGGTCGTCAGTTTCGAGGGCAACGCCGTCGAGAGCGCCTTCTCCCCGGACGGAGACGTGCTCTACGTCTCGAATTTTCGTCGCCATGTGGTCGAGGTCATCGACTTCACGACGCTCGAGGTGCAGGCCGAGATCGAGGTCGGCACCAACCCGAAGACGATCAGCGTCTCCCCGGACGGCGGAACGCTCTACGTCGCCAACTACTTCGACCAGTCCGTCTCCGTGGTGGACGTCGAGGCACAGCGAGAGCTGCGTCGGCTGCGCACCGGCAGCCGGCCGCGCGGGCTCGGTCTCATGCGGGACGGCTCGCTCCTGGCGGCCTCGTTCCACGACGACACCATCCATCACTTCGATGCGGGCGCCGCCACCGAGCGGGAGGCGTGGGAGGTGTGCCGCTACCCCCGCGACATCCTCCCCTTCCCCGACGGCAGCGGTTTCTATCTCACGTGCTCGCTCGGACGGATCAGCTTCCACCGGCTCGAGGGTGGAGGTCGCCCGTTCGGAATCGCCCCGACCGGCCGGAACCCGAGGAGCATTGGACTCAGCTCGGATGGCCGCTGGCTCGGCGTCGCCAACTTCACGTCCAGCGACATCACGCTCATCGACACCGAGCGGCGGACCCATCGCACCCATCGCGTGCCGGGCGCCCAACGGATCGTCGGACTCGCCATGCACCCCAGCTCGGACGTCATCCGCCTCTACGCGACGAGCTGGGACACCAACGAGCTCATCCTCATGACCGGGACCCCGCCGACCGAGGCGGCGCAGTAAGCCGGCTTGTCCCAGCCAGGCGCGCACACTAGGTTGGACCTCATGCGCCGCCTCGGAATCCTCGGTGCGCTCGGAGTGCTCGCCTTGACGGGCCTTGGGGTGGGTGCGCCCTCTGCTGCGGCCCAGCCGCGCATCATCGAGGTCCAGGTTCGGCCGGTCCGGCGAGCCCAGATCGCCATCTGGCTCGAGCGTCCGGGGGGCGAATTCGTGCGCACGCTCGCGCTGACGCAGGCGACGGCCCTGCGAGGCATCGGCAACCGCCCCGGCGCGAGTCAGATGAACAGCGGCTACAACTGGCCCTACGGTCGCCGCGAGGGCGTGCTTCCGGTCTGGGGGCACCGCCGGGCGTCAGCGCCGGGCGCAACGCAGTTTCGCCGGGTGATTTTTCAGGATCGCACGTCGGAAGGTTGGGCGTCGCGCAGCGCGAGCGACTTCTCGCGCGACAACTACTACTGCCTCTCGTTCAATCAGTCTGTTTCCTCGCGGGACAACCTGGACGCGATGACGTGCCCGAGCGTCTTCAACAGCGACAAGGGCCGCTACCTGAGCGAGGCGGACGTGTCAGCGGGCTACGCTGAGCCGTTCGAGGTCGCGCCGGGCTCCAGCATGATGCGATCGATGGAGCTGACCTCGCTCTATCCGCCTCGGCGCGACGTTGCCCAGTGCACGAGCGCCTCGTGCTTCGATCACGCCGACATCGATCGATACGCGGGGGACGCCCGCGCCGCAATGCCGGAGATCGACGCCGTGACGATGGCGACCCCGCCCGAGGGCATGCTCACCTCGGTCGTCTTCACCGTGCCTGACGACTGGGAGGACGGGGACTACGTCGCCTGGGTCGAGGTGAACGTCGAGGGCGACTACAACGCCGACTGGAACGACGTGCGGTTTCCGACGCCGAGCGGCCCGGAAGGTGGCTGGGACTTCTGGGCGCTGAGCTACGGCTACGCCTACCGAGGGCAGCCGTCCGTAGCGTTCCGCGTGCCCTTCGCCATCGGCGGCGGAGCCGTCGACACAGGCACGCGTGACCCTGCCGGGTACGGCACGATCGACGGCCTGGACGCAACCATGCACGAGATGGACGGGACCATCTCGAACGACCCCACCGGCGCGCCGGGCAGTGGAGCCGATCGACTCTTCTTGGACGAAGACAACCGCGTTCGCGTCATCGTGATCGGTCCCGAAGTGTGTGAAGAAAACACGCCGCCTGGCGCCATCGAGGAGCTGACGGTCACCGAATATCCGGAGCGGCGAAACGCCCATCGCTTCGCCGACCTGAGGTTCCTGGCGGCGAGCGACGATATTGGCATCACGCGCTACGACGTGCGGATCAGCAACACGCCCATCACCGACGCCGAGTCGTTCATGCGCGCGGTCCCTGCGGAGGCCGACACCCTCGAGCACGAAGCGCTCGTCGTCCCGCGCAATGCGGCCGCCGGCGAACCCGTCGAGGTGAGCTTTGGTGGCCTCAGCCCGGAGAGCCGCTTCTACATCGCCGTCCGAGCACACGATCGCTGCAACCTGACCAGCCCGATCGCCTCGGTCGAGTACGTGACCCCGCCCATCCACTTCACGACCGTCTCGCCCTGCTTCGTGGCCACTGCAGCCTACGGCTCCCCGCTCGGGGACGAGATCGGGGCCCTGCGCCGCTTTCGGGATCGGCACCTGCGCACCAACGCCGCGGGGCGGGCGCTCGTCTCGGTCTACGAGACGGTGGGCCCGCACCTGGCGGACATCATCCGAGAGAATGAGACGCTGCGGGCAGCCACCCGGATGGCGCTCCGCCCGCTCGTTGCGCTCGTCTCCTGGTGAGGTGAGGTGAGGTGCCAGCTCGGCGCGATGACGGGCGCTGGGCTCAGCTCGCGACGCCTGCGAGCATCGGCCGGTCCGGACGGGTGACGATGGTCATCGGATGCTCGCTGATGCGGCTCGCCGGGGGCAGCGGCGCGTACTCGGTCCACCACTCGGCCGCCTTCGCCTCGGTCCACGGTTCAACCTCGCACTGGTCGAGCATCTCCCGGAGGCTGGCCGCGTCGGGGCGGCGCACGGGGTCCTTCTCGAGACAGCTCATGAGCACGCGCTCGAGGTCGGCGCCGATCTGCACGCCGCGTGCGCTGAGACTCGCGGGCTCCGTGGTGACGTGAGCCACCGCGCTGGCCAGCACGTCATTCGCCTCGGGAAACACACGCTCGCCGGTGAGCAAGTAGATCGCCACGCAACCCAGCGCGTAGATGTCCGCCCGGCCATCGATGGCCTGACCATTGATGGCCTCGGGCGCCATGTACGCTGGCGTGCCGCTGATCCGGCCCTCGCCCGTGAGCGTGAGTCCGAGGTCCACGCCCACCGAGGACTTCACCAGCCCGAAGTCCAACACCTTCACGTGGTCATGGGAGAGCGCGTATCGCCCGATGTGGAGGTTCGCCGGCTTCACATCGCGATGCACGAGGCCTCTGGCGTGCGCTTCCTCGAGGGAATGAAGGGCCTGCCGAAGGATGTGCACGACCCGCTCCTTGGGCAGCTTCCCGTGCTTCTTGATCAGCTGCTCCAGGTCCATGCCCTCGAGCAGCTCCATCGCGTAGAAGAGACGACCGTCCTCGGTCGCGCCGAAATCGTAGAGTTCGATCGTGTGCGCGCTCTCCAGGCTCGCGGTGACCCTGGCTTCCCTGGCAAAACGAGCGAGCGCGGTCGACGGCTCGCCACCGTCGAGCTTGACGAGCTTGAGGGCCACCGGCCGCGCCAAGAGGCGATGCTGAGCCTCCCAGACATCGCTCATCCCGCCTTCGCCGAGCTTTCGCACCAAGGCGTAGCGCCCGATCGAGGCCATCTTGGCCATGCGCCCACCCAGCCGGGCCATCACCCGAGCCGCGCCATACGCGAGGAAGGCGCCCACGTAGACCGGCACGAAGAGCGCGATGAGATCGGGGACCGCCGGGACCGGTCGCCCCAGCGCGACGAAGATGCCGAACGCGACCGGGGTCATGCTCGCCGCGATGAGCGCCTTGAGAAGCGTCTTGTTCGGGGCGCAGGGCACGGCGAGCGGGAAAAACACGACCCAAATCGCTGTCCAACTGATGCCGGCTCCGAGGCCCCCGGCCATGCCCATGTTCTGCTCGACCAGCGCGACGGCGAGGGTGGTGCCCAGCAAGTAGAGCGAGCCATAGCCGCGCACGGTGTCTACCGAGGCGCTCGAGGAGGTCAGCCAGATGATCGCCGCAGAGCCCACGGCGACGACGGCGGCCGCGCCGACCGTCAGGGCGTCCAAGCGATGCTGCAGGCCCGCGTGCAACAGGTAGAGGCCCCAGAGCGCCGGCGCGACGAGCGCCGCCACCCGAAGGCGCCGACCGCCACCCCCTTCGGCTCGCCCGGCCATCGTGCCCGGGGAATCGACGTTGGGGTGGTGCATGCCGGCGTGCGGGCAGAACTCGGTCTCAGGGTGTTCCACGACCTTTGCAACGTGGGGCCAGTCCCACCGGAGGGGAACCGATCCGCACACTACTTCACAAGAGCATCACAGAGGTCCCAGACGCCTGGAAACATCCGCCTGCGGTAGACCCCAGCCACCTTCCGGCGCTATGGTTCGTGCTCGGTGTCCAGGCAGGAAGTGAAGCACGAGACCGAGCCCTTCGAGACCCGGCTGCGCGTCGCATGCGCGATCGCCCGCATGCCGGTGGGTGTGCTCTATGACTTGTCGGGGCAGCGCGCGCGGCGACTGGCCACGTTTGGTCCGGATGAGCTCACGCGGGACATCCCGGAGGAGCCTCCGTCATGGCGCCTTGCGAGGGACAAGCCCGCCTTGGTGCCCGTCGTCGGTCGCGGCCCCGCGGCTCCCGAGACCGCGCTCTTTCCCCCTCAGGTGCACGTAGCGGCCGCGCTCAGCGTCCCGGTGCTCACCGACGGAAAGCAGATCGGCTCGCTCGTGCTCGTCGACCACGACCGCCGAGAGGACCTGGAGCAGCTCGACCTACGCGCACTGGAGATCGTGGCCGAGCAGATCGCAGACGCGCTGAGCGCCGCCCCGACCCGAACGCCGTACACGCTGCCGCCGAGCGTGGGCGCCGTCGCGGCCTGGCCGCTCCTCGACGGGAACCATGATCCTGTCACCGGGCTGCCGGACCGACGCATGCTCGTCGAGCCGATGGCGGTCGCGCTCGGTGACGCGGAGCGCGAGGAGACCGGCGTCGCGGTTGCCGTCATCGCGCTCGATCGTTTCCACCGCATCGACGACTGGCTCGGCCGTGAGGTCGGCGACGCGCTGCTCCGCCAGGTGGCCGAGCGGCTCTTGGGCACCACCTCGGAGCGTGATCTCGTGGGTCGTGGCTCTGGAGACGAATTCCTCGTCGCGCTCACGGGCCGACCGAGGGGTCGCTCGGCGCTCGCGCTCGCAGATCGCATGCTCCAGGCGATTCGCGAGCCGTTCCACCTGCACGGTTACGAGCTCAGCCTGAGCGCGTCGATCGGGGTCGCTCGCTACCCGGAGGACGCCAGCGACGTGGCGAAGCTGCTGCGCTACGCGGGGATCGCGATGCACCGGGCCAAGGCCTCACGCCGGCGCGGCCAGGTGGAGTGTTTCTCCGACGAACTGCGGGAGGCCGTAGAGAAGCGTGGCGATCTCGAGCGTCACCTGCGACGCGCGCTCGGCGCCGGAGAGCTGCTCCTGCATTACCAGCCGAAGGTCGACCTCTCGTCGGGTCGATGTCGGGAGCTGGAGGCGCTCATCCGCTGGAAACGCGGGGGCGAACTCATCAGCCCGTTCCACTTCCTCCCCGTCGCCGAGGAGTCGGAGCTCATCGTGCCGATCGGCACCTGGGTGCTTCTCGAAGCGTGTCGGCAGATCGCGCGTTGGCGCCGCTCCGGCGTCGTCGTCGAAGCGGTGTCCGTGAACGTCTCTGCGCTTCAGTTCGCGAGGCCCGACTTCGTCGGCACGGTCAAGAGGGTGCTCGACAACACCCAACTGCCCGCCAAACATCTCGAGCTCGAGGTCACGGAGACCTCACTCATGGACGACGTCGAATCCGCCGTCGAGAAGCTCGCCGCGCTTCGAAAAATCGGCATCCGGGTCTCGGTGGACGACTTCGGCACGGGCTATTCGTCGCTGGCCTATCTGCAGCGTCTGCCCGTCGACGTGTTGAAGATCGATCGCGCTTTCGTGAAGGATCTCGACTCCGTCGGGGTCGGGCGCGAGCACGCCCATGCCCTGGCCACCGCGATCACCGCGCTCGGACACAGTCTCGGTCTCAAGGTGCTCGCCGAAGGCGTAGAGACGCTCGAGCAGCTCGAAGCGGTCGTCGAGCTGGGCTGCGACGCGGTGCAAGGCTACTTCTACTCTCGGCCGCTCCCCGCCGAGGCGGTGCCCCAGTACTTCACGCACCACTCGAGCGGCGTTCGGCAATCTCCGACAGGGTAGGAGTGTCGATGCCAGCGGCCTTCGCGAGCGCGAGCGCGCGGTCGAGTCGCGCCGGCGCCGAGCGTCCCGTGCAACCGTGATCGGGATCGGCCTCGAAGGCACGCACCATCTGCTCGATCAGCTTGGCGTCGTCGAGCGCGGTCTGCGCTCGCCAGGCCTGGATCTGCAGCACCTCGCCGGCCACCTTCGTGGCCAGCGCACGGTGGTCGCGCCAGAGCTCCGAAACCGTGCCGCCCGAGACGAGACCCGCGATGTTGGCGGTCAGGATATAGAGGTTCTTGCTCACCAGCTCGTACAGCAGCTGTTCCCGCTCGACGACCCGAGCCGGCAACTGAATCGCGGCGACCGCGTCGACCATGAGCTGTGCGTGCGGGCCGGCCGCGATGGTCGGCAGCACAACGTTGAGCGGCTTGCTCCGCTTCTTCTCGAACCAAACGGAGCTGACGGTGGGGTCGGTCAGCCCATGCTTCTCCCAGTCCGGAGGCAGGAGCTCGTTTTGAAGCAGACCGACCCGATCCCGCCAGGCGCTCGGGAGCTGCTCGATCACCGGGTCGAGGGCGGCCTCCGGAACGGAAATCAAGACGAACGACGGCTCTACGTCGAGCGCAGACGGGTCATCGCCTCGGTTGACGGGGGTGATCGTGTGCCCGCAGCGCAACCAGCCGTGGGCGAAGGCCGCACCCATCTCGCCGAGCCCGATGATGACGATGGAAGACATGGGCCGCAGGCTACCCCACCGCGACGAGCCAGCGGTCGTCGGAGAGCTCCTCGAGGGAGATGGGCGTTTCCAGGAAGCGCTCGATGAGGTGTGCGTGAGTTCTGGTGTGCTGGGAAGGCCGCAGGGTGGTGAAGCGCCCACCTTCGCCGATCGCCATCGGCAGCAAGAGCTGGTCAGCCAAATGTTCGCCCACCGCGACCTCCGCCTTCTCGAAGCGACGCACCTCTTTGACGACGCGCGCGGCAACCGACTCGGCGGGCAGCCCCTTCTTTCCGTACCCCGTAAAGCAGAGCGTCACGTTCTCGAACGCCAACTCGACACAACATACGTTGCCCGGCCCACGCCCCTTGGGAAGTACATCGAGGTGCTGGTCCCCGGGCCCGAGGCCGAGCTTCTTTTCAAAGACCTTCAGCTCGCGCTCACCGATGTGCGCCGGCAGATCGGCGACGGTCGCGATCGCCCGGCAGGAGCGACGCTCCCCCGGTGAGTCGAGCTCGAGGCGGTCGAAGGCGCCCGGGGTGACCTCCGCTCGCACGCGGCCCCCACCTCGAGGGTAGAAACCGTGACGTTCGAGCGTCAGGTCGACGCCGAGACCCATGCGGCGGAGGAGCGGCAGGTAGCTGGCCCTCAGGAAGTCGAACGGAGGCGCGAAGGGGTTGTGGGTCCCGCCCTCGACCGTGACCGTGCTCGATCCATCCGCCCGCGCGAGCGCCGGCAAGACCGTCTGCAGCACGAGCGTCGAGCTTCCAGCGCTCCCGATCGAGCCGTGGTAGACGCCCGCCGCCACACCGTTGGGCTCGAACACCAGCCGGGTAGAGCCCAGCTCGGCACCGACGACATGGGCCGAGGCGACCCGCGCGGCCATCTTCACCGCCGTCAGGTGCTGCCGTAAGAGCCCGGGCTTCCTGCGGCCCGCGCGGATGTTCTCGATGCAGCACGGTGTGCCGGTCAACATCGCGAGCGTGAGGGAGGAGCGGAGGATCTGACCGCCCCCTTCTCCGTAGCTCCCGTCGATCGTGATCATCGCTCGGGCTTGGTCGCGATCACGAGCTTCGCGCGGCCGAAGGGCTTGGGAAAGGGGGCCGAGACCACCTCCACGTCGAGCCCGTTCGCCTGCAGCAGCCATCGCGCCCCGGGCAAGAGGAAGGTCAGGTAGTACATGATGAACTCGGGCTTGATCAGCTTGTTGCGCAGGCGCATCGCCGCGTTGAACCCGCGTGCGACCCAGAGCCCGGGAGACCAGATGGGGGGTCGCTCGGCGGTGATGAACACAAAGCGTCCACCAGGCGCGAGCAGGCGTGTGATCTCCCTGCAGAACGCCGGCTCGTCCTCCACGAGAATGTGCCCGAACGCCCCGAAACAAGTGATCAGCCCGAGCTCCCCGTCCGGCAGCGGGACCGAGAGCGCGTCCCCCTGAATGAGCTCGATGGGGGCGTCTCCAGGAGCATCCTCCAGACGCTCGCGCGCCACGTCGAGCATGCCCTGGCTGCGGTCGACGCCGACGATCGACTCCGTGCAGAGGGGACGAAACCAGCGAAGCCCGGCTCCGGTGCCGCAGCACAAGTCCAGGCCCCGGGCGGTTGTTCCGCCTTTGGCCAACACGATCTTGGCTGAACGCTTCAGCAACGAATCAGGCGTGCGGAAGGGGGTGTAGTCGAACTTTGGCGCGAGCAGGTCGTAGCCCTGATCGGTGGACGAGAGCGCCTGCTCGGCAAGCTCCCGGAGGGTCGGCCCGTCCTCGTGGTACATGGCTTGGATGTTAACGGTTTTCGCAGCACACACCCGTACGAAAGCCACGGCTCGTCATGGCTGAGTCGAGGGGCCGCAAGCGAACCGTGGCCTTCGGCCTCGTGGGCTCGACGCTCGACGCGGGGCGCGCGGGAAAGCGGTGGAAGCGCTGGCGTCCGACGGTCGCGATGGCGATGCAGCCGGAGCGGAAGCTCGACCGCGTGGAGCTCATCCACCAGCCTCACAGCCAGGCGCTCGCAGAGCTGCTCGTCGAAGACATCGCCTCGGTCTCACCCGAGACGGAGGTGCGCCTTCACGAAGTGCCCTTCGAGGACGCTTGGGACTTCGAGGAGGTCTACGGCGCCTTGCACGCCTTCGCGCGCGCCTATCGGTTCGCGCCGTCCCGTGAAGATTACCTGGTGCACATCACCACCGGCACCCACGTAGCTCAGATCTGCCTCTTCCTTCTCACGGAGGCCCGCTACTTCCCAGGCCGTCTCTTGCAGACCTCGCCACCCCCGCGTCGCAGCGACGACAACGTCGGCACGGCGCGTGTGATCGATCTGGATCTGTCTCGCTACGACACGCTCGCTCGCCGGTTCGCCGCCGAGGCGCTCGAGGGTCGAGACTTCCTGAAGCAGGGCATCGCGACGCAGAACGCCGCTTTCAACGCGCTGATCGATCGCATCGAGCGCGTCGCTTTGGCGACGAAAGACCCGATCCTTTTCACTGGGCCGACGGGAGCGGGCAAGAGCAAGCTCGCGGAGCGGGTTCACGAGCTGAAGCGACGTCGAGGGCTGATCGAGGGCCCGTTTGTCGCCGTGAACTGCGCGACGCTCCGCGGTGACATGGCCATGGGAACGCTCTTCGGCCACACCAAGGGGGCCTTCACGGGCGCATCGGCGGCTCGCGGGGGGTTGCTCCGAGCGGCCGACGCGGGGGTCCTCTTTTTGGACGAGATCGGAGAGCTGGGCAGCGACGAGCAAGCGATGTTGCTGCGCGCTCTGGAGCTCAAGCGCTTCTTTCCGGTGGGCTCGGACAAGGAGGTCTCGAGCGACTTCTCGCTCTTCGCCGGGACCAACCGAAACCTGCGAGCCGCAGTGCAGGAGGGGACCTTTCGGGAGGATTTGCTCGCGCGGATCGATCTATGGACCTTCGAGCTGCCGGGCCTCGCAGCGCGTCCCGAGGACATCGAGCCCAACTTCGACTTCGAGCTCGAGCGGGCCGCCGAGCGCCTGGGCAAGCGGGTCTCGATCAACCGCGAGGCACGCAAGCGGTTCCTGGCTTTCGGGCAGCGCGCCGCTTGGCGGGCGAACTTTCGCGACCTCGAAGCGGCGCTCGTGCGCATGGCGACGCTCGCCCCTGGCGGCCGGATCGACAGCGCCGGCGTGCAGGAGGAGATGGGGCGCCTGGAGCGCTCGTGGTCCGGCACAAACGAGGGCAGAGGGGCCCACTCCCGGGTCATCTCGGTGCTTGGCGCCGAGGCCGCCGCTGACCTCGATCGCTTCGACCTCGCGCAGCTCGAGGAAGTGCTGCTCGTCTGTTCGACCTCTCGCACGCTCAGCGAGGCGGGACGCACGCTCTTCTCGGAGTCGCGCAAACGCAAGACATCCACCAACGACGCGGATCGGTTGCGCAAGTACCTCGCGCGCTTCGATCTCACCTTCGCTCAGCTCAACTGAGGCCCAGGCACAGATCTGGTATGCAAGGGGGGCTTGTGACGCGCATCGTGCCACCGCGCCTGGTCGCCCTCCTCAGCGCACTCGGCGTTCTGCTCGCGGCCAGCACTGGCAGCGCACAGCTCGACATCGACTGGCAGGCCCCGAGCGGGTGTCCGGGGGAGGCGAGGGTTCGAGGCGAGGTGCGTCGGCTGCTCGGTGGCGCGATTCCGGAGGACCTTCAGCTGCGGGCGAGCGGGGTCGCCACCCGCCGGCGCGGCGGATGGCTGCTCCGCCTCTCCACCGAAATGCGCGGAGCCACAGGGCAGAGAGACGTCGAGGGTGGCCGCTGCGACCAACTCGCCGAGGCGGCGGGCTTGATCCTGGCGCTGATGATCGATCCCGAGGCGGTGGCGGCTGGCGGCGCTTCGCAGAGCGAGTCTGAGGGTGAGGGCGAGGGCGGGTCCGAGGGCGAGTCCGAGGGCGAGTCCGAGTCCGAGGGCGAGTCCGAGTCCGAGTCCGAGGGCGAGTCCGAGGGCGAGTCCGAGTCCGAGGGCGAGTCCGAGGGCGGGTTCGGGTCCGACGACGCGGGCGAGTCCGAGGGCGGGTTCGGGTCCGACGACGCGGGCGAGTCCGAAGGCGGGTTCGGGTCCGACGACGCGGGTGAGTCCGAGGGCGGGTTCGGGTCCGAAGGCGCGGGCGAGTCCGCGGCCGAGGGGGCGTCGGAAGAAGCCGGGTTGACGGGCGGCGAGCGGCGCGGCGCGGATTTGGTTTCGGAGCTCTCCGTCGAGGGATTCGAGGAGGGCGCGGGGCGTCGCTCCATCGCAGTCTCAGAGCTAGCAGAGCCCACGACGACGCTTCGGGCGACTGCGCCCCGCGCCGAGCGGGCCGGGGATGGGGGCGAGGTCAGCCGCGTGGTCGAGCACGGGTCGACCAGCGAGCCGCGCGAACCCAGAGCGGCGACCGCGACAGACGGTGGCGACGAGCTCCGGGCCTTTGTCGGGGTGGGCGGCGCCGCGGACATCGGCAGCGTTCCCGAGATCAGCGGCGGTCTCACGGTCGAGGCGGGCCTTGGCATTCCGCTGGTCGACGGACGCCTCAGGGGCACGTTTGTCTTCGGACGCGAGGCCTCGCGAGACATGTCCTCTGGGGCACTCATATCGAGCGGCATGCTGGACGCGCGGGTCTGCCTTCACCCTCTCGAGTCCGCGCGCTGGCTCTTTGGCTGTATCGGAGCCGGGGTCGGGATCGCCGTAGCGGAGGGGTTTGGGGTCTCCGGTCCGGAGATCGGCGTGGGCACCTACGGCGCCGCCATCGCCGGCTTGGGCGCCGCCTGGTCGCCCCTCCCCTGGTTTGATCTGACCCTCGACGTGGAGCTGCTGGTCGCCTTCAATCCTCTCGAGTTCGCCTTTCGGGGCTCCACCGATGACGTCTTCCACGAGCAGGAGCCGGCGGCCGGTCGCCTCGGCTTGAGCGCGCATGTACGTTTCTGAGACGGATCCTACGGTGGCTGGCCACGAAGATGTCATGGGTGCTGCGGCCGCCATCGGGTTGGCGAGGAACTCTGCGAGCGGAATGCGGCGGATGACGCAGGCCGAGCTGCGCTTGGAGGATATCTACGATGCCCACTTCGACTTCGTCTGGCGCAGCGCCCGGCGCATGGGTGTGGCTGAAGCATCCGCCGACGACGTGGTGCAAGAGGTCTTCCTCGTCGTGCATCGACGCCTCGCAGATTTCGAGGGCCGGTCTTCCGTCAAAACCTGGCTCTTCGGCATCCTCGTGCGGGTCGTCTCGGACCATCGGCGGCGTCTTCGGCG
>Ga0114933_10001362_pt1 | contig 27413 bp, 25 predicted proteins | sample 4SBtaG_FD_89691 | JGI IMG/M metagenome (GOLD analysis project Ga0114933, IMG submission 89691) | Deep subsurface microbial communities from Kolumbo volcano to uncover new lineages of life (NeLLi) - 4SBTROV12_W25 metaG | ecosystem: Environmental > Aquatic > Marine > Volcanic | place: Kolumbo... | reverse complement strand
TGCGCCGACACGTACTTCCTAACGCCATGGTCGCAACCTTGACTTACTTACCATTCATACTAAGTGGTGCGGTAACTACTTTGACAGCTCTCGATTTTCTCGGATTTGGATTGCCCGCAGGATCCCCGTCGTTGGGCGAACTAATGCAGCAGGGGAAAGCGAACCTGCATGCACCGTGGCTTGGGCTAACAGGATTCTTCACCCTAGCTACGATGCTATGTCTATTAATTTTTGTCGGTGAGGCTGTCCGTGACGCGTTTGATCCTCGTCGCACCATGTCTAGTCCTACCCGCTAGAGTAAGTATTATTTAGTAACAACACGCGCTAGCATTGCTGATAGCTCAGTCGGTGTAAGAGCCAGATTTTCATATGTTAGCTTCGAATCAACGGCGTCATCATGGTCCAACACGCCGAGCATTTCGCGCGTAAAGGGTGGATTACCACTTAATTTCTCCAAGAAAAATCCAGCGATTGTTCCAATTATTAGTGGCAATGAAATTAGGCATCCGCTAAATCCAGCGCGCCGATATAGATCGCGACGAGACAACGAAGTAGGGCCAGCTAGGTCGCAGATACCCATACTTTCTGGAAGTTTTAAAGCAGCTCTAACTGCCCTCACCACATCCCCCACATAGATCGGTTGCTCAAGACTTGCTGCCCTAAACGTAATGGATAGTTTTTTTCGTGCCATTCGAGATAGAGAGGCGCTTGCATAGTCACCCTCACCTAAAACCATCGGCACTCGAAAAATTGTTGAAGGAATTGTACTTTCCATGAGTAATTTTTCTGCCTCTGCTTTGGTTGCATGACATCGGTTCACAGCGTTTTCATGGGCGCCTAGAATACTCAAATAGATAATCTGCCTTAGCTTGCACGTTTCCGCGGCTTTTACAAATGCCCGAGTAGTGGAGACATGAGCTGTCTCAAAGTCTGTCTCACGAGATTCCTTGATAATACCAACCAGATGCACCGCATGAGTACAACTCGACATCGCTCGGGTGATAGCTTCAGTATCCGAGTAGTCTAAGACGCGCACTTCTTCAGCTTTGGACGCCGCTAAAGCTGCAGCAGCTCTATCCGAGCGCACAATAGCGCACACGCTGCTCTCTTTACTAAGATGTTCGATTAAGCGACGACCAATATGGCCATTCGCGCCGGTAATTAATACGCGCATGATCTAGAAAACTCCGGAGAACACAAAGGCGACATAGCGTACGATAAGTAGGCTCGGGCTTAAAACTTTTAGGTGCTTTTAATCGTGGTATGGCGAACTTGGGCAAATGGGTTATCTCTGTCGCGTTTGGTAATAGCCCCATTTACTTTTCTAGTAATAATAGACGGCTCATATGCCCTCGGATTGGCCTTGTTTTGTTTCGCTGTAATTACCGATGCCATCGATGGACCGATCGCTCGCAAATCCGGTAACGCCTCACCACTTGGAGGAAAATTGGATCACGGAGCCGACGCTATATATGTCACGCTTTGCCTGACAGCTCTGGCATATAAGGGGTTCATCAGCTGGGCATTACCGCCCCTAGTGATAATCGCTTTCCTACAATATCTATTCGATTCCAACGCTCTTAAAAAGGAAAAGCCCTTGCGGTCGAGTCAATTGGGCAGATACAACGGGATTGCGTATTTCGTGCTCGTTGGCATTCCCCTAGTCCAGACCACGCTATCTTGGTCTCTTTTCCCACCGATTTCTTTACAGGTGTTGTCTTGGTTATTGATCGCCACAACCATTATTTCGATGCTCAATCGTCTCGCATCAGGAAAAAATAGTTAGATCATTATGAAAAACTATGTCAAACGCATACGGCCACTACCTACCCGAATAGTTCCTTATTGGCTTTGGGTAGAAAAAGAACGCCAATTAATGCATTGAAAATCACGAAAAATGTATGCATGACCAAACTAAAAGCCCCCACTTCTGGATAATCTGGAAACAGCACGGTCCACAGCAACAGTGCTCCCGCATGAAATGGCAAGGGCAAGGCCGCCGCTAAAAAAATAACAGGTAGAAATGCCAACATTTGACCAAGTGATACTTCAACTTGAAACAGCGCTAAGGCAATCGTGTATACAACTACCGCTCCTATGAGATTAGGCGCCTTAAAAGCAATCACCAATGCATAATGACGTGGCTTGGCTAGACGCAATGCGTGAAAGATTGATTTCGTTGGCAAAGCATTACCGGAAAATATTCGTCCCCGAAAAAAAGCAATATGAACGGGTAGATATAAAGCGGCCCCAATGAACACTGAAGGCAGGATTACGTCGAGCGGAAGGTATACCGAGGCTTCTTGCACAACCTTATATCCAATAAGAACCCCTACGCTTGAAAATAAAAGTAATTGATAGATTTCGTTAATCCCTAAAAAGATCATTCCCGACAACGCCTCCCATCCAGGTACTTGATGTTTTCGTAACAAGTACAGGGACATAGCACCTTTACCAACTTGTTCATTAACTAAGGAAAGAATGTAGGCACTTGCACGAATCGGTAGGATGTCTCGAAATCGAATCTTCGGGGCGTTAAACCACCGGATTACCCTCCAGGTTGCGTGGGAATCGACTAGAAAAAAGAAAACAGAATAGGGAATCATAACGCCAAGCCAGATCACCCAATCCGCATCAGCGAAAAAATCAAGAAGGTACTGCAAAACATTCTTCCCCTCCTGCAAAGCGGCTACTTCAATTTTTCCGTACACCAGATAAAAACAAAGTCCAGCGAGAGCCCATGTGATTAACCGAAATATCACAGACCCTTTGCCGGATTTTGTGTCGGTCCCATTTCCTTTAGGTCCTTGCTCGATTCCGGTCAAGCCTTCTCTTTCACTCATCTTATAACCGCCTCAATATCTGCAGTGGAAAACGCGTCCTCTCACTATAACCAAGTTTTTCGTAGACTTGGGCAGCGATCGCTTCGGCTGGGCTCTCAATTCGAACGTGCAAATAGGAGACGGTATTTCGAGCAAATTGCCTCCTTGCAATTTCAGCGACCAAGGCTTGAGCATATCCTCGTCCTCCATACCCTTGCGCCGTACAAACAGCACTCACTTCTCGAAAGCCATCGAAACAAATTCTTTCCCCTGCCATTGAAATAAGCTCCCCATCATCTTTAAGACCTACATAGTCTCCCAATTGACAGGTATATTTTTCGAACGGTCCAGGGTTAGTCGACCTGGCCAGTGCAATCATAGATTCCGCATCCGATGCACCTAGATCGACCCAATGCATTTCTCGATCTGTCTCAGCTGCCAAGTGTTCGCACACGAATTGACGAAGTTCAACAGTACCGACTAGATCCCAGAAGGCCGGAAAGGAAGTTGCTCCGGATATGACACTGGCTATATCTCCTGGTTCGTATAGCGTTGACAGTTCGGTAAAGGCCTGTATTGATTCATCCATCACAGCGGCAAAAGGTGATACATCAGATCGATATCTCGCTGCCTTTTCGAGAGCATAGCCGAACATTTTTTGAGGTCCACTCAGCGCATGCCAAACTGGATTATCAAGTGGATGCATTAAGCCGCTCCATCATAGATTTGCCGTTTCAAAAAAATTAATTTGGTCTTTCGTAACCGCGGTCAATACCGCGTACTTGCTCCAACATATACCACAGTAAAATAGTCCCAAGTATTAGACATATTCCACTAACCCCTAACCCTGTTTGAACACTATAAACTTCTGAAATCCAGCTTATCGGAAGAATCCCCAAAGGCATCAAACCATGTGACATCATATCAATACTCATGACTCTGCCTCGCATTTGTTGATCAACCTGAAGTTGCACAATACTTCTATTCATAGACATGTTTACAGCGCTGATAAAGCCCACGAGACCAACCAATAGCATAGTCCAAAAGATAGCATCAGCTAGGGCAAACCCAGCTACAAACCCGCCCCATAACAAGCTCGTAACAAAAAGCCAAATTCCTTTTCGTCGCAAATTACCCATCTTAGCCAGCAATAACGATCCGAGGATCGCGCCAATGCCCATCGAGGTCATTAGAAGACCAAGATCATCGGGACCACCATTTAGAACATCACTATTAAAAGCAGGTAATAGCGTGTTAATCGTTAAACCAAACAAGAACGGTAAAATTGATAAAAGGATCAATCCTCCAACGAGCGGGGAACGAATTACATAATTTAACCCATCTCGAACGTCCAACAGTGCGCTCGTTGATGTCTTACCTTGGGGAAGGCCGCCATGACTAATAAATAAAACCGTAACAGAAGAGGCGAAATACATGAGTGATAAAACGACATACACAATTCCGACACCGACTACTGATGTTGTATCACCACCTGCAAAGACGGCTATCAGAAGTCCCGCTAATGCCGGGCCTAAAATACGAGACAAGTTCCAAGAGGCCGTGTTGAAAGCCATTGCATTAAACATCAACCGCTCGCCGACAATCTCCGGGATGAATGCCGTCCTCGCCGGCATAGAAAGAGCTAGAACCGTCCCATTTAGAAATCCAACCCATATGAAATCCCAAAATGTTACGGTGCCCACCAATAGGATAAAGGCCATTCCTAAAGTGGCTGCTCCATTAAGCATCTGTGCCCAAAAGATCAACGGTTTCTTCTTCAAGCGATCCGCTAATACACCGCCAAATAGAGAAAACAAAATCTGCGGCACGGTAAAGGAAAGCGTGACCCACGCTAGATTCATTGCCGAAACTGTCATTTCATATACAAGCCAACCTTGCGCCACCATCTGCATATTCATTGCAAAGGCAGAGCCAACCATACCGAACCATAACAGGAGGTAATCTCGATTCTTCAGGGACGCAAATAACGAATCGTCGACAACCTCATGCGGGTTGGTCGATATCGTTACTTCCATTTTGCCTCCATAGAACAGAGTCTGTCGGGGACAGCTATGCATATCGCGGAAACCCGACACCGAAGGCGTCTAACGCCTGAAGTATCGGGTTTCTTGGACGTCGCCTTATAGGCGCTTAACCGAGCGCCTCTTTAGTTGTCTTAATAATTACAGCCGCAACTTTATATGGATCCGCATTTGAAGCGGTTCTACGGTCTTCAAGGCGCCCCTTCCAACCATCCTCGACAGTGCCCACCGGAATGCGTATGGAAGCTCCACGGTCAGATACACCATAGCTAAATTGGTCTATAGACTGCGTTTCATGCGCTCCTGTCAGCCTTTGATCGTTGTCTGCACCGTATACTTCGATATGTCGAGGTATATTTTTACCAAACTCCTCACAAACCTTCGTAAATATCTCTTCCTGTCCGGATTCACGCATGGGGCCATTCGAGAAATTGGCATGCATACCAGAACCATTCCAATCAAGTTGGCCAAAAGGTTTCGGGTGCCAATCAATCGCATATCCGTATTTTTCTCCAGTACGCTCCAAGATATAACGTGCTACCCAGGTTTCATCACCAGCCCTTTTGGCACCTTTCGCAAATACCTGGAACTCCCACTGACCCGCTGCGACTTCCGCGTTGATACCTTCGACGTTGACGCCTGCCTCGAGACAAAGATCAAGATGTTCTTCTACGCAGTCTCTCCCATGTGCATTAGCCGCTCCCACTGAACAATAGTAGGGACCTTGAGGACCTGGAAAGCCCCCTGCTGGAAAGCCTGGCGGGCGATTACTTTCAGTATCCCAGAGAAAGTATTCCTGTTCGAATCCAAACCAAAAATCATCGTCATCATCGTCTATTGTCGCCCGACCATTTGATTCATGCGGTGACCCGTCAGCATTTAATACTTCCGTCATGACCAAAAAGGCATTATTTCGATCTGGATCGGGAAATATAGCCACTGGCTTGAGTAAACAATCCGAATCGCTGCCATCCGCTTGCTCAGTCGAACTGCCGTCAAAAGACCAAAGAGGGCACTCTTCAAGAGTCCCTCCAAAGTCCGTTTCTATTCTAGTTTTACTACGTAGGCTTTGCGTCGGCTTGTACCCGTCGAGCCAAATATATTCTAACTTCGTTTTCATTTTTTGATTTTCTCCTCCACAAACGTCGCTGCAACATGCAACACCCTTTGTATATGCAATAAACGTTCCACCCTCCAGAGACTCACCCACCGTTTGACTGGGTATCCACGTTTATGATCTAGACCAATCCAAAACCCAACGCGCTCGACTTCAAAGGCGTGAAAGGATTGCAACTGGCAAGCTCCCGAGGACGCTGCATAGCGCCAGAAAGCACCTCAAGAGATGCATCCACTGGTGCAAGACCGGCCGTGTCCAAACCGGACCACAGCAGCATATCCTATATCGGTAACACTCGCTGGTCATTCCCAAAATCCCGGTTGCCCAGCCTAGAATCCGATTTACTTTGGCTTGATCGCACTATTAGTGCGCAAGATATATCGCACTCTCCTCAATTTAGGGCACATTAGTCGACGATGGCTTGGTAGATGAGCGTCTTTAGTTCTCGACGAATGGGGTAGGTCGAGGATGGAAGTAATTGAGTCATAAATATCACCGTAAGGTCTTCCATAGGGTCAACCCAAAAATATGTACTAGCTGCTCCTCCCCAAGCAAATTCACCCACGGAATCCAGCACGTTGGCTGCAGCGGAATTTACTACTACCGAAAAGCCCAAACCAAAACCGATCCCTTCGTAGGGCGTCTCGCTAAACACCGGTTGTCCCATCGCTGCTAGATCAACGTTACCGGGCATGTGGTTCATAGACATATATTCAACTGTTTTACGGCCTAAGACCCGAGCCCCTTCCAACTCACCTTTATTCAGCAGCATCTGTGCAAAACGTTGATAATCATCAATCGTAGAAACCATTCCTCCACCACCGGAAAAGAATGTGGGACGAGAAAGGTATGAAGAGTTTTCAGGATCGTCCGACAGAATATAGCCACCCTCCTTACGGAACTGATAACAAGCTGCAAAGCTGTCCGCCTGCATGCTATGTACCTGATAGCCGGTTTTATTCATATTCAGCGGGCCAGTTATATTTTCGCGAACAAACACGTCTAAGTCCTGCTTGGAAAAATGCTCCACAAGAGCACCGCAAACGTCTGTGGACACCGAGTAATTCCAGCGCGAACCGGGCTGAAACAACAGAGGTACGGAAGCTAGATCTTCCATCATAGAGTTCAAAGTGCCTTTTGACCCAATCCCCTTCTCTCGATACAACGCATCCACAGGATCTGAGTTCATAAAGCCATAGGTCAATCCTGAAGTATGTGTAAGCAAATGCTTTATGGTGACGGGTGTTTTACACGGTTCGGCTTTTATCCCGCCTCCACTACCGGATTGGTAGACCGACAGATCAGCCCATCCGGGAATATATTTACTGACAGAATCATCAAGCTGAAAAAGTCCTCGTTCATACAGCATCATCAAAGCAACGCTAGTTATTGGCTTTGACATGGAATAAATGCGAAAAATGGTGTCACGGCTCACGTCTAATTGGCGCTCCACGTCCCTATACCCATATGCATGGAAATACGCCTCCTCCCCATGCCTCGACACAAGACAAGCAACCCCTGGCAACTTTCCAGAATCAACATACTTTTGTATATGTGGTGTTAAATTCTTCAGTTTCTTCTCTGAAAATCCGTGCGCCATAGCTATCCCCTCCTATTGAATCCATGATCCACAGAATACGCTCCATAGATGAAAAAATACGCCACGACGACCGAACAATCTGACAATATCGCACTGACTAAGGAGAATGTTTATGACACCCCGATCCAAGCTGGCGTCCCTTGTCGCAGGGAAAGAGACTATTTTTTCACCGTTAGCCCTCGATGCTCTAACCGGTCGAATAGCAGAAAGGGCCGGTTTTCAGTCCTGCTATGTCAGCGGCGGTGCACTCGGATACGCACATGCGCTTAGCGAAGCTCTGCTTACAGTGTCCGAACTGGCCGATACCACACGGCACATCACTCAACGAACAAGCCTCGCAGTCATCGTCGACGGCGGTGTCGGGTTCGGAGATGCCGTACACACTGCTCGTACGGTGTGGGAAATTGAAGCAACCGGGGCCGCCGCCATTGAAATAGAAGATCAGGTAGCACCCAAACGAGTCAGCCATCACCGTGGTATCGAACATCTAATAACTATCGAAGAAATGGTTAGTAAGATTGAAGTCGCTTGTGCAGCACGCACTGACCCTGACTTCTTGATCATTGCGAGGACCGGGGCCTGCCGTAATGAATCCTTTGATGCTGCCGTTGAACGTTGTACGGCTTACGCCCTGGCAGGCGCTGATCTTGTAATGTTAATGCCTGTTGAAGAGGAAGATTGGGTACGCGCACCCGTCGAGATCAAAACGCCACTTGCCGCTATTCAACCGTTGTCATCGCGACCCCCCGAAGAATGGGAAAACTTGGGATGGAGACTCATTATCGATCCCTTTACCGCGCAAGTGTTAGCAGTCGACGCGATTCAAGACGCCTATAATCGATTCAAAAAAGATCGTCACAGTCACTCAGAATTTCCGGATCTCATGAGTAGCTACAAAAAATTGCCGGAGTTAGCAGGACTAATCCCGCTATATGAAATCGAAGACAACACGACAGAGAAAGAATAATGAAAATCGAAATACGTAAACTTGTCGCCGAAGAAATGGGTTTGTTAGGGGAATTAGGAGCCTATGTCTATGGAGGTTCCTTCGGTGATGGGCCCGACAATATTATTGCAACCGCAAACGAACCAGACTGGACACTCTGCGCGTTCGTAGATGGAAAGCTGGCCTCCAGTTTCACATCAATCCCGTTCACAATGCGGGCCAATGGCAGGGCCATTCCGATGGCTGGCGTTTCTACGGTAGGGACACAAACAGAATTCCGACGACGGGGATTATCCAGACGAATACACACCCAAGCGTTTGCCGAGATGCGTAATCAAGGTCAGACCGTTGCGTCGCTATGGGCATCGCAGGCCGCAATCTATCAGCGATATGGGTATGCCATGGTTACCGCCCAGAGAAATTACGAAATAGATTCTATTGATATCAACTTTTTTGACGGAAACTTTGGCTCCGGCGAGGTCGTGAGAAAATCTGTCGAGGACGGTTACGATGAAGCTAAAGCACTATATATCGAGTTCATCTCGGATCGAATGTGCTATTTACACCGAGCAAAGCCATTGTGGTTACAAAATGTTTTCGAGGAACGTCCTGACGATGGACCAGTACATTTAGCTATATGTTATGACGCCAATGCCAATGCCAATGGATATATTGCTTATACGCTTCGACACAGCAAAGTCGCACACGGGTCCCGTCCACAAGGTATAGAAATACGCGACTTTGTTTGGAATTCCCCGGACGCCTATCGCTCACTTTGGGAATGGTTGCGGCGCCATGATCTCGTAGGGCGTATTCGATATGCTTCCGCGCCGATGGATGATCCTGCCCCGCTGCTTTTTACAGAACCGCGCCTTCTTCATACCACCGATAGGGAAGGTCTCTGGATGCGTGTTGTTGACGTACCCGCCGCTCTTTCTTCCCGTGCTTATATTTACGAAGACGAAATCACCATCGGATTGCCGGAGGACTCTCTTACACCATGGAACAAAGGCAACTGGCAATTGCATACAACGTCCGAAAAAGCGGAAGCTCATCCAACTAAAAAATCACCTGATATCTCACTTTCCATTAACTCACTCGCACTACTGTATACGGGCTATCTGTCCGCTTCTCGTCTCGCAAGTCTCGGCTTGCTTTCGGGGGCTCCAAGAGCGCTCGAAAAAGCCGACCGCCTCTTTACTACACACCATGCTCCGCATTGCCCTGATCACTTTTAAACCAAATGTCGGGCATTTCAATCATAATTTTTCGGCGGCTTCCGGACACGTTTTTGTTCACCCCTTCGTTTTTTATTCTCTAGGCGCTTTCGCTTTGCAGTATGTGACGGACGGGTTGGAACACGTCGAGTCCGAACTTCTTGCGCCGATTTCAAAAGGGCAACTAGCCGATTAAGCGCTTCCTCTCGATTTCGAATTTGAGACCGGTGAGTTTGGGCGAAAAAAACGATCTCTCTTGTCGCGGTGAGTTTATTACCTACCAATTTCTCCAGTCGACTTTTAACCCTGTACGGCAGATCCGACGCATCCAAATCAAAACGTAATTCAACAGCCGAAGACACTTTGTTTACGTGCTGACCTCCCGGACCAGAAGCACGGGTAAACTTGTACCTAAGAGAGGCTTCGTTGACCTTAAGTCCTGCAATTTCAATGATCGACATGAAAAGTGCGCTCGGTAACGAGTATCTTTACAGAAGATTAATTTACAACCGCTGCATTATTCAATCGTAGTAAAACAAAAAATAAAGGTGGGAAGGGGTTATGAGCTGGGAAACTGAAGTCAACGAAATTACACACCGTAAAGAACTGCGGAGAAAAATGGGAGGCACGGAAGGCATAGAGCGCCAACACAAACGCGGTAAATATACGGTTCGCGAGCGTCTCGATCGATTCATCGACCCTAACAGCTTTAATGAGTTTTCCTCCCTTGCTGGCACTGGTTCGTACAATAAACACGGCGAGCTCGACAATTTTATTCCTCGGGCGTCAGTCGACGGAATCGGCCAAATCAATGGCCGAAAATTAGTCGTCTCCGCGGGAGACTTCACAATTCGTGGCGGATCAGGCGGTTCTGGTGGTGGGCTCGGATCCGAACTTCCGCCAAACGAACGAGCGAGACGTTGGATGATTCCCTTCGTTCGGCTTCTTGATGCCGCCGGCGGCAGCGTCCGGGGTTTCGAGGAAATGGGACGAACCTATTTGCCCGACGGTAACGTCTGGTCCACGATTGATGTCGAAATACTCTCCGAGATACCTGTGGTATCTGCTGTAATGGGATCGGTCGCTGGACTACCGGCAATCAACGCTTGCTTATCGCACTTCAATGTAATGGTCAAAGATAGTAGCCAACTCTTTCCAGGTGGACCCCCTGTTGTAAAAGCGGCTTTAGGTTACGACATCACGAAAGAAGATTTGGGTGGGCCACAGATTCATACCAAAATCTCTGGTTCTGTAGATAATTTGGCTGAATCGGAGGATGCTGCGTTTCAACAAATTCGACAGTTTCTGAGCTACCTGCCATCTAACGTCCACGAAATCGCGCCCCGAGGCGATACAAGCGATCCTATCGATCGAACGGCAGCTGAACTTATCGATTTTATGCCTCGCGATCGCCGAAAAATTTATAAGGTGCACGATCTCGTTAATCTGATTGCGGACAGAGATTCATTCTTCGAAATTTCTCCTAATTATGGACGATCCCGTACGGTCGGGTTGGCCCGGTTCAACGGTTATCCTGTTGGCCTTATGGCCAATAACCCCAAATTCTATGGCGGATCTACCGATGTCGCAGCTGGAAGTAAGGTCATCCGCTTATTGCAACTGTGCGATACCTTTCACCTACCTATCGTTAGTTTTGCAGACGAGCCCGGCTTTATGGTGGGCCTTGAATCAGAAAAATCTGGAATTGAGCGAGCTGGCGCAGCATTAGTGGCGGCTGTATGTCAAAGCCAAATGCCGTGGCTGACGATCGTTACTGGGCGATTGTACGGCGTAGCAGGCCAATGCCAGCATAGACCGTCCGGCATGTTTCGACGCTATGCATGGCCATCAGCTTCTTGGGGATCGATGCACATATCCGGTGGCGCTTCGGCGGCTTATCGACGAGAAATCGATGAAGCACCTGACCCAATAGCCAAGCGAGAGGAGATTGAAGCCCGTCTACAGGCGGTGGCATCTCCATTCCGAACTGCCGAAGCTACCGGTCAAGACATTATCGACCCGAGGGAAACCCGCAAGCATATATGTGACTTCGTCGAAGATGCACAACGCGTACTTGATAAACAACTCGGTATTCCCAAAATGCCCTATCGACCGTAGGTTTCTATATCCGGGACTAATGTGGAGTCTTTGTTTAAGGCCTCGAGTGGTCCAGCGTCTCCTGTACGAGTTTCTGGTAGTTTTGATATCTACGCGAGTCTAGTCGACCATCTTTGAGCGCCTGTTTCACAGCGCAACCGGGTTCTTTGATGTGCGAACAGTCGTTGAATTTACATGCTGAGGACAACGCTTCTATTTCGTTAAAAGCTTTTGAGATCCCTTCACCGGTATCGGACATGCCCAATTCCCGCATGCCCGGAGCATCGAGAACCAGCCCGCCTCCCGGCAGTAAGTGGAGGTAACGAGCGGTAGTAGTATGACGACCACTCATATCCCTTTCACGAATTCGGCCAGTTGTCTGAACGCTGTCCCCTGACAAAGTATTAAGAAGGGTAGACTTACCAACGCCTGACGATCCCACTAAAGCGACTGTTGTTCCATAATTGATGCAAGCGCTGAGGGTAGTCAGTGTTTCCTTAGCCAGACAATTAACTTTTACAACACGATACGAAGGGGCAATGCGTCGAGCCCTCTCATAATAATCGCTGGCATTTTCCGCCAAATCCACTTTAGTCAACACGATTATTGGATCAACTCCGGCATCCGAGGCGAGTACCAAATATCTCTCCAATCGAGATTCGCTGAATTCCGCATTGCAAGAGGTCATCACGAATAACCTATCAATATTTGAGGCTAGCAGTTGAATATTCGACTTGTCCTGAATGGAGGGTCGTTGAAAAACCGAATGGCGTTCCAACAGCCGGGTAATTCGCCCTCGGACTGTGTCCAACAAAACGAAATCCCCAACGGTTGGTCGCTCTTGAGTAGGTCGCCTATACCAAGAGCCCGCTATAGTTAGGGTATGCTCCCTAAGCCCATCCGTCACAATAACCTTATTCCTATGCAGAGACACAATGCGGCCAGGAATATCGGATTGCCGCTCTTCAGTTGTCAATTGATCACTGAAGAATGGATTCCAACCAAAATCGTTCAGACTCAAACCGTCATCCCAAAAGAAGCACAAAAGAATAATTGGTATTCGGTGAACAGAAATTAAAGTCCATCATGAATTCGTTGTTTCACCTCACGCGTGAAATCCACTTTCGAACCATACTCTAGTCTGCCTTGGCTGAATTTTTCACCAGACAGGGCAACGCGTTGCCATTTCCGTGATTCTAAACCAGCCATTCTCCCGCGGTTTACAAAATGTACCCCAACACCAGTCCGAGCTTGATCGGTCGAGTTATCACCTGTCGCATGTGGTGTGCCAAAACAAAAAAAAGCGACACTTCCGGCACTCATCGTACATACCACGGCATCGTCCTCCTGTACTGCTGTTCGGATATGGTGATCCGACTTGGGGTCTGACTCGTGGGCAAAACTATGTCTAAACACTTTCGGCACTATTCGTAATGCTCCATTTTCTTCCGTCGCATCATCAACGGCGATCCACATAGCAACGCCTGCCATCGGATCCTTCAAACTAAAATAGGCATTATCGGTATGCCAACTCGTACCCATTCCACTGCGAGCCGGCTTAGTAAACAACTGGTCGAGAATCTTTATCACCGGACCGCCTATCAACTGTGTTACCGCACCGATAACCTTCGGTGCGAAGGGAAGGGCTCGAAATAATTTACTCTCTGTCTCCAATGGAATTAGCTGTAAATTCTGTTTTACCTCCGGGGAAGTAGAAACGTCTCTGGCTTTGCCTTTTTCTATGCACTCAGTGATTTCTAGCTGCATCGCTTTTACCTCCTCTGGTTCGAAAAAGGAGGGGACCGTGGTATAACCTTCGTTATTAAATTTACCGACTTGTGCTGTCGTTAACACGATATGTTGTATAAACCATTTGTTTAGTGAATTGTCAGAGAATAATTCAATTAGGGGGTTTGATGAGCGAATTTGAAGGAAAAATTGCGATTGTTACTGGAGCGGGTGGCGGAATCGGCCGTAGCCATGCTATGGAATTTGCCAAACGTGGAGCAAAAGTAGTAGTCAATGACTTGGGTGGCAGTGTTGATGGTTCCGGAAAAAGTGACGCTGCCGATGCGGTTGTTCAAGAAATACAGGACCTAGGTGGAGAAGCCATAGCTAATAAAGCTTCCGTTTCTGACAAAGCAGGGGCCAAATCTATAATTGACGATGCGATTAGCGCGTTCGGTAGGATAGATATATTGGTAAATAATGCTGGAATCCTCCGAGACAAAACTTTTAAAAAAATGTCACTCGATGAGTGGGATATTGTGATGGATGTACACTTAAACGGTACAGCCTATGTAACACACGCCGCCTGGCCACACATGTATGAGCAAAGATACGGCCGGATAGTATTTACAAGTTCTGGATCTGGTATTTTTGGCAACTTCGGACAGTCTAACTATGGCGCTGCAAAAATGGGCATGTTAGGGCTGGCTAACGTGTTGGCTCTAGAAGGGGCCGCCCGCAACGTCCGTGTTAACTGTCTTGGTCCAGGAGCCGCTACTCGCATGACAAATACGGTTCCTGGTAGAGATGAGGACTTGTCGGAACCGGATCCACTCCGAGCTCCTTCACTAGTAAGCCCAGCAGTTCTTTACATGAGCAGTGACGAGGCGCCAAACGGAGCAGTTATTCACGCTTCGGGCGGAAACTATTCTCAAAGTCAGATATACGTAAATGAGCCCGTTGAACTAGGAGCCAACGCTACTTACGAGGATTTATTACCGCACGTCGATCAACTTTTAGACATGTCTCAAGCCAAACCCAGGGAGCGCAGAGTCCCTCAAAAGCGACAATGAGAAAAAACTAATGGCAAGGCAAGTATCTGAGAAAACACTCAGTGACTTGTCGTGCTGTATCAGCTATCAATAACCAGCAATACGCAGTTGGATCGTCGTCTTTCTAGAAAGGAGCAAGCCGATCTCGATCTAATTCGTTTTCGTCAGCATAGGTTATTGCGTCATCAACCAATCCCCGGTTGGCACGAGCGAGCGTCGAGAGAGCGGTAAACACTATCCAATCTTTGGATACTTCGAAGTAGTTTCGCAAACTATCGCGAGATTCGGAAAGCCCAAACCCATCGGTACCTAGTACCGAGTACTCTCCAGGGAGCCAACGCGCTATGGAAAGAGGTAACGCTCGCTGATAATCACTTACAGCGACAAATACTCCATCCTCGCTTTCCAAAATCTCTTCCACGTAAGGACGTATAGAACTTTCGCCGATCGTAAGCGTTTGTTCTCGCTCTGCTCGAATTCCCTGTCGAGCAAGCTCGTTATAGCTCGTTACGCTCCAAATAGTGACCGAGATTCCTCGATCACGCAAAATATCAGCTGCTTGAATCGCTTCGACCATAATCGCTCCGCTAGCCAGCAAATTCACCTGTGCATTTTCTTTCGGAGTAAGCGGATACATCCCCTTTATAATTCCATCTTCTGCACCTTCCGGCATAGCGGGCATGGGATAATCTTGATTTGTTAGGGTGAGGTAAAAGAAAACGTCTTCTAATTCTCCATGCATTCGCCGAATTCCATCTCGAACAATCACAGCTATTTCATAGGAAAATGCCGGGTCGTAACTAACTAAATTAGGAACCGTAGATGACAGAACGTGCGAGTGTCCATCTTGATGTTGAACCCCCTCTCCATTCAGAGTCGTTCGACCAGATGTTCCACCTAACAAAAAGCCCTTACACATCATATCTCCACACGCCCAAATCATGTCACCAACGCGTTGAAAACCAAAAATTGAATAGAAGATATAAAAAGGAATCATCGGCAGAGCATGACTAGCATAAGCGGTGCCAGCCGCCAAAAATGAAGCCATAGCACCAATCTCACAGATTCCCTCTTGTAAAATTTGACCATCCTCAGCCTCTCGGTAGGGGGCAATCGTCTCAGAATCAACAGGGCGATAACGCTGTCCTTCGGGGGAATATATACCTGCCTGCGGGAATAGGCCGTCCATGCCAAACGTTCTCGCCTCATCAGGGACTATCGGAACAATATATTTCCCTATTGTCTTATCTCGAAGTAAACGTTGAAGCATACGTACCACAGCACGGGTCGTTGAAACAGACCGCCCATTCGAACCTTCTAACATATCGTTAAAAAATTCGAGCTTGGGAGGCTCTAGTTTAGGGCACTCTACCAAACGAGACGGGATCGGCCCTCCTAAGCTCTCACGCTGATTCAATAGGTATTGAATTTCTATAGACGTTTTTGTCGGTTTATAAAATTCCGCGCGCCTGATTTCGGCAGCTTCAAGAGGAATATTCAAACGCTCGGCTAATTCAGTTCGCTCATCGGGGGTAAGGTATTTTTTCTGGTGGACCGTGTTTCTGCCAGCAGCTTGCCCCAGCCCTTCACCCTTCACTGTCTTTACGAGGATGACACAAGGCTTTCCAACTACCGCTTGAGCATGCGTATAAGCTGCATATATTTTTTGGTGATCATGCCCTCCACGTTTGATCGAACGTATTTCCTCGTCCGACAGTGTTTTCATGAGCTCCTTCAATGCTGGAGTATCTTCTACCCAATGCTCACGTACAGCATCACCAGGCGATACCGTATACATCTGATAGTCGCCATCGACTGCTTGCTCCATTCGATCTTGCAATATTCCCTCGTGATCGCGGTCCAATAAGGCATCCCAGCCACCGCCCCAAATGACTTTAATCACATGCCAATCAGCCCCTCGAAACGTTCTCTCTAATTCTTGGATAATTTTTCCATTCCCTCGAACCGGACCATCCAATCTCTGTAAATTACAGTTAATAATTAACACAAGATTGTCGAGACGTTCCCGCGCTGCGATATTTATGGTTCCAAGTACTTCCGGTTCGTCTGACTCTCCATCTCCAATGAACGCCCAGACCTTTCCACCATTTTTTTCCTTCAATCCTCGGCTTTCTAAATACTTTGCGAATCGAGCTTGATAAATGGCACTTGGCGTAGACAAGCCCATACTGGCAGTTGGCATGTTCCAAAACCAAGGTAGTCTTCTCGGATGCGGGTAGGATGGCAACCCACCTCCCTCTGCTAACTCACGTCGAAAGTTCTTTAACTGATTGGAATTCAGGCGGCCCTCAAGGAACGCTCGAGCATAAATTCCCGGAGCTGTATGCGCTTGGAAATGAACGTGGTCACCGCCATATTCTTTACTGCGCCCTCGGAAAAAGTGGTTAAACCCCACCTCCATCATTGTAGATGCAGATAGGTAAGTCGCAATATGGCCCCCGACCTCTGATCCACTGTCATATGCTTGTAATACCATTGCCACCGCATTCCAGCGGAGCAACTCTTCAAGCCGTCGTTCAATTTCTATATTCCCTGGATAGGCGGGCTGCTCGACAACAGATACAGTATTTTTATAAGGCGTATTGAGCGTTGCTTGCGTATGCGTCACGCCACGACGCGACGCCTCAAGTTCAAGGCGGCTGATTAGATCTTGGGCATGAGCGCCATCTCGTTCTTCAATCACTGAAACAAGAGCATCAAGCCATTCTTGACGCTCAATTTCCCAGTCTTCATTCTGCTCGTTGTTAATGTCGTTCATGAAAACGAAATCCTTCACTCTATGGCGATATACCTTTAAGCAGCCTTCTTTGCGTTTGATTAAAGTTATACGTAGCGTCTATCTTGAAGCATTCTCAGGTGAACTTACATACGCGGGCGAGCCCTAGTTAGATATGTTTTTCTTCTACCAAAGTCCGCTTACGGATCGTCACCGCCGTGGGCAAATGATCCGAAAGTCGATTCGCCAACACCTCGTAGTTCGTAATCACCAATGACGGCGAAACCAATACGTGGTCAATCGCTACAGCCGGACGCCAGCTGGGATAGGTTGGCTGAATACTACTTGCCGTTTGTAAGCCAGACCCGGCCAAGGGTGAAGATTTAAGTAAGTGCTTCAGATGACTGTTCATGTCGCCCATGACCACCACATGCTCACAGCCATCAATCAATCGTCTAACATATCTCAGTTGGAGTTCTCTGCTCTTCATACCTAAAGACAAATGCAGTAACACTACGACCAACTCGTCCCCAGCTCCCTCCATCCCCGCGTCCAGCGAAAATCGGGCCACGATTGCTCCACGACCCGGTAAAACGCCAGGTAATTTATGATCTTCTACTTGTCTAGGAGAAAAGCGACTCAGTAACCCATTCCCGTGTTGCGCGACGTGTCCAAGCTTACGATTACATTGCGTAAACCAATAAGGGAAGTTCGCGGAATTGGCGAGGTACTCTACCTGATCAACATAGCCGCTGCGCAAACTTCCTGCATCCACTTCCTGTAAAGCAACGAGGTCATAATTTCGGCAGACAGCTGCGATTTTATCCAGATTCCTATACCGATCGATGTGAGGAAATACATGTTTCCAGCCTTTAGTCAGGTATTGGTGGTAGCGCTTGGTGGGTATTCCTACCTGTATGTTATATGTCAAAAGCCGGATACTTTGATTCGTACCAATGATGGAAGCCGTATTCGTAACTTGAGCCTGGCGGTAACCTGACTTTTTAAGAAAAGTATGTCGTGTGGCTGTGCCATCGATCGCTAAGCGAGTTGGCCTATTTTCTTGCCTATTCTTTCTTAATTTCAGCATCGCGTTTAACTCAGCTAGTGGTCAACGGGCTCATATATGCGCCAATTCACTTGGTCAATTATTTCCTACTCAGACGATTCCAATCGAATTTTTTGAATTAGAAAATCTACCACTTCTAGCATTCGAGAGTTCGACCCGGCCATCGCACCATCCACCTTATACATGCCCCCTACGGTTATGGTAGGTACACCTGTCACTCGAAATTTTCGCGCTTCAGTACCATCGCGCCGGATTCGATAGTCCACCTCAAATGACTCTGAGACTTCTTTAAATTGTTGGGTATCTATATCAGCTACGTTTTTAAACAAACGGGCAGCAAGGTCGACATCTCTAATATCTAGCCTATGGCGGTGAATAGCTTCAAATAAAGGAGTGTGCACCTTATCGCTCACTTCCAAAATCTCCGCAACATAAAACCATCGAGCAAGAGGCTCCCAGCTCTTGCCAAAAACGGCGGGTAAGCGGCGAAACTCAACATTCTCGCGTTCCACGGCGGACCACGTTTCAATACTAGAATCAAAGTTGTAACAATGAATACAACCGTACGAAAAAACCTCTACGACTTCGATCGCGCCGTCTTGCGACGGTTCAATATAAATGGGCAATCGCTCATAGTGTTTACCCTCGATAAACTTTTCATCAGCATGAACGCTCCCATACACGAAAAAAAGCAAGAACATAGCCAAGAACTGTCTCATAACACGCCTCATTTACCCTGAGAAAGTCGTTTCACCATTTTACTGTGATTTCGAGCCTTGCAGCTATATCGCCAGGGCTCCAGGAGACTAGTTTAGACCAAGCATGTAGTTTGCGACCGCACGAATTTCATTATCGGTTAAATTGGCTGCGACCGATCGCATCATTCCACCATATTCTGCATCTGTCTCGCGCTGACCCTCGCGATAAGCCGTCAACTGGGAAATTGTATATTCAACAGCCTGTCCAGAAACCTTGGGAAACCCAGCAAGCTGATTACCCGAACCATTCGGGCTATGGCAAGCGGTACAGGGGGCAACCCCTTTTTCCATAATTCCCCCTCGATAAATTGCTTCTCCTTGCTCTAGCCTATCTCGACTCGCTTCGCGAATCGATGCAGGGAGAGATGCGTAATAAGCCGCAATATCTGCTAAACCCTGTTCATTCAGGCCGTCGAGCATGCCTGTCATCAGCGGGACAGGCCGGGTGCCCGACTGAATTAACTCCATTTGTCTTTTTAAATAGCGTGAATTCTGGCCTGCCAAGTGCGGAGTGCCGGGTACAACCGAATTACCGTCCTGGCCATGACAGGCCACGCAGGTAGCTGAAAGGGCCATCCCAGCTTGTTTATCAGCCGATATGGCAGTCCCACAAACAACAACTATGGAAGCGATCAGAATATTACGAGCAAATTGCATAGAAACTCCACGTTTACACTGTTCTATTATGTAGTTTTACTGGTCGGCAATTTAACGGCGCGCGATTATAACCCTATGAGTCGTCAACGAGCACCAAGATCGACAAAAGAACATGAAAACAATCTAAGCATAGAGGCTGAATTCTTGCAGAGTGCAGGGAGCTTTAAAGATTGTCCAACTGACGAAGTGCCAGAAATTGCTTTTGTCGGCCGGTCAAATGCCGGCAAATCAAGCACGCTCAACCGCCTGGTGGGAAGACGCGCTTTAGCCCGAGTGAGCAAAACTCCAGGTAGAACTCAATTACTTAACTTTTTCAATTGCGATATTGGAGCAAGATTGGTGGATCTACCAGGGTATGGTTACGCAAAAGCCTCTCGAAAACAGCAAGTCGTCTGGAATACTTTAGTCGATCAGTATCTCAATAAACGAACAAACTTAATCGCTATTGTACTCGTCACAGACGCGAGACATGCCTTACAGCCCTTCGATCTAGATATGCTCAGATGGGTAGAAGACCGAAATTTATTTCTTCTACTATTACTCAACAAAGCTGACAAATTGAAACAACAAGAAAAAGTAGAGGTAAAAAAACGTGTAGATGCGGCAACTGCATCGCTTGGTAGCGACCGCATTAGTACTCTTTTGTTTTCCGCGGAAAGAGGTACAGGAGCGCAATCAGCGATTGGCATACTACAAAACCTGAAAAAGAGGCTCCTTCAATGAGCTTCGTCCCAGTTATCACCAATTCCAACATCGACAACTAATGGCACCTTCAATACTGCCGCTGATTCCATGCGAGCTTTTATTTCATCGATTACGGCATCAACCTCCGCTTCTACTACTTCAAACACGAGTTCATCATGCACCTGCATGATCATTCGCGCGGAATATGAAGAGTTTTGCAGCCATGCATCAACCTCGACCATTGCCCGCTTTATAATATCAGCGGCCGATCCTTGCATTGGAGCATTCACTGCTTGTCGCTCAGATCCCTGCTGCCGCTGCTTATTACGCGCATTAATATCAGGCAGGTAAAGCCTACGCCCATAAATTGTTTCGACGAAGCCATCTTTGTGTGCCCGTAATCTCGTTTCTTCCATAAATTCGTGTACCGCCGGATAGCGTTGGAAATAACGATCCATATAATCGCTCGCCAGGTTCCTCGCGATACCTAGTTGCCGACCTAATCCAAACGCTGACATTCCATATATCAACCCAAAATTAATCGCTTTCGCGCTTCTCCGTTGATCTGCTGTCACTTCGTCTAGTTCACAATCAAAAATATCTGCCGCTGTGGATTTATGAACATCAAGTCCCTCTGAGAAAGCTCTTGTGAGACCAAGATCTTCTGATAAGTGAGCCATAATACGTAATTCAATCTGCGAATAGTCCGCAGCTACTATTTTTTGGCCCTGCGAACTTGTGAATGCTTTTCGTATTCTCCTTCCTTCCGAAGTGCGTATTGGGATGTTCTGAAGATTAGGATCGGTTGACGAAAGGCGCCCGGTCGCAGTCACAGCCTGGTTGTATGTGGTATGAATGCGTCCTGTTTCTGGATCAATCTGTAATGGCAAAGCGTCCGTATAGGTCGATTTCAATTTTGATAGGGATCGGTATTCCAGTATTACCCGCGGGAGTTCCTCTCCGTAATCTGTGGCCAGTTCCTGTAAGACCGGCTCGGCGGTTGATGGCTGCCCTTTACCCGTTTTTTTTAAAACCGGTAAACAAAGCTTTTCGAAAAGAATAACTTGTAGTTGCTTCGGCGACGCCAAATTAAATTCTTCGTCGGCAAGTTTGTATGCTCGGCTTTGCAATACATCCATTTCATCAGCAAGCTCTCTGCTCTGCTCCGACAAAAGTCGAGCATCTACTTGAGCACCAGCTCGTTCGATTCTAGCTAGGACTGAAGACGTGGGTAATTCTATTTCTTGGTAGATAGACAGTAATTTAGGCGAGGAAGTGAGTGTCGAAAAAAAATATTCGTGCAGCTGCAACAAGATATCGGCATTTTGGGCAGCAAAATCAGAAAGCTCCTCCGGCTCCAAACTCGAGAACGGTACTCGCTTTGCCCCCTTGCCAACAATCGACTCCTCGCTAATCACAGGCACTTCTATGTATTTTTTTGCCAATTCGGAATATCTATGTCCTCTAGTACTGACACTATCGACCACATACAACTGCAACATCGTGGAATGAACCGGTCCGTTTAAATCCCAGTGATTGCCTTTCGAAATGGAATGCACATCCTTAAGGTTCTCAAACACCTTCTCAATGCCTTTATTTGAAAGGACAGCTCCCAACCGTTGGAATAGATCAGTAGTTCCTATTTGATCTGCAGATGTTTTGTGTTCTAACGGTACATAACATGCGCGGCCTGGTTTAGAAGCTAAAGCGACTCCAGATATTTCTAAATTATTACTTTTTTTGTCCTCGGTGATAAATGAAACAGCGACTTGACGAGAGTTGTTTATTTCAGAAATCCAGTCATCTAATTCTTCGATCTTACTAACTAGACCGTAATTTATTTCGCTTACTGCTGTTGGTCTTTCTGCCTCATGTGATATTTCATCGAGCCATGTTTTGAACTCAAGCTCTTCAAAAAGGCCCTTGAGTTCTTTTTCGTTGACCGGTTGCTTCTGTAAACCCTTTACATCGACACTCAATTTGACGTCACACTTTATCGTGGCAAGCAGGTGTGAAACAGGCAATTGCTCAAGACTGTTTCTTAAATTCTCACCGACCTTGCCTTTTATCTCATCTGCGTGGCTAATAACGCCTTCCAGATCACGATATTGATTAAGCCATTTCACGGCTGTTTTCGGACCAACTTTCGGTACACCCGGAATGTTGTCCACGCTGTCACCCATTAGAGCCAAGTAGTCAACAATCCGCTCCGGTGGAACCCCAAATTTTTCAATAACGCCCTGCCTATCCAAAGTGACTTCGGTCATGGTATTCACTAAAGAAACACTTTCACTTACAAGCTGGGCCATGTCCTTATCGGAGGTCGAGATAACAGTGGGAAGCGCCAAAACAGTAGCTTCTTTTGCAAGTGTGCCAATCACATCGTCGGCTTCTACGCCTTCTTCCACTAGCAGCGGAAATCCCATTGCCTTGATTATTCGATGAATAGGTTCAATTTGTTGCTGAAGGTCGTTCGGCATCGGCGGTCTATTCGCCTTGTAGTCACCAAATATCTCATTTCGAAAAGTTTTACCTTTCGCATCAAATACAACCGCAATCGGGCTGCCCTCGAAATCTTTTGCCAGTTTTCGAAGCATGGCAATAACACCACGTACCGCTCCGGTTGGAAAGCCGGCTCCATTCGAGAGATCGGGCAGGGCATGATACGCCCGAAATAAATAGGAAGAACCGTCTACTAAAAGTAACGGCGTGTTTTTCGCCATGATACATTCCTCCACAACATCACTATCGCATGATCTCACGTCAATGACGCCATATGAGCGAATTCTGACAAATAGCTTTTTTTTGTTGCTACTGACTTATATATGCTTACCGACCGTAGCAAACGACGAATTAGCCATACAATCAACCGTCACACGCGGACCTGACGTCGTTCTTATCGAGTCCGAAAAAAGGAGTATTTTTGAATATCGACAAAATGGACAACTTCGGATGATAAAAATTGTTCCAAGGATCGGTCCAGCCTATTTTTTGGTTCCGAGCGACCCTACGAGAGGCGACGGTGATTTGGAACGTGCCGAAACACTTCTCCCAAGTTGGACTATTATCGAGTTTTAAGACGCTATGGCCGTAATAACTAAATTATCAAAATCAGCGATCGTTGAAAGCGCGAATCAATTTGGCATCGGGAAAGTCATAAGATACTGGCCCGCAAGCAATGGAATAGAAAATACCAATTACTTTATAAAAACCGAAAATAACAGCGAGTATGTACTCACACTGATTGAGACCGGATTTGAACCGAGTGAGTCCATGCTCACTATTTTAGACGTTGCAAGTGATGCCGGCCTCCCAGTTGCGTCAGCAAAAAAAAGTTCGTCCGGCAAGTCCCATATAACGGTGGAAAACAGGCCGGCTTTATTGACAAAGCGACGTGATGGGGGGCATATCGCGAGCCCTTCAAAAGGGCAATGTGAAGCCATCGGTGACTTCCTAGCCAAGTTCCATCTGGCCGCAAAACTTATTCAAACAAAATCCTATCCGCGGGACTCCAATTGGCTTCAAGAAAAGAAAGAATTTTGCGTTCCTTATCTCTCGTATTCTTCAGCTACTCTTCTTAAAGATACAATACAAACTGTTAGCTCAACTCTCTGTCGCAATGATGTCGCTCGACTACCAAAGGGAGTCATTCACGGCGATCTTTTTCGGGATAATGCCCTTTTCAATACGCATGCTCTGTCCGGCGTGATCGACTTTCACCATAGCGCAATTGGTTTTTGGATATACGATCTAGCTGTCGTTCTGAATGATTGGTGTGTTCTTGAATCAAAAAATAAATTGGACGAGGAACGATGTAGGTGTGTGCTTTCGGCTTACCATCAGATCCGTCCTCTCAGTGAAGAAGAGCTACTTTTTTTACCGATATTTATGGAGTACGGCGCCCTTTCATTTTGGTTATCTCGATTACTGGTCCGTATAGAAGCAACCGAAAAAGGAATAAGCCTTCCTGGACATGATCCGGATGCTTTTCGACGCCTCTTAATACAACACCGTCTAAAACCTTTTCACATAACCACTAACGACCTATAACGGCTATCCAGTTGCAACGAGCAAAAAGACATTGAAATAATTCTTGTCGTCGGTCCAGGAAGATTGGCACTTAAAACCAACCTTGTAGGCCATCGCTAGGAACTCTTCTGTGGTGTACTTATAGGAACTTTCCGTATGGATACGCTCACCAATATCAAAGTCGAATACGTAATTATCCAGCAACACCTGCTGTTTTTGTTTGCTCTCAAGATGCATTTGTACGCACCCTAATTCTTGGTTGTATGCCGCAAAATGCTTAAATCCATCCAAATCAAAGTTTGTACCAATGCGTTCGTTTAGGTGCCTCAACATATTCAAATTGAAGGATTCTGTGACGCCCCTAGTGTCGTTGTATGCCGCATTCAAGGTCGTAGCATCTTTCTTCGTGTCTACGCCGATCAAGAAAAGGCCATTTCTTCCAACTAGATTACGTACGTTATCAATAAATTCGGATGCTCGATTTGGTTCAAAATTACCGATACTTGATCCTGGGAAAAAAGCTATCGGTCTTAACCCGTCCACCTGAGCGGGTAATCTGAATCGTTCTGTATAGTCAGCACAAGTCGGAAAAACGGAAACATTCGGATAATCCACGGCTATTTGGGCCGAACTATTCATTAAGTGGTCTCTTGAGATATCCACTGGAACATAAGCCGAAGGTTTCAATCCTTCTAGCAAAATCCGAATTTTAGTACTGGCGCCACTACCGTACTCCACTACGCATGCTTCGTGGCCAACGATGCTCGCTATTTCACCTTTATTCTCTTCTAGAATCGCCACCTCAGAACGCGTTAGATAGTATTCCGGAAGCTTCGTAATTTCGTCAAAAAGTAAGGAGCCTCGTCTGTCATAGAAAAACTTTGGCGGCAACCTTTTATTGCGAATACTCAACCCCTCTAGTACTTCAGAAAAAATATCACCGGTGCTCGGGTTTTGGTCAAAGAGCTCTAACGCTTCGCCCATCATCAAACATCCTTCGCCAAGCGAATACCAGAAAATTGCCATCGATCCGCAGGGTAAAAAAAGTTCCGATATGTATCGCGGATGTGGTTGTTCGATGTCACACAGGAACCTCCTCGCAAGACCATCTGATTCGACATAAATTTTCCATTGTATTCCCCGAGGGTACCCTCTAATGCCTTATATCCTGGATAAGGCCGATAATTAGATGAAGTCCACTCCCAACAATCACCGAACAACTGAGAAATATCTGTTACATTTTTCGCTGATTCTGGATGGAGTCGGTCTGAATTCATTAGATTGGCTTCGTTTATCTCGATCATTCGAGTTGAAGCAACTGCCTCCCATTCAAATTCTGTGGGCAAACGCGCACCAGACCAGCGTGCAAAGGCATCAGCTTCATAAAAGCTCACATGTGTAACTGGTAAATTTAGATCAAGCTCTTTTCCACCACCCAAAGTGTATTCGAACCAAACATCACCTTTCTTGTACCAATATTCAGGCGCTTCCAAATGTTCGTTCTGAACCGACGACCAACCTTCCGACAGCCAAAGCGTCGGTTTTTTGTATCCCTCTTCCTCGATGAAATGGAGGTATTCACCGTTGGTAACTAATCTTGATGCTATAGCGAATTCGTCGATCCATACTCGATGCTTTGGCGTTTCATTATCAAAACAAAAGTCTACTTCCCGGGGAAAAACGCCCGTTTTTTTCATGCCACCATCGAACACAATAAAATCCAGGTTTGACTCGCTGCAGTCCGACTGCGGTGGTATCAGATTGTTTCTATATGCCGGGCGCAAAGGATTGTGTCCCAAATTGAACTTCAAATCGGTAAGTATTAATTCTTGATGTTGCTTTTCATGCTCCAATCCAAGAATAACCAGCCTCTCAATCTCTTCCGACGGTCCGGCAAGAAGGATCTCCTCCATTTTTTGGTCTACGTAGGACCGATATTCCATGACCTCAGCGACTGTGGGTCGAGATAAATTGCCTCGAGCAGATCGGGGATATCTTTCCCCGACGCCGTCGTAATACGAATTGAATAAATATTTATATTGCTCATTAAAACCAACGTATTTTTCCACATGCGGTTTCAACACGAAAACTTCAAAAAACCAAGTGGTATGGGCTAGATGCCATTTCGGGGGACTTGCATCTTCCATAGGTTGCACGCCGTAATCTTCTATCTCCAGTGGGTCGCAAAGACATTGCGTTTCTCGACGAACTTCTACGAAATTTTGAATCAGCTGGTTCTTATTTAGTCTCAATTCAAATCTCTTTCTTTATTCTTCCGTTAATGCGACGTGCAAAATCTACGAGTTAGCTATAAGACTTCGAGCAATGATCGCGATTTTATTTGCATCATGAGGGGGCTTAATGAAGCCCGCATAATTTCCGTCCGGGTCCATTATTACGACGTATGGAGGGTGCCCGACTTCGTTTACATCAATTGAGGCTTCAAACCCGATTGCAACTTGATCTGCAAGACGCTCTATTTGTGCAAGCTTCCCCGTTAACCCAATAAAATTGGGTGAGAATGCCCTCACGTAGCGTTGCATCGTATCAGGATCATCGCGATGGGGATCGACACTAATTAATATCCCCCGGAACTTTTCTGCTTCTCCCAACTCGCGCTCTGCCTGACCAAGAACCGACATAGTGATAGGGCAAATATCTGGGCAAGATGTGTACCCGAAAAATACAAACGACCATTGACCGAGCAAATTTTCCCTCGTAAACGACAAACCTTTCGGTCCAACTAGAGAAAAGTCATCGACCGAACGCGTCATTGGTAGCAACACGACGCCCTGACCCGAGAGCTTTTCAAGTGGTAATGCCTTTGGCCCCTGTGCAAACCAAAACATGCCGACCAC
>Ga0114933_10001360_pt1 | contig 27424 bp, 27 predicted proteins | sample 4SBtaG_FD_89691 | JGI IMG/M metagenome (GOLD analysis project Ga0114933, IMG submission 89691) | Deep subsurface microbial communities from Kolumbo volcano to uncover new lineages of life (NeLLi) - 4SBTROV12_W25 metaG | ecosystem: Environmental > Aquatic > Marine > Volcanic | place: Kolumbo... | reverse complement strand
TCAGGTGTCCTTGACACTTGCGCTGTTGTAACAGCACAGTATAACTAACACAATAAAGGGGGGTATCACTACCTCCCTTTTTTTTATTTATAATTCTTAACTATGACTACCACAACCGTTGATATCGATACCGAACTATCCGCAGTCAATGCGATTCTTGGTAGTATTGGTCAGTCTCCTATATCAGGCTTAGACTTTGCAAACCCAGAGATATCATTTATATATAATCTGCTCAAAGAAACTAATCAAGATGTACAAAATGAAGGCTGGACATTTAATTTAGAATACCACATAAAAGAAACTGTTGGAGCTGATAATAAGATCATCATTGAATCTGATGTTATCCGAATAGATAATGAAGATGCATGGGATAGAACCCGTGACTTTGTTAGAAAAAAAGATGCTGATGGTATCTGGAAACTATATGATAGGGTGAATCATACAAATGAATTTCCAGATGATGATTACTTCTATGTAAATAAAGTTAGACTATTATTATTTGAAAATATACCCTCACCTTTCCAAAGATATATAATATATAAAGCATCAGGTAGAGCTGCTGTACAGTTAGTATCTAACCAGCAACTACAACAGATGTTACAATTATTTGAACTACAAGCTAGAGCAGCATGTATGGAATATGAATGTAATCAAGGTGACCATAACTTTATGGGATGGCCTGATGAATCTGCATATCAATCTTATAAACCTTATCAAGCACTAAGACGCTAATGGCCAGTGTAACACAAAAAATTTCTAACTTTGTTTTAGGAATATCAACCTTACCTGACGAAAGGAAACAACCCGGACAAGTTGTAGACCTAGTTAATGGTATACCTGATGTTGTTAATCAATTACAGAAACGTCCGGGAAGCCAGTTAGTAAAAGAAATAACAACCACAAGTAATCCTTATGGGGATAGTAAAACATACGCTGTTAGTACAGCAGCCCATTCAAAATGGTTCAGTATTTATACAGCACATGATGAACAATATATCGGACAATGCGCAGCAGATGGTACAGTTAATGTATGGAGATGTAGTGATGGTGCTTCAATACCCGTGGATTATTCACTTGTTCCCGGAACTCTTAAAGCTACTTACTTAGATAATACTGCATTAACAGATGAGAAGTCTTCTGATATACAGGTACTAACTATTAACGAGACTACCTTCTTTGTTAATAGAAGAAAAGAGACTGCTATGTTAACAGGTGCGGGTGACAAGTCTCCAGCTCAGTTAAATGAAGCTTTCATAACTCTTGATACTATATCTTATGGTAAACAGTATGCATTAGATATATTTGACCCAGATGATAATACTACCTATACACATACTAGAGCTACATCTATAGCAGCTGATGATGGTACAAGTTACAGTGGATCATCTAATGGTGACTGTCTAGGTATGGGTAGAGAGACTGTCGATATAAGTACAGGTACAGATAAATTTGGAACCTCACCACCTAACATGAGTGCTGATGGTAAGAGTAGATTAAGGTATGAGATGGATGTTAGATGTACACCTCAACCTACAGCACCTGTAGATGATAGTTACACATATCATGATACATATCAACCATTTGCTAAATTACAGTTTGGTGGAGAAGGTTGGGCAGTAGATGATACTCACCAATATACATCAGAGAAAGGTGTCACAACAACCATTAAAGTAAAAGCTATACAAACTATTACATCTAGAGCTAATATAGCTGCAGTTAGGCCAGATGCTACATCTTCTACAAGTGAAGAGCATGTATCTTCAGCAGCTATATTAGGTGACTTAAAAGCAACATTAGATGCAATCAGTGGTACTGGTATTACTACAACTATATGTGGTAACGGTTTACATTTATATAGAGCTACTCCTTTTGGCGTGACTACACCTGAAAGAAGTTTAATGTCTATTGCTACAACTGAGGTAAATAATATAGCAGACCTACCACGTGTATGCAGACATGGATACATTGTCCGTGTGGTAAACAGTGGTGAGGATATGGATGATTACTATCTACGTTTCCAAGCTGAAGGTATTAGTGCAAACATTTCTATAAACTCTACATATTCTAGAACTGGTACTACAGTTAGTGTAGCATCTACAGCTCATGGATTAAGTAATGGAGATACAGTCTTTATCGATTTCACTAGTGGAGGTGCAGGAGATGGACATTATACCGTATCAAACGTATCAACTGATGCTTTCGATTTAGCAAGTAACTCTTCATCTGGTACAATCAATGCAGGTGCTTTCTGTACATATACCCCAGCTCGCTTCGGAGAGGGCGTGTGGGAAGAGGTAGCAGCACCGGGGATAGATGTTAAGTTAGATAAAGATACAATGCCCTTAGAGCTTGTTAGGGTTCCTCCTAGTCAAGTAGATACTATAGCTACATCAGCAGTTAATACAAGTACTGAAGTAATAACTATAAATGCGCATGGATATAACACAGGTCAATCATTAAAATATAGTAATGGAGGCGGTACTACTTTAGCAGGTCTAACTAATGATACAACATATTATGCTATTATAGTAGATGATAATTCGATCAAATTGGCCACAAATGATAGTAATGCTACAGCTGGTACAGCTATTAACTTAACTGGTACTGGAAACAATGCTCAGACATTAACAGATATTTATTCTATTAATGGTGGTACAGCAAGAAATTATACTAACGGATGTTTTAAATTTGATTATCCTGATTGGGGTGAACGTGATGTAGGTGATGATATCACTAACTCTAAACCTACCTTCATAGGCAATACTATTCAAAAGATGTTGTTCTTTAGGAATAGAATAGCTTTACTCAGTAATGAAAATGTCATTCTATCTAGGGTGAACGATTACTATAGCTTCTGGGTTAAGACAGCTATGGCTATATCTAACGCTGACCCTATTGACTTACAATCTAGTTCTAAATTTCCAACTAAATTATTTGATGCAGTAGAATCTGCAGGTGGTTTAGTTATCTTTAGTGCTAGTGAACAATTCTTATTAAGTTCAGGTGCAGAAGCTTTGCTTACTCCTGAGACAGCTAAGATTGGATTTTTAGCATCATATGGTTTTAATAAAGATACAGTACCAGTTTCATTAGGTACAACTATAGGCTTCTTAAACAGTACTGCTAGGCAAACACGTTTCTATGAAATGGCTAATGTAGCAACTAAAGAAGAACCAGATATACAAGAACAAAGTAAAATTGTAGGAGAATTATTTCCACAAAATATTACAAGTGTATGTGAATCAAACGAAAATGATGTACTTTTATTTGGTGTAGACAGTACATTACATGCTGCTACAAATGAAATATGGGGTTATAAGTACTTTGAGTCTGGTGGCAAAAGAGCCCAGTCAGCATGGTTCAGATGGACAATGCCTAATAAGGTTATATATCATACCATATTGGATGATGTATACTATGCCGTATTGAGTACAGGAAGTAACAATAAATTTACCTTTGAAAAATTTGACATAAAATTAACTTCAGACACACCTATGATAGGTTCTACTCCTGATGAAAATAGGGTACATTTAGATACTAAGAAAACTATTGCATCAGGTGATTTAACTTATGTTGGTGCAACTGATGTCACTACATTTACATTAGGTTCAGGTTATTATAGTTCTGAAAATTTAACAGTTTATTGTACAACAGATAGTGATGCTGCAGGTAAGAGTTATGATGTGCCAGCTGCTAAGATAACTGGTACTGCCCCTAACCAAACAGTAACACTACCCGGTAACTGGAAGACCTCTCTTAAAGATGGAAGTGCAGTTAATACTGATTTAATTGTAGGATATGAGTATGAATTTGAAGTTGAATTACCTAAGATTTATATCGTCCAACAAAGTGGTCAATCAATAACATCTGAAACTAGAGGTTCTTTAATCATTCATAGAATGAACTTTGACTTTGGCGATGTAGGTGTGATAGATGTTACACTTAAGAGAAGAGGAAGAGATGATTATACATATACAGTTGAATCTTTAGAATGGGATAATGTACTAGCAAGTACAGCTACTATTGCTAAAGGATATTTACATACAATACCAGTATATGATAGAAATGAAAATCTAACAGTACTATTAAAATCTAATCACCCATCTCCAGCTACCATTCATTCAATGAACTGGGAAGGAGATTATTCACCAAGATACTATCAACGTGTCTAATTACATTCACCCAATTACAATAGAGGCTGCTGTAGAAGTAGCTTCTAATCTTAGAACTGAGGATTATAATGAAGTGTTTGAAGGCCATGGCCATTTCCCACTTTTTCATATTCCTCTTTCTGCTTTCTATGGTGATACAGTTTGGTTTGAAGTGCCTAACGGCAAGACTGCCGGATTAGCAGGAGTGCATAAAGGTGGTCAAGTATGGATGTTATGTACTAATGCCATCCATGAGTATCCACTTACTTTTGCACGAGAAGCTAAACGCTTCATCGAAAGTAGAGACGAAGAACTTCTTTGGAATATAGTAGATAAACGGAACACCGCTCATCTAAAACTTCTAAAGTTTTTAGGATTCAAGTTCTTAAGGGAACTTAAACATGGTCCTAACCAATTAACCTTTATAGAATTTTGCCGTGTGCGATCCAGTATCAGCAGGGATGTTTGCCATTAATACCGTAGGGTCAATCGGAGAACATCAAACAAAAAAAGCTGGAGTTGCTGCTCGTAATAGACAGAGACTCAAGCAACATCAATATGAAAATCAGAATTACATTAATGAAGTAAAATTAGATAATGCTCAATATTTCAATGATGTAGCGGAATATGAAATAGAAAAAGAGCAAGTATTCAGTGCTATGGTGAATCAATGGCAGCAAGTAGATGAACAATTAGATCAAATGTTTGCCAATAGTTCATTCAAATTACAAGATGAAATCATTAAAATGTATGAGAATGAATATGCGGGAACTCAAACTGGTGCATCAGCTGCTAGATTAGCTGCTTCAAGTGCTAAGAAGAAAGGTTTTGCAATGGCTAAAGAAATGAATACATTGATTCTGGCTCAAGATGATGCTGCACTTAAGAAAGAAGGAGCACATATTGATGCTTCTACTAAACTAGATAAACTATACGACAAAGTACGATTCCCACCAGCTCATGGTCATACACCTGTACCACCAGAATTAGAAGCAATGCCTTCTTCAGCTGGTTTAATGTTAGATATAGCAGGTTCTGCATTACAAACATATGGCTTTAGTAAACTAACAAATCCAAAACCAACTGGTATGAAAAAATACAACGTACAGAATACAGGGTTTTCTGATTGGGAGTTAGGAACTGCTGTACCTGAGATCCCGACATTATCAGATGGAACAACAAATTGGTCTGAAGCATGGAGCACTTAAATGCCAACATATAGAGAAAACATTGAAAGGTTGAAGCGAAGAGACCGAAAGGTCATGAACTCCCTTAAACAAAATTCTAAAGATAGAATTGCTTTCCAAAGAGAGCAAGAGAAAGATACTCTTAATAATATTGGAAAAGCAACTGACTTACTTGTAGGCCAAAGGTTTGGTTCTCCAAATATAGCATCTGGTGAAGGTGGCTTAGTACCTTTTCTTTATTCCGAACGTATGAAGAAAAAAGAAAAAGAAGGTATTGAAGCTGAGAAAAAAGATAGAGCAAGAAAAGTTGCTGAAATGGCAAAGCGTTTTAATGACGCTGAAGATATTGATATAGCTCATCATAAAATAAAATATGATATGCTGGTTAATGGTGCATATTATGAAGACGCTGATAGATTTGCTAAACTATCCCCCCATGCTCAAGTTGCTTATGCTAGACGGAAGCTTGGGCTTTATAAACAATCCTTACCAGATAAGTTAAATCATTTAATGGCTAAAGGAGTTAATACATTTCAAATTGAAGGATTTGAGGAACCAGTATCTTTTAAAGATGCCCATGGTAGACATGAATTATCACCTCTTGTTAAAGAAGCTTTATTAGATCAAGCTGTTAGTGAATTAAGAGAACAGAATGGTATAAATGGTTTTAGTAAAGAAATGCTAGAACTAGAAAAGATAAATGATTATGTAAATCCAGAAACAAATCAAATAGAATTTGGTGCAGAATCAAAAGCAAAAAATTCTATGATGGGTAAGTATCGTAAGAATTATAATATAATAAGTTCTAGAAATTCTAGGTTACAATATTTAGATGAATTCATTACTTCTGAAAATCCCAACCTAAATGGTTTATTAACTAAAATATCTGGTACTCATGATGATAATGATGATCCATTAGGTATGCTTGGTGCGTGGGATGAAGTAGAGAATTTATTAGTATCAGCTTTACATAACGGAACTATTACGCCAAGACAACTAAAGAACATTTGGAAAACACAGAAGAGTTCAAATCCTATTCATAAAGATAAGTTTTTTTCTCAGACACATAATGATAGATTAGAGAGTATATTAACCACATATAACAATCAAGAAGAGACATTTATTACTTCTGAAAAGAAGCGCTTAACGAGACTTGGAGCTGAGTATGAAATTGAGATTAAAGATGCCCAGCAACCCGGTGGTTATATTGATACCTATCTTAAAGGGCAAAATAGAGAGTATTTAAACAAGGGGGAAATAGAGGCTATAGAAGCTAAATGGAGGCAATTAACTGGCAGTGGATCTGAAGTTCCAACTCCTGATTGGATAACAGACATATATACAAAAGGACAAGCAGATCAACAGGCAATAATAAATAGAGCTGAAAAAATATTAGCAGGGAAGCATGAATCTGGTCGTGGCTATCTAACCGGATATGACACTAAAGATGCATGGCCATCAACGATGGCTAAAATCAGAAATCTTCCCGGTTTTGCTCAGAGTAATTCTGCAGCTATCATGAGTGGTCATCAGTTTGCAAAAAGTGGAAGTCATGGAGTTGGTTATGAGCAGCTTATAAAAGATTCTCTTGGAGACGCTTTCGATGTGTCTGGCATGTCCGTAACACCATATGAGCTGGATGAGATTAATCAGAGAGTAACGGCTGATTTCTTATCGGCTTATCAACATTATCTGAATACGGATAAGTATTCACCTAAAGCAGCTTATGATTTAGCTAGAGATGAGATGCAATATAAACTTGGATTGAAACCAAATGAATCTGGTGCCACAGCTGATCGGGATACAGTAAAGAAATATCTCAAACCAAGACCTTTTATAGGTAGAGATAAAGCATCAGTATTACAGAAAGATTATAAACTGCAAATCGATCAAGGTAAAGAGTTTATCGATTCAATTATTCAATCAAAAAAGCAAGGGCAACTCATTACAGGTACTGAAGCTCTTATTCCGGGATTAGATATAGAGTCAAAAGAATGGTTAGATTTAAAATTATATGTTGAATCGAATGGTTTAAAAGGTGGTATTGCTCAAATCTATTATGATCTAGCTAGATTATATCCAAAATTTAGTGTAGAAGATTTAGTAAATTGGCAGCTATCATCTGGTGATCCAGACTTAAGTTTACCCGGTTATAGTTCCTTTAATGAAGCTTTAAAAGCGCAAGATTTATCTGAGTTTCATAGAAGAATTGGATATAAACCAACTCCAAAATCGGTTATACAAGGTAAAATTGAAGCAGTCGATTTTATGTCTCAAATTGATAGTGATAATGTTTCAGATAATGAACCATTTGATTGGGAACAAAATGCTATTGAGATATTAGGACCACCTCCAGTCGAACCTGTACCAGAAGATTTTGGAGATGGTAGCGAAAATAGAATAGCGTATATAAAAGCTGTAACTGACTATAATAAAGCAAAAGTAGAATATGATAAGAATAAACAACAATTAATACCTCCTACAATATCCCAAAATACACGACCTGAACTGATTACACGTGAAGTTACCTCAGATCAAGCTACAAATCTTGGGCAAGCTGTTTTTGGATTACCACTAGGCAAAGTTACAGAAGTTTATATTGGTGGGCAGTGGGTACAAATTAGTAAAAAGGATTTTAAAAAATTAAAGGAACTTCATAAAACGAAGAATTTCAATCCTAATGAATATAATATAAAATTCAATGATGATAATAAGGGATTCACTTTAAATAAAAATGGATCATACTTACAATCATTTTGGAATATACCCGGTTCTCCAGTTTTATCACCTAATTTACAAGGGCTAGCTCTTGAATTATATACCGTTTAATATATGGAACGCGAAGAAATGTTTGATGACCCTACGGGGTATAATCTAACTGCTTCGGATCTCAATCAAGAATCTTATTGGGAACAACGAAGGCAAAATCTTTTACAAGAACAAGCAGCAGGTACTATTAAACCTGAAAATTTAGATGAAGAAGGTGGTATTAAAGGAGAGACTGAAGGTTTAAATCGGCACATTCAAAACGCTGAAGAACAACAAGCTCTTACACCTAATATAATACACTCTTCTCAACAGATAGATGCTAAAAAACAGCCTTACGAGACTGGTAAACAGCATAAAGATATAAGAAATCACCCACATTATGAACCTTTAAAAGGTCATATACCTTGGGAAGAAGGAGAAAATAATCCTAAGCATCCTAATTATCAAGCAATATATGGTGACACACCGAATTTCCATTTGGGCCAAATGCTAGCTGGGAGCTTCCCATTTCTTATTGGCCCGGGTATGGGTAAAGCAGATGATAAGGCAGAGCTTTATTGGAATAGAAAGCATATGTTTACTTCAGGATCTGGTACAGCAGATTTTGGAACAAATGTAATGGAAGCTGGACATACTATATCAAAGTCGGCTTATAATATAGTTAATGATGTTTTAAAATTACCAGAAATATATATTGGTAGACCATTATCTGGGAAAAGTCCATGGGATTCAAGATATGGTGCAGATACAAAATGGGATCCTTTAGGTTCTATTGGTTTAAAAGAACCATGGACTGGTACACGTATGGGAGATGTCACTTCAGTTATAGGTGAATTCGCTATACCTGTAGGATTTGTAGCAAAAGGCTTAAAAGGTTTAGCAGTTGCTCCAAAAGCTTTAAAGTATACACCTCAACTTGCTAAAACTGCTGGATGGGTTAATTCTCAAGGAGTCATACAACAAGCTATGATTCATGAAGCTATTTGGATGACGGCTTCACGACATAGATTTAATGATGAAAATGTAGCAAATCTACTTGAAGAACATACTTTTCTAGGAGATTGGCCAATTGCAAAAGAAGCCATTAGTCTTATAGCTATAAATGAATATGACCATCCATTTGTAAAGCAATTTAAAAATACATTAGAAGCGGCTGGAATGTCAGGTGCTGTGATGAAGATATTTGCTATACTTGGGGATAGTTATAAAGGATTACCAGTTGTACAACAAAGAGCTGCTATCAAAGATATGAACCAAGCTCTTAAGGCAATTGAGAATACTGAACTAGGTAGAATCTTAAATAATGTTGCAGATCAACATGATGAATTAGGAAGAGCTCAACTTCTTCAAGAAGCAAATACTATACAAGTACCAAACGTAAATAAAGGTACCAGATTTAGAGCAGCCAAGAATGGTCCTGCATCTGAATTTAGTCAAGGTAATCTTTTATCAACAAATAGTGCAGCTAAAATTTTAAGACAAATTGATGCTCTTGATAATATAGGGGCTGGTTCTGTTGATCCTGTTATTACAGGTAGACAATCTGAACTGTTTACTAAATCACCAGAATTTATTGAAGATTTCTTAAAGACGAAAGCTACTGAATTATTAGGTGATCCGTATGTACAAGGGTTACTTAATGATATAGATTTACAAGGCTTGAAATTTCAAGATGTTTTTGAACCTGCATTTCGTAGATTCCAAGAAACTATTGGTGGTAATACATCTAACTTAACTCCAGAAGAGTTTTGGGAACCAATTATAAAAGGATTAAAAGAAGGTGGTGATGAGAATTTATTAGAAAATATTGTTACTGCTGATCTAATTAATCAATCTTTATTTAAAGAAATACGAGACTTAAGTAATGTAGGACGTGAACTACATAAGATATCTGATATATTTGCTACCGATGCTATAACTAAACCTATAGCAGAGAAGTTAGCATTTGGCCTGACTAATGTAAAAAGGTCTAGATATTTGATTTCAGATGAATACAGAAGACTCCCTCAAGCTCAACGTAAAGCTGCTTTAGCTGCACGTACAGCTGACCTACATGATGAGACTATAGATGGTGTACGGTTAATGATGCAATTCTTAAGAAATAGTGAGTCTGATGAATTAGCACAAGGTATACTAGAAGTATTCTCTATGTCTAGTAAAATCAAGAATTTCAAAGACTTTGATAATTGGATGCGTCAAAAGTTAAGAGGAGGAGAATTTGCAGATGTAACTAGACAAGGTATCCTGACTAAGGAGTTAGGTGCAGTCATGGTTAATAGTATTTTAAGTAGCCCTAAAACACCACTTAGAGCTATTATGGGTACTGCAGCTAATGCATATCTCAATGAAGTATCAACATTATTAGGTTCTACACTTAGACTACCTTTTACTGGTGATATAGCTGCTTTAAGATCAGCTGCTTCTTCAACTCATGCTATGTTTGATTTAATCCCAGACGCATTGAAAGTATTTAGAGCTAATTTAGATGCAAACTTTACAGGTGAACTAGCAACAATCAAAACTAGATATACTAAGTATTCACGATCTGATGCAAATTTCACATTATTAGGTGAGTGGGTTGAACGTAATGGAACTAATGGAGATAAAGCTGCTTTTTATATAGCTAATGCTGCTAGAGAAGCAAATAGTAATAAATTATTTACATGGTCTTCTCGTGTAATGGGTGCTACAGATGATACCTTTAGATGGTTATTATCAAAAGCAAGATCAAGGAAAAAAGCTATTGAACAAGTAATGGCTGAATCAGGGGATCATATAGAAATTAACCCTAAGATGCTTGAGAAAATAGAAGATATTGAATTTAAAAGATTACATAATGAAGATGGTGTACTTGATATTACTAAGGATGCTTTCTTAGATAAGAACTTTAAAGAAGTAACTTTAACTACAGAACTCAAAGGCTTTACAAAAGGTCTGGATGAATTGATGAATAGATATCCATTAACTAAACCTTTCTTCTTATTTGCTAGAACAGGTATAAATGGATTAAGAATGTCAGTTAAAAACATACCACTTGTAGGGGCTATAGTTGATGAATCAAGAGCTATATTAGGTGCAACCCCTGATGCTATTAAACAGGGAGGTTTGTTAAAATATGGTATTGAATCTATATCTGATCTACAGGCTGCTAAAAGTTTAATTTTAGGTAGGCAAGCTATGGGTACACTAGTGACATATGGCTTAGTACATAAATACATGTCAGGCCAAATGACTGGTAATGGTCCAGCTCATGCTTCTCAAAGACAGATGTGGATAGATTCAGGTTGGTCGCCACGTAGTATTAAGATTGGAGATGCTTGGATATCATACGATTCATTTGAACCATTCAACTTAGTTATGGCTAATATTGCAGATATTGGTGATAACTTAGAATTGATGGGACCACAATTTGCTGAAGAAAGATTTCAACTTGTAGTAGCTGCTCTTGGTAAAAGTGTAACAAGTAAAACTTATTTACAAGGTGTCAATCAATTATTTGATGTATTAGGTGGTGAAGGTGGTGGTTTTAAAATGAATAAAATTGCTGCTAATTTAGCTAATAATCAATTACCTTTAGCTGCATTAAGAAATGATATAGGTAAACTTTTAAATCCAGCTATGAGAGAATTAGGCTCAAATTTTTGGGATCATGTAAATAATCGTAATCCTGTATTAAAAGGTGCGTTACCAATTAAATATGATATGTTAAATGGTAAACCTATACAGAGTTATAATTTCTTTACAAGAGCTTTTAACGCAGTAAGTCCTATACAAATTAATTTAGATAAAGGAGCAGGTCGTTCTTTCTTATTCCAAAGTGGCTATGATATGAGATTGTTTGCTTATACAGCACCCGATGGTACTAGATTACATGAACATCCTGAAATAAGATCTTTATTACAAAGTCGAATAGGTAGTTACAATTTAGAAGCTGAATTAAATAAATTAGCAGCCTCTACTTCTATCCAAGCTTCTTTACAAAAAATGAAGCAAGATAAATTATCAGGTAATTTTTCATTAGATCCAATGAAAGCTTATGAACATAATATAGTTTTACGCAGATTATTTAATCGTATACTTGACCAAGCTTGGGCTGATTTACGAAACCATCCAGAAGTTATAAAACTAAAAGAAGAGGCACGATTCCAAAGAGCAGCTAATAGAAGAAGTTTGAGTGACACTCATAACTTACTAAATATCCCTAAGTAAACTAAATGGCACATACAAAAGTAACAAAAACACACTCCCAAAATACGGGAGTTGCGAATACATTTAGCTACTCTGGGAGTTTTGATGTATTCAAAGGTACAGAAGTAGTAGTAACGTTAGACGCAGTTAATCTAACATTTACTTCTTCTACCATAAATGAATCCGCCTCCCCACGTGAATATACCGTAGACACAGCAGCAAAGACCATACATATTGGTGGTGCTGATTTATCTAGTGGTACGATAGTAATAAGACCTGAAACAGATATGGGTGCTCCTACACCAAGAGCAACATATACACCGGGTGCATCTATTACATCTGAAGATCTTAATAATAATCAGACTCAGCTTCTACGGAAAGCTATGGAGTATGATGAAACTAAGATGTCTACAACTGGTGATACCATGACGGGTCACATGACCATGGGTGAAGACACGACAATTATATTTGAAGGAGCAACAGACGATGGATATGAGACAACTCTTACGGTTACTGATCCTACTGCTGATCGTACAATTACTCTTCCTAACGTAACAGGAACAGTAGTAACAACAGGTGATACAGGAACAATTACAGCTACTATGTTAGCTGCTGATTCTGTAGATTCTTCTGAATTAGTTAATGCCTCAGTTGATTTGGCTCATATGTCAGCTAACTCAGTTGATTCATCTAAAATAGTAGATGGATCTATTGTTAATGCTGATATAGCTGCTGGAGCAGCAATTGAATTTACTAAATTTGAAGACTTAGATAGTGCTAAGATTCTTGTAGGTAATGGATCTAATAAGGCCACAGAAGTTTCAGTTTCTGGTGATATAACTATAGCTAATACAGGTGCTGTTACTATAGCAAATGATGCTGTGGAACAAGCAATGATAGCTGATGATGCAGTAGGAGCAGATCAACTAGCTTCTGACGCTGTTGTCTCTGCTAGTATTGCAGACGGAAGTATTGTTAATGCTGACGTTAATGCTAGTGCAGCTATTGCACACACTAAACTTGCAGCAGTACCTGATGGTCAAATTATTGTAGGTAGTGGTTCTACTGTTCCTACAGCTGTGGCTATATCAGGTGATGTAACTTTAGCTAATTCTGGAGCAGTAACGATTGCATCTAATGCAGTTGAGATTGGTATGATAGGTTGCGAACAGACTACCATATCTGATAGTGACTCACATATTCCAACCTCTGGAGCTGTTGTAGATTATGTTGCAGCCCAGTTAGTACCATTCGGTGGTTTTGAAGCAATTGCTGATGAAGATAATTTCCCTACAACTATACCAGCAGCTGGTGTTGTAATTAGTATTAAAGATGCTACAGGTGTAACTGTAGACGGAAGTGGTAGTTCTAATACAGCAAGAACAGCTGGAAATGGATCTGATAATGTAACAATTAACGGTTTCCCATCTAGTATGAATAGTGCAGCTGTACCTGCTAGTACTGGTTTATTAGTAACTTCAACAGGATCAAGTCATACATATAATTTCCATAGATTACTACCTACTACAGATGACGTCAGAACATTATCTGATGATGTAAATGATTTCTTTGCTAGATATCGTATAGCAAGTTCAGCACCGGGATCTAATAATGATGCTGGTGACTTATACTTCAATACTTCAACCGATAAAATGAACGTCTATGACGGTTCAGCATGGGGAGAAGTAACATCAACAGGTGACTTTAAGATACTTGTATTAACAAATCAGAATACAACAAATGCTCCTACTTATAATGGTAGTATTGTTGCATATGATTTAAAAGAAGGTTCAACTAGTGGTAGTGCAGCAGCTGTAACTAATTCAGCACAGCTTATAATTAGTGTAAATGGTGTTATACAAAAACCAAATGCTGGAACTAATCCTTCTGGTTTAGATGGTTTTGTATTATCAGCATCAGATGAAATTACATTCTGTGCTGGACCTCCTAGTGGTGCTGATGTATTTATAATGCAATGCGGATCAGCTGTTACTATTCCTACACCGGGAGATAATACAGTTACATCTGCCAAGATTGTAGATGGAGCTATATTAAATGCTGATATTAATGCTTCTGCAGCTATTGCAGGTAGTAAGTTAGCAGATAATTCAATAGCAGAAGTTAAACTAGCTATACACGCAGCCCCTAGTGGAACTAATAAATTCCTTGGATATACCTCTAATGGTATGGAATGGGCAGTTCCTCCAGATACTAATACACAGCTAACACTAGTAGATGAAGATAATATGTCTTCTAATAGTGCTACTTCAGTTCCTAGTCAACAATCAGTAAAAGCTTATGCTGATACTATGTTGCCTTTAGCTGGTGGTACAATTACTGGTCCTTTAGTTATTAATGATAGTGTTGCAGTAGAAATATTAGCATCAACTTCTTCATCAAATGCTATTACTTTAGATTTTGGAGCTGCTTGTCATCATTCTATAGCTTTAGATGAGAATACAACATTTGGTGATCCAAATAATGAAGTAGCTGGACAATCAGGTTCTATCATAATTACACAGGATGGTACTGGTTCGAGAACTGCTGCATGGAACTCAGCTTTCAAATGGGCTGGAGGAACAGCTCCTACCTTATCTACAGCTGCCTCTGCAGTTGATAGAATAGATTATTTGGTAATTGCCGCTGGTAATATACATGCGGTAGCTAGTTTGGATATAAAATGATATGCCTTTTGATACAATACGATTGGGTTCCAGCGCGGCTGGAGCCTATGAAATAAAACGAGCAATAAGGTTTAACGAATCTGATTCCACAGAATTCTCTAGAACTCCCGGTAGTACAGGGACAGAAGAAACCTTTACGTTTTCTGCTTGGATTAAAAAAACTGATTACAAAGGTAATACTGCACCAATTTTTAATGCAGGTGCTGATGCTAGTAATTACTTTAAAATTACTATTGGAAGTGATGATAAATTATATGTCTTAGAGACCAATGGTGGTGCTTATAGAGAATTTTTTGTTTCAACTAATGCAATCTTTATAGATGTATCAAGTTGGATGCATGTTCTTTTAAGAGCAGATTCAACATCAGGTACTGCAGATCATAGAATAAGAGTATATATTAATGGAGTAGAATTACCGGGAACTCGTACTTATACGATAGCTCAGAATTATACATACTTTGTTAATACAACATCACTTCATGCTATAGGTAGAGCTTCTCATAATGCAGGAGAATGGTTCAATGGTTATATGGCTGAAATCAATTTTATTGATGGTACATCCGTAGCTGCTAGTTCTTTTGGTGAAGAGAATGAAGATACAGGAGAATGGGTTCCTAAGAAATATGCTGGTAGTTATGGAACAAATGGATTCTATCTTAACTTCTCTGATAATAGTAACACTACAGCAGCTACATTAGGTAAAGATTCTTCAGGTAATGGGCATAACTTTACTCCTGCTAACTTCTCAGTAGCAGCAGGATTCGATAATGACTCAGTTCTAGATACTCCAACTAATAATTATTGTACTTTTAATTCCGCAGCTGTAGATACTGCTATATTAGTTAATGGTAATTTACAAACAGCTACTACTAATGGAAGTGGTAATCACCCGTGTTATTCAACATTTGCTGTTCAGTCTGGTAAATGGTATGCAGAATTTGAATCAATAGGTGGTGAATCGTGGAATGTATATATTGCACCTGCAGAGCATGATGCTGAATCAAGAGATCAAGATTCTGCAGTACATAATACTCAATCTGCTCAGTTACATAAAGGATACTCTTTGCTTCCAAGTAGTGGAAATGCATTTAATGGTCCGGGTAACGCTTGGAATAGCAGCTATGGGTCTCAATTAGGGACTGTCTTGATGATGGCAGTTGATTTAGATAATAATAAAATATATTGGGGACATGATGGTACATGGTATGACAGTGGTGATCCTGCTGCTGGCAGTAATCCTGCATTTGCAAGTATTGTTGTAAATGAACCTTTCACTTGGGGTGTTTCAACTACTAATGGGCATAATGTTAAAGCTAATTTTGGTGCTCAAGGTTTTCAACATACACCTCCAACTGGATTTAAAGCATTATGTTCACAGAATTTAGATGATACAACCATTTTAAAAGGTAGTGATTACTTTAATATAGTTGGTTATACAGGTAATGGCTCAAGTCAATCTATAACAGGAGTAGGGTTTCAACCTGATTTAACATGGGTTAAAAAACGTAATTCCACTTCTAATTGGTTTGTAACGGATGCTGTGTCCGGAGTAAATAAAGAACTAAATACAAATAATACAAATGCTCAAGCTACTAATACTGGTGGTATTACAGCATTTGGAGCAGATGGATTTAGTGTTGGTGGTGACGGTGGAGTAAATGGCAACACTGATACTTTTGCAGCTTGGAACTGGAAAGAATCAGCAACAGCTGGTTTTGATTTAGTTTCATTTACAGGTAACGAAACTGCTGGTAATACAGTTTCTCATTCATTAGGTGTTAAACCTGAACTGGTTATAATAAAAAACCTTGAAGATGGAAACCAAGAATGGTGTACATATGCTGAACCTATAGGTGCTGAATACGCCTTATTTTTACATATTGGTAATGAACAACAGGATAATTCTATTTGGTGGAATGATACAGAACCTACTTCAAGTGTAATTACGCTAGGTACTTCTTCCTGTTCAAATGGAAATGGTCAAGCACATATTGCTTATTTCTTTACAAGTGTAGCAGGTTACAGTAAAATTGGAAAATATGAAGGTACTGGAGATCAAAATGGACCATTTATATGGACAGATTTTACTCCTAGATTTGTCTTATCTAAAAAATATACTGAAGGATCACATTGGCATCTACATGATAGGTTCAGAAATCCGTATAACTATGTAAATGCACCTTTATATCCTAATGATACACCCGCAGATGAATATTATAATCTAGCTAATGCCGCTTCATTGGTGTGTGAATTCTATGCAAATGGATTCAAGATAAGATCAACTCATACTGAATTTAATGATGATGGTGAGTATTATATTTACTATGCAATAGGTATGGCTCCTTTTAAATATGCTAATGCACGATGACAAAATTTAAACTAGATGGAGTAATACTTAAACTTGACTTACCTTTCACGTCAAGAGGAGTTAAATATCCAGCAAATTGGCTAAGGCTAACTACACTGGATGAGAAAAAGGCAATAGGAATCACGGAGGAAGCTGATTAATGGCAAATTCATTAACAAAAATAAAAGCTGATGCCTTAACAGCTGATCTAATTGATGAAACAAAACTGGCAGATGATTCTATAGATTCAGAACATTACAATGATGGGTCTATAGATCATGCTCATCTAGCTAATGATGCGATAGATGGTGATAATATAGCAGATGACTCTATTAACTCTGAGCATTATGTAGATGGGTCTATAGATAATGCACACTTAGCAGATGATGCAGTAGGAGCTGATGAATTAGCAGCTAACGCTGTTGTTAATGCTTCTGTAGCATCTGGTGCAGCGATTGCAGGAACTAAGATTGCTCCTGATTTTGGATCACAAGCTGTAGCTACAACAGGTTCAATTACTGGAGGTACTTTAGTAGGTGCACACGGTAGAGCCCCAACTAATACTCAAGGTGGTACTTATACACTTGTATTAGGTGATGCAGGTAAAGTTGTAAAAGCAGCTGGAAATGTAACTCTTGATCAGAATGTATTTGCCGATGGCGATATAGTGTGGATTTATAATTCATCTGGCGGTGATATAACTCTTATACAAGGTACTAGTGTTACTTTAAGATTAGGTGGAGATGCAGGTACTGGGACTCGTACAATTGCTCAAAAAGGTATATGCACTTTACTTAATGTAGCTGCTAATGAAGCAGTTGCAGGAGGAGTAGGAGTATCTTAATATGTTAATGATGATGGCACCAAGTGCCGCTTCAACCTCTTACGACGTTAGTTTTCTAGTCATTGCCGGAGGCGGTGGTGCAGGTGGAGGAAGTGGTTCTGGAGGCGGTGCCGGAGGATATCGATCCTCTTGGAATAACGAAAACTCTGGTCAAGATCAATCTGCTGAAACTGCTGCTGTATTTGAAATTGGTACAGAATATACAGTTACCGTCGGTGGAGGCGGTAGCGGTGGAGGTGGTAGTGCTGATGGTTCTCAAGGTGGTACTTCTGAAATAACTGGTTCTGGTTTTACATCTATCACCTCTATAGGTGGTGGAGCTGGACAAGGATCTGGTCAAGGTGGTACTGGAGGATCTGGCGGAGGAGATGCTTGGAATGGATCTGGTGGTGGTGATGGAACTGCTAATCAGGGACAAGATGGAGGAGATGGTAGCAACGGTGGACAACATGGTTATCCCGGTGCGGGTGGCGGTGGAGCTAGAGTTGCTGGTGGAAATATATCTGCTTCATGTAGTAATGGTGGATGCCCCGGTTCAGGTGGATATGGCCAAACTTCTACAATTGACGGATCATCTACAGCAAGAGCTGGTGGTGGAGGCGGTGGATCTACTGGTAGCGGTAGCCCCGGTCTTGGCCGAGATGGTGGTGGAAACGGATCTACTGGACATGGCCCAAATTCTTCTACTGCTAATACTGGTGGAGGTGGCGGTGGTGGCGCAGGCTACCCAAGTGCTATGAATGGTGGAGGTGGTGCATCTGGTATTGTAATACTTAGAATGCCAACTGGAAAATATTCAGGTACTCAATCAGGAGGTTCAGTTACTACATCTGGTTCTGATACAATTATAACATATAATAGTTCAGGGAGTTATACAGCATAATGGCACACTTCGCAAAAGTAATAGATAATGTAGTTCAACAAGTAATTCGAGCTGAACAAGACTTTATCAACAAGCTTCCAGATAAAGATAAATGGATTCAAACTTCATATAATACCCATAATGGAAAACATTATGCGCCAAATTCAAATGATGAAGATAGTGGTACAGCTGTAAGAGGCAATTTCGCTGGAATTGGTATGCATTATAATTCTGAAAAGGATTATTTTTATCATAATAGACCATTTGATAAATATGGTGATGAATGTGTTTCATGGACTTTTAAAGAAGAAGACTTTACATGGCATGCTCCAACTGACCAACCTATTGTTGAAGGGAAGGGTTATACTTGGAAAGAATCAACTAGAAGTTGGGTTGAAATACCTATAACCTTACCTTTCTCAGACTGATGAATATACCTAGAGTAACCCTACCCAAGGCTCTAGATATCCCTCAATTGTACCTCAGACAGCCTACAGCGGACGTTCCGGCTTATAAACCTATGATCGTACCCCCAGCCGATTTGGAGCCCCCTGAAGAGGTAGAAGCGGAAGAGACTACAGAAGAACCCGCACAACCTACTCTAAAGATTCCGGTTATTGATATTAAAATGCCAATACCAGAAACTGCAGTAGTAGTTACGGCTGTAACAACAGCTGTCATAGCAGTAACAACCACCACTGTTACTCAATCTTTATTTGAACCCATCAAAAAGAAAGTTCAAAAGCAACTACAAGCTAAAGTTAATAAATGGAAGGAAAACCAGAAGAAAAAAAAGGACTCATCAAAAAGCTCAAAGACGGAATAGAAGATCAAGAACAACAGATTCAGATCCTCGGTACGTTTGTCAGATTGGGTGTTGTGGTGTGGTCCGGGTTTATAATAACTTTAAACTACGTAGAACTACCTATGGTTAAGAAATCCGGTAACTCAGATATCACGTTCGTGGCTTCGGTGTTTACTGGTGCATTAGCCACTTTTGGCTTGTCTACTGGTAATTCTAAAGACAAAGGTAAACCAATGAACTGTCCTATGGCAAAGAAAAAGGAAGAATGAAAAAATGGCTTTTACTCTTCCTACTGTTTTCACCCTCGGTAGCAAGAGCAGAGTTAGTGACCCCTCAGTTCACCCAAGGGTCAATGAACTCAACAACTACAACGACTCAGGAGATTGTCGAGGAAATTACAACGACAACTTACGGGTCAGCCTTGAACAAGTGGAGTGGGGAGAATATAACCCATACCTCCGCTACATCAGGCGGAATAGTGGATTCCGATTCGGTATTCACTCTCCACACAGCTGGCGATCCCTTTTCACTCGAAGTAGTGACAAGAGCAGCCAGTCAGGTACTGTCAGTAACAGAAATAGAAAGAGAAATCGACACTACTTCTACTACGGTATCATTATCAGTATTCTCTCAATAGGAGTTCCAAGTTATGCTGAAGAGGGAGAAACCAACAATACTTCAAACCCTGTGGCAGCGGCTACAGGAAACGTTACAAATCAAGCCGTCCAGTTCCAAAATAACGGAGCCCCTTCGCGTCAGGTATACGGACCAAACATAAGTTGTAACGGATCAACAATGACCTTCTCTCCATTCTATATGGGGAATCATACGACACCATTTGATGACGCAATGGATCAACAAAGCTATACTGTAGCTGAAAACTGGGGATTCCAAGTGAATTTTATGGTGCCTCTTGATAGAGAAGGTTTAAATCGCTGTAGAGCTATAGCAAAACAGCAGCATGATAAGATGAAGTTGAATTATGAGCTAGTTAGAATTGATAACTGTGCAAAACTTCAACAGAAAGGTTTCATGTTAGTACCCGGTTCACGGGTATATCATCTCTGTAGTGATGTAATTCCTATTTCTGCTTTCAAAGCAGCAGAGAAAAAGGTTCTTAAATGTAAAGAACCACCAAAGCCTTGGTATAAACCTTGGCATAAACCTAACAAATGTCCACTAAAACAATGACACTATTAATCAAGCCCATCCTTCTCGCCTTTATTAAATCAGATTCTGTTAAGCAGCTGATAATCGATGTATTAGATGCTTATGTAAAGAGAACTGATAATAAACTTGATGATAAAGCTCTCGAAATTGTAAAAGAAAAACTATTTTCATGAAAGACGGTACTGGAAAAGAATTCAACGATGATTTAACAGACTTTCTAGAATGGTATTTAGAGAAAGGTCAACTACCTTTTGTACCATTAAAAAGTTCCTTACACTTTGTAGAAGGTTTAACTTCATTATGTATTTATAGGTACGAACCATTTCAAGTAGAACTTGTTACAGTAAAACCAAACACCTATATCCCACCACATACACATCCTAATGTTGATTCTTATGAAGTAGCGTTAAGAGGTATGGAGTTTTACTCAGATGGTAAGACTACATTACCTATGTGGTTTGCAGACAAATTAGATGATGTAGGTAAAAGTTTATCTGCAGCTCATCATATGAAAGTAAGGATACAACCTTCTACTGAACATTCTGCTAAGTCAGGTCCAGAAGGAGGTTGCTTTCTATCAGTTCAGAAGTGGTTGAATGGTGTTGCACCTTCAGCCGTTGGTATGGATTGGAAAGGCGGTTCATCTATGGGTGATGGCCATAATACACAAATAACTTCAACAGAAGTAGCAAATGAAAGCAACTGAACAACAGTTTAATGAGTTACATAACCTCGTCACTAATGAATTCCTTAAAAGAGTTAAGAGTGGTGAGGCTAGTACTCAGGACTTAAAAGCAGCCTGTGATTGGCTTAAAATAAATGATATAAGTGGTGTTGCTTACGATGGGAATCCATTAGATAAGTTAAATAAAATCATGCCCAAAGTAGATCCAGATCTAGTTAATAGGAGGCTATATGGCAAAGCAGTCAACCGCTGAGTACTATAAAAAGAATCCTAAAGCTAAAGCTAAACGTCTTAAACAATAGAAAGCTTATATGCAAACAGAGAAGGGTAAAGAAATCAGAAGGAATGCTGATAACTTAAATAATAAACTTGGTACTAAAGGAAACCACGATGGTCTTGATGCTGCCCATTATAAAGGTAGTAAAACAAAAGGTCGATTACAAAAACCATCAACCAACCGTAAAAGTCGTCTAAAAGCGAGGAAGAAATAATGAGCGCAATTGCAGCAGGTATTAGGGCAGGTGTAAAAGGTGTAGCCAAAAGTGCAGATGACATTGCAAAAGGAGTAGTAAAAGCTAGTGATGATATAGCTAAACAACTGGATGTATTGAAAAATCAGGGTTATTCTCCAGCAGTTCTTGCAGAAGCTGAACAAGTAATGAATAGTGGTAAGTCCTTTACACCTCCTCCTATGAATAGAGGCTCATCTAATGGTGGTTTGTTGTTTGGAGATGATTTTAGAGTACAAGAACCTCAGAGAGTAGACTCTGATATTGCCCAATCAGCGAAAAAAGCTATAGATCGTGAAGGTATGCATAAAAATCCTATCTTTCCTGAAGATGGTAGGTATCGTGAGCCTGTACCTAAGAGATTTGAGTCTTCAGTAAGAGATGAAAATCTGCAACTATCTAACAAAGGCAGGACTTTAGCAGAAGAAAAAGCCTTCAATAAAAGTCGGAGATTAGGACAAGAAGGTCCATTTAAACATCATCATATTTTAGATTTAGAATGGACTGGTAAAATTCTAAATAGAATAGATTCAGACGAAATAGTTAAAGAATTAAAACGCTTTGGTATTGAACTTGGTGATAGAGCTAAGAATATTATCGGTGCGATGGATCAGAAGACAGCTGATTTTAGACTTTCTGCACAAGATGATATAGCACGACAATTAGGTGAAGTTGATTTCAAATCCGTTAAAAAAACTCCTAAAGAACGACTGATTCAAGATGTACTTAAAAATCCTAAAGATACAGAAATAGGTAAAGAATTAGCTAAAGGAACACGAGATAAATTAACTGGTGAAATCACACCTCCTGAAATAGGTAAACTTGAAGGAGATTACGCTGTTCCTACAGATCCACAAAGTTATGGATTACCTAGAGGAAAAGCAATTGCTGGCAAACGTTTTGGTTACAAGGTCGCTAAATTTTGGCCTGATGGTAGACCAGTCACTACAGCAGATTTAAGAAAAGCTTATCAAAATAGATGGAAATTTAATAATATTGATAGGACAAAAGTTAAATTTGATCCTCAAGGTATGATGTTATCTAAGGATCATATAGAAACTATACACTATGCTGGTTATAATTCCCCTCAATTTACTGCTAAACGTCGTATTGAAGCAATGGTTGAATCAGGTGAGTGGCGTACACTTACTCCTAAACAAGCTGCAGCTGAGATAGCTCAAGTTTATCAAATTAAAAAGAATATAGTTATTAATGTTTCTAAAAGACGTTTGAGATTTGTCAAAGCACATTTAAATAAATCTGAACAAGGTAAGCTTATTATTAGACAAGGACCAGAAGCTATAAGAAATTGGATTATGAAAAATAAAGCAGTAGCTGCTAATTTAGGTTGGAAACAAAACCCTCCTACTTTTAAATGGTTATCTAAAGATCCCGGAGCTATTACAGAAGAATTACAAATTATATTTGCTACTGAATTAGAACCATTCTTAAATCTCGATACTTTCGCTCAAACATTCTCTAGTCAACTTTAATTATGGCAAAAATAAAGATCGGTGGATTTATTGATCCTACGAAGAAAAAGAAAGATAAACTTAAAACTCCCGCACCACCAGCAAAGCCTGATAAAAAGAAAAAACCAGATAAACCAAAACGTTTTAAAAAAGGACAAGCTGAATTTATGCTTGGAAAAAGCATTAGAGCAGCTGGTAAGAAATTATCCAAAAGTGCTTCTTCTGAAGCAGAAAAAACTAGGTCTTTAAAAGATCGACTTCATGCGGAGAAAAAGAAATTACATGGCAAAAAAAGGTAAAAAGAAAAAGAACAAAGACAAACTTCTTATAACTGATGCTAATAAGATTGTCCCAATCCAAACACATGAACCTATCAATCAAAGACTCTTAAGAATGACTGGTGATAAGAAGCGTTATGGTGGTGGAGCAACTCGTTACATTAAAAAAGTATGAATAATATCGTAACCGCCTTACGAGAGGATTTCAAGCTATTCCTACAAGCACTATGGGAACAGCTTGATTTACCGTCCCCAACTAGAGCACAATATGCAATCGCAGACTATCTTCAACATGGACCTAAACGTCTCCAGATTCAAGCTTTCCGTGGTGTTGGAAAGAGTTGGATCACAGGAGCCTTTGTCCTCTGGACTCTCTTTAAAGATCCTGAAAAGAAAATAATGATAATTTCTGCCTCTAAAGAGAGAGCAGACAACATGTCAATCTTCCTACAGAAACTTATTATTGAAACCCCATGGCTCAATCATCTAAGACCGAAAGCAGACGATTCACGCTGGAGTCGCATCAGCTTCGACGTAAACTGTTCTCCTCACCAAGCCCCAAGCGTAAAGTCGGTGGGCATAACTGGGCAGCTAACAGGAAGTCGCGCGGATTTAATGATTTTGGACGATATAGAAGTTCCTGGAAACTCCATGACGGAGTTAATGCGTGAGAAATTACTTCAACTCTGTACAGAAGCTGAATCCATCCTTACGCCAAAAAACGATTCTCGTATTATGTATCTCGGGACTCCTCAGACTACTTTTACTGTTTATCGTAAGTTGGCAGAGCGTTCGTATCGTCCCTTCGTTTGGCCCGCCCGATACCCCAAGAACCTCTCCCAGTATGAAGGATTGATAGCTCCTCAGTTACAAGAGGATATAGATACAGGTGCTCTATCGGGTACCTGTACAGACCCAGACCGATTTGATGATGATGATCTTGTAGATCGTGAAGCTTCCATGGGAAGATCTAACTTCATGCTACAGTTCATGTTAGATACCTCCCTATCCGATGCAGAGAAATTCCCCCTCAAAATGGCTGACCTTATTGTCACTGCCGTTAATCCTACTGAAGCTCCAGACGCCCTCGTTTGGTGCGCAGACCCCCGAAATGTTATCAAAGAACTCCCTACAGTCGGACTACCCGGGGACTACTTTTACTCTCCAATGCAGTTACAGGGAGAATGGGGAGCTTACACTGAAACAATTTGTTCAGTTGACCCCTCTGGACGAGGAACAGATGAGACAGCAGCAGCTTACTTATCCCAAAAGAACGGGTTCCTATACTTGCATGAAATGCGAGCTTACAGAGACGGATACTCAGACCGCACCCTGTTGGATATACTTAAAGGATGTAATAGATACGGAGTTACAAAACTCGTCGTCGAAACAAACTTCGGTGACGGAATAGTATGCGAACTCTTCAAGAAGCACCTCCAACAGACCAAACAGAATATAGATGTAGAGGAAGTTCGAGCTAATGTTAGGAAGGAAGATAGGATCATTGATAGCTTGGAGCCAGTTCTTAACCAACATCGTTTATGTGTTAACAGGAATGTTATTGACTGGGATTATAACTCTAATCCAGATGAAGCTCCGGAACTACGTCTTCTCTATATGCTTTTCTATCAGATGTCGAGAATGTGTAGAGAGAAAGGTGCTGTTAAACACGATGACAGATTGGACTGTTTGGCCCAAGGTGTTCAGTATTTCACAGATGCACTCTCTATCTCAGCCTATGAAACTGTAAAGCTTCGTAAACAAGATGAGTGGAGAGATATACTAGACACATGGACAGATGATCCTCAAGCTGCCGCTAACCATATGGTATTAGGTATGGATCTAGCTCAAAGACAAAAAGCTAGAGGTAAAACTGGCAGAGGCGGGACTCCAACATGGGTCTAGTCGAGTTCCACCGTATACAGGGGAAGGGAAGGGTGGACCCGACCCCCAAGAGGGAATCTCTGTCTTTTCAGACATCAATTCCCTCTTCTTAATACTTATATCCACTATTCTACCACCACACAACAAATGAATACTCGGATATACATATTACACATACTGGCATGAAGAAGCACCAGATTAAGTCTGGATACTATTACATCTTCTGGGGTCTAGCCACCGCCTCCGTACTGTTTGGACAGTTATATGTAGGAAGTGGGTATAGACAAATGAGAGGTAGTATTGAAGAAGTTACAAAGGAAATTACTAAAGCTTTCGACTAAAGCACAGGAATGTACCTCTAGAAAGAAAGCTATTAAATTATTAAAGAAGTATGAAAAAGCCTACACTGCTGCACACCTCCCCTCTAGGTGCAACGATTCACTCGTATGACCTTGAAGGAGGTAAGAGTACCTTTGAACGGTACTTAGGATGTTATGATGGTAAATGTGAATTCTATAATTCGTACGATAAAGCTAGAACAGCTGTGTCTCAAGGTGAGCTGCGGGAACATTATCCCCTTTAGATTTTGACATAATTTTGTCAGGGCATTACTTAAGACACGTGAGACTCATTCCCCCCAAAGGGGTCTCAGCCTTTTTCTTTATACTTCCGCTCGCTACGCTCGCTCCCTTTGTTGATACTTTGTGCCGTGCAATCATGTGCCACACATTGTTAACGAGCGAGCACGAAGTGCGAGCGGGTTGTTGTTACTTAAGGTGTGCTTATCTGTGCGCCATTGTTAACACTATTACAATGTGTAACGAAGACACACAATGTATTGACATGTACACTGATCTGATGTATACTTAGTATGTAAACAAATGAGGTTATTAAATGTTATTAAATCGTCAACAACTAGCTCTTAGTTTATGTCAATTAGTTGAGACAGATTACGAGTTATTAAATGATATCATCATTGATTATGTTAACAACATTAATGATAATGAGTTTGATAATCTTGAAAGCTATGTTAACAACAACATAAACGAGCTTATGTAACACTATTACAGAGTGTAACAAGCACTTGCATTAATCTCTGATCTTTGCTATAATTAATGTATAAACAAAGGAGAGTTAATCTTCTTTCTTTCATTAACAACAACTCATGAACTATTACACATCATTAGTTAAAACAATTGACAAGTTAAAAGCTGAAGGTAAAGAGATTAAACTCACACAATTACCATCAGTTGTTAACATCAAACGCAAATCAATTAAGTTTTAAATTATGAGAAACATCATCATTCATTGCAAAGAATCAATATTAGATAATAAGGAAGATTTCAACCTTAATTATCAATTTGATGACGGTGAATTAAATGTTATTATTCCTTACAATCAAGAAGCAATTGATGTAAACAATCGCTATTCAGATGACGAGGAGTTTGTTAATCATTATGGACTAGATTATGATCTAGTTAATATGATTGAATTAGTTTAATTGCTCAATGATTCTAGTCATTTAAGCAGGTGCAATTCCTGCCTGAGTTATTGATACTTTATGTATCACAATCGAACGACCTTCATTA
>Ga0114933_10001358_pt1 | contig 27434 bp, 15 predicted proteins | sample 4SBtaG_FD_89691 | JGI IMG/M metagenome (GOLD analysis project Ga0114933, IMG submission 89691) | Deep subsurface microbial communities from Kolumbo volcano to uncover new lineages of life (NeLLi) - 4SBTROV12_W25 metaG | ecosystem: Environmental > Aquatic > Marine > Volcanic | place: Kolumbo... | reverse complement strand
GTTCTGTGGGGGGCCCATGATTGGCTGGCCTCGACATCATCCCTATTCTGCATCCAGAGATGCGCCTCCGTGACTGAATTGCTCGACTCGCCTCTGATTCCGTATAGTACTGGGCAGGGAGTCCTTGGTGCGATCAGGCCCTTGTTCTTGGTGGGGTCTCTATTCAGGAATGTTTCAGGGTGGTTTTGAGCCATTTCCAGTACAGCCTGGTGACTCACATCCCTTCGTGTTCCAATCCTTGCTCCTTCCCTCCATGCGATTAATTCCCATGATGAGTGTTCATCGGGCACCCATGAAATCGCTGCTGAGGCGCCAATGACCCCCCAGCCCTCGTCTAACTCAAATATCCTGGCACCAGAATCCTCAACCTCTTTCCTTCTCCTCCCCAAGTCGACTTCTCCTCTGACAGATTCCCAATACCATGACTCGGGGGTCTGGCCGTATGCAATCACCAAGCAAGGGGACGCTTTGGTTCCGCCCTCGGGGTGTTCAGAGATAGATTTGGATAGGTCTTCGAACCATTTTTCGCAGATTCTCTCAAAATCCATTATAGAGTCTGATTTTACTGAAATCATGACAGAAAGCGCACCATTGCCCCTAGTTCTCCTAGAAGCAAATGGCCAGAGCCTTACTAGTCTCCTTTCCAAAACATCAGACTGATTTTCCTCGGATATCTTGGAAATAAGTTCGTCGAGGGAATGGGTGGTGCAGCCCACTTCCGGATGATCCGTGTCATCTAGGCCAATCATTACGATGGTACGCTGTGATTTAGTCAGCCTGATCACCCCAGGATTGTGTCGATAACCCCGCTAATCCCGTCATCGGGATTGCACCTAATGCCTGTGACGCCAAATGCATCGGATGCCTTCATGTCGACATCCCTGTCACCGACCATGACCGAGCGTTGTTCGGATGGCCTATCTTTCCAGTCCGGGCCATACAAAATTGTCAGTTCGGATAAGGATGGGTCAGAATGAGCAGCATCCATTATTTGCCTGGAAGCCTCAAGCATTCCTGGATTGGGCTTTCTTGCCCAAGAGTTCTCCCATGGCGCATATGGGCTATGGAGAATTAGATCTAAGTGTGCGTCCTTGTCATCCATCAATAGGAGTCTCCTGATCTCCATATGAATCGATGCTAGGTTATCTCTAGACCACAATCCACGGCCAACGGGTGACTGGTTGGTTACCACACAAACCCTGAATCCAGATCTCCTTAATTCGCCAATTGAGGTGGCTGCCAGAGGAAGTATCTCGATTTCTTCTACGGTGTTTACATAATCCTCGAAACCTCTGTTGATGACCCCGTCCCTGTCGAGATAAGCAATCCTCCCGTCCCACCTTTTCTCACCTGGAAGTGAGTGCATTTTCAGAGGTCGTTCGAGTTTTCCTGAGTCCCTTTGGGGTGGGAGCATTATATCACAACCCATTGTTTGATTTGACGGCTTCCTTGATGATGTGGTTGAGCACTAGCTGGACATCTTCGATCCTCTCCATTGATGTCGTGGGAACAACAATTGCTACGTCTACAATTTTGGCTAGCTCCCCTCCTTCCATGCCTCGGTAATTTCCGGTGATTGCAGCGGTAGAGCAGCCATTATCCTTGGCAAAGGAAATACCGTTCAATACGTTCCCGGAGTTTCCAGAACCACTGTACGCGACAACTAAGTCACCTTCTCTGATGAAGGTCGACAACTGCCCGACGAAGATGTTAGAGTAATCAGTATCATTTGCCCACGCAGTCAACGAAGAGACGTTATCTGAATGCGAGATCGTTCTGAGGGACAGTTCTTTGGACCAATCTCCAGCAGTATGTGAAGGCGTAGCTGCACTTCCCCCATTACCTATGAAATGAACACTGCCGCCAGAAACTCTGACATTTTCTACCATCTCCCAGAAGGATGAAACCGAACCCATCGGAAGCTCGTCCAGAGTCCTCTTGAGGTCCGAAATATAGGAATTTGCGAACTCCTCGAAGTCGAATGTCATGTGTTAACCGGTCTATCCGTTGGGGGCATCATATTTACGGGTTGATGACTCATTGGCATATATGGAGGAGCCGGTGGGGGCGCTGGTCGGCTCTTTGGCAGAGGCGATTGGAGTTACTGGATTCACGTTAGGACTGTCATTCTGCTGGTTGGGAGCGATTCTCCTTGGGGTTGGCTTTCACTTCCAAAAAAGGTCTTACGCGCCTTATTGCGCTGCAATAGGGTGGTCTCTTCTCGGATTATTCTTCTACCTGCAGTCATCTCATTTCGTGGAAATATCTGACCCGATATTAGTGGCGATGACTGCCGGTGCCTTGCCAGCAGGCATTGCACTGGGAATTTGGGAAGTGAGGAACTGGGAAAGGGCCCCTGACTCCCTAGTTTGGCTTAGAGGGGCGGTCGTATGGTCAGTCATACCTTACTACACGGTTTACAGCGTGCCAATTCTGAATATGGCATTTGTTAGCTTCACTGCCCACAGCACCGAATGGCTACTCGAGTTTGCAGGAATGGGATCATACGAAGTGGGGCTGATGAGAGTCGATTTACCAGAGGGAGATATTCTGGCATCACAGTGGGAAGGTAGCAAGTGGATTTTGACGGAACCACTTGGCGAAAGTGGGTTCTTTGTACCATTCAGCCACTCTGATGGAACGCCAGTCAGCGTCAGTTTCATCCTTGCCTGCTCGGGACTCCAATCAATGATAATCTTCGTTGGTGCTATTTTCGCTCTGAGGTCCACTTCTTGGAAGCGTCGAGTACGTGCACTTCTGATCGTACTACCCACCATTCACGTTCTGAATGTATTCAGGAATGCTGGAATCGTTTGGCTTAGCGACACTTACGTCGACTGGACCTTTTTGGGCATTGGGATGTTTGATTTCACGCATAGTTATGCCGCGAAATTCGCGAGTCTTTTCGCGATGTTCCTGATGGCCATAGCACTGTTTGACATATTGCCTGAGCTGCATAAGCATATTCTAAGAATTCTAAAGCCTTTGATGGATCTTATAGGGGGCCCTGATACAGAGAAGTCATCTTGATCTGAGCTTTTCGTAAAGGTCGCCCGTAAGTGGCATCTGGTGCTCCCATGCGAATTCCTTCATGACCCTGAGAGCCTCCTTCTCAAGCTCAGAATCACCAACGAAATCTGTTACGTCGATAGTTCCATTTCTGGTGTTGGCCTTGAAAGCGGCAATGGGCTCCTCCTTGTGGAATACCAAGTACGCAGAACCGAATCCAAACTTCTCCCTGAGTATGCCTCCGAAGTAGTGAATGAGTGAGTCAGACGGGGGTATTACAAGATCCCTTGTCCGGGCTATTCCTTGGGCTTCCAACAAGTCCTTACGACCCCAAGAAACATCATGTTGGTCATCTACAAGGAAGCCCTTGATCAGAGTTCCGTCATCCTCGAACTCGTGCAGAACATCGCTTATCTCCTCGGGAGCGAAAGACGCTCCGGCGAGCCTTTCAAATTGCTTCATTGTAATTACCGGATACTCCTCGACCATGTCCCTTAGGTAATCACTCTTGATCTTCCAAAGGTCGACCCCCTGAAGCGGCTTCACGGTCTTGAAACCGCCACGATAGTCCTGGACCAGATGTCCACTCCTTACAAGGGGAGAAATCAATTTCCTGAATTCCCCTCTCTTCATTGCCAATCTTTCCATGAAAACCGAGGGGTCATTGTGGTTGCTGAAGAAATCGAGGATTCCCAATACATCCTCATCGGGCTTCATATTCCTAATCGTCAGTAGCCTCTGGAAGTGTGGTAATCTGGCCCAGACCTGATGACCCCTGAGATTTGTCCCCTGGTGGAGTTGCTCAGTGGCTGCCATCGATTGAAGATCAACTCGGAACATTTCGCATCGCCCCCTGAGTGCGAAGTCGTCCCTGAGCTCGTCGACCTCCTTCAGAGCGAACGTCTCATTTTCCCAGCGACTATTCTGGTGTACATTGTGTCGGTAGAACAGCCTCCTGTTGATCTCATTTCGTGGCCTTGGTTCCACTATACCCCCTCTGATGTATCTTTCATCATCGCCCATCGAAGAGAAGCCTAATTCTGAGAGGATTGCCTGTATATTCTCATCGCAGTCGTGCACAGGGACTCCGTTGAATGCATGTATCACGGAGACGTCAACTAGCCTATCTCGATAGTTGTCGAGTAAGTCATTAAATGCCACTTTGAACTCATCCAAATACGAGTGCGGGATATTGATGTCCTTAATCTCCAAGTAGTCATTAACCACGAACATCAATATTCTCCCAATGGGGTCTACCCCCTTGAAAACCGGATGGTACCAACCCTGTTTCAGAATCATCCTTACCTCTTGGATGAATCTACTGCAGAATGGATCTGATTGGGAAAGGATACGCATCTTCCTATCCTCGGGCATGGGCGAAAGAAGCTTCTCCGCATCTTCATGAGAAGCGTAGTAATCGGTAGGATCTGGTTGCAGCGCCACTACTCGGCAAATACTTCCATCTGATTCGAGCTCTCTGAGTACTTCGGCTAATTCCTCTACTGGCCTGCTCACGAAGAACCGGAGTGTGTGTAATCTGACCGGGCCAATCTTATTGATCAGTGTCGAGAGGGCCTGAGGGAAAGGCATTGTATCTATTACCTCGTGAACCCTCCGGAAGATTGCTATTGACCTCCTCCTATTTGGCATATCGAGGAATTGTTTCGCCACCACTAGTTGCCTCTCAAGGTTGGATAGTGCCCTCTTGAGGCTCTTCTGTATGTGCTGGTTTTCCTTGCCCCTTGGATACTCCGAAAATAGCTCGGTGCGGGTTATTCCTTCATCTGGGATCTTCTCGAGGAGCTCTGTTTCAAGAGCGCCCAACCAAGGCTCCGTCCTTAGCCCCTGAAGCATGGGGAGTTGGTCCCTGGTCGTATACCCGACTCTGTTGTGGAGGAGTCTGCCATTGAATACGTCCGGGTCGTGTTTGATATCTTTCCAGTCCCTAAACCTGTAGTTTTCAACTCGGTGCAGCAATTCGTCCCTTCTCTGAATGAGCGCTAGTGATCTTATTGCCTCAGAGGGCTCGTTGAACTTGGTGAATGATTTCTGAAGCAGGAGAGTTTGCAATGTCCTGTAGTCGACAACCTCGACACTTCCGCCGGTGATTCTATACTCATCGACCCTCAGAATGAACTCTCCCTCGTCGGTCTGCGTGAAGAAGCCGATGGAAACTAGGTTCCTCATCTCTAGCTCTTGAAGAACTGATTCGACTTGGGCCAGGGGGAATGGGAGTCTGTCGCTTAGTGATTCGAGAGTCTGTGGGCCCTCGGAACCCAACATGTCCAGAAGCTTTAGCCTTAGGCAGTCAAGGGGATCTGCCAAATTTGACTCTATCCATTTTTCTGGTTCAGATCCCTTGAATCCCTCTGCCATCTCATAGGTCATACCTCCAGTGTACAGGGCCCTCAGATCATCCATCTCGGATGCGCCTGCTACAGCGAGGCAGCCAAGAGTGCCGTGGACACTGGCCATTCTCATCGAAAACCACTTGTCGTCGATTTGGTCGTGGTTTGTATTTCGGACCTTAGTGATTAGGCCCCTCTCTGCTAGTTCATGGACCCAACCTCGTAGTGTCTCGAATTTCAACCCCTTGAGTTTCTCGCTGTAGAGTGGATGTGTGAGCTGTCTTTCCAATCCGCCTCCCATGTCCATTAGCCTAAGCAAGCTAAGTGCGTCATTTGGAACCGCGACCTTTGATTGGTAATACTCTCCAATTCTCTCCTTGTCTAGATCGGTGGCTAATGAACGGGCCCCGAGTAGCCTCCTTAGGATCTCAGGATCGACGTCTTTAATCAGGTATGCACGAGTTCTGAGGCTTAGAAGGTCCTCGAATGAAGACATGAAAAGGGTCATTCCAAGGGGCGAAGGCATCTTTACCCTGCGATGAACAATCCTGACATCCTCGCTATCCATTCGGGATATGAAGTTCCTTAGCTGCCGCATATCCAGATCGCCATTCATAATTTCATTCATCGCCTCCCGAATGATTACCGAATCTTCCATCTGTCGATGTTTGGTCATGATTGACTCTGCCTTTTGCTGGAACTGCTTGGGGCTAACTTCCTCCGCCCCAATTCTACGGGGATTTAGCATACTCCTCGAAGAAACCTCTCTGAACCTCTTCGCGAAAAGTTGCGAATCCATGAGATAGCGCTGTAGGACTTCCTCACTGGTGTCATTTCTGAAGACATCGGGAATTTTTGATATCTCGACCTCATGGCTTAACTTTGCCATGAATCCATTCTCATCAAAGGACAGCTCGTGGACTAAGACATTTTCCTTGGCGGCTATCCCAGCAAAAAGATAGCCAAGTGCCAGATTGAATGACCTGCCCCTGCAGGTCGTGACCACATATGTGGGGAGGGGGGCCTCTACCTGCTCGACCATTATCCTATCATTGGATGGGACTTGGAATGTCGTCGCGGAGTGTTCATCCAGAAACTGCTTCAATGCTAGAGCCACGGGCTTATTGAGGCCCAGTGCATCCATGAGAAATGGTTCAGAATCCTCGCCCATCCTGATTCCGACTGATATGTGCCCTAACAGCTTTAGAACTGCTTGACTAAGTTCGTGAGTCCTGCTATTTGCCTCACCGGTCCAGGAGGGTATGGTAGGTCGATATCCAGTAGCTGGAGTGACGTTTACCCTAGTGCCCCTAATACTGGCAACCCTGTATGTCGAGCCCCCTAGAAGGAAAACGTCGCCATTCCTTAGGCTTGATACGAAAGAGGATGACAACTGGCCGACAAGAGTTCCGTCCCCTGTGAATACGAGGTAGTTGTTATCAGGAGCGATTGTACCGATATTGGTGTAGTAAATCATCTGAGCGAAGCCCCTCTTCCCGAACTTGTTGTCCTCCCAATCTAGCCATAGCCTTCGCTCATCATCGAGCATGTCCAAAACTTCGATGTAGTCGTCATAGGGAAGTGATCTGTATGGCCATGAAGAGGAAAATAGCTCAAACGCTTCGTCAATATCCCATTCTTTGATTATCGTGAGTCCGATTAGGAACTGTGCTAGCACATCAAGACAATTTTCAGGGAACTTTAGGAGGTCCATTTCGCCCTCTAGGATCGCAGTTTGAACAGCAACGACCTCGAGTAAGTCGTGTGGAGAGGTTGGAAGGAACCTGGCACGCGGAAGCCCTCCTACTTGGTGCCCGGCACGGCCTATCCTCTGTAGTGCGGTTGCTATTGAACCTGGAGAACCAACCTGTATCACTAAGTCTACTGAGCCTATGTCAATCCCCATCTCAAGGCTGGAAGAAGAAACCACGCACCTTAGTAGCCCATTCTTCAGTTGACTCTCGACGTCTAGTCTGATGGCCTTGTCCATAGAACCATGGTGGCCCTCTACCCCCTCCAAGCCAGCTACTTTCAGCTTCTGTACAAATGTCTCAGTCATATTCCTGGTGTTGACGAAGACTAGAGTAGTCGTATGTGCCTCGACAAGTTCCTTGATCCTGTCTATGTTGTGGTCAAGTATCTCCTTCACAGGTGTTGAGCTGAATCTAGGCGTGGGGAGTATGATGTCAAGATCCAGTTCCCTGTCTCCTGAAATTTTTGCTATCGCGACCTTCTGAATTTCTGGATTATCCTCATCCCTCTCCCTTGAGTCGCTAGCTACGAGGAACTCAGCGACTGCATCGAGAGGCTCCATGGTCGCGCTGATTCCGATCCTCTGAACCTCTGAAGAGACTACTGAGTCCATTAGTGCCATGCTAAGGGACAGGTGTGTCCCTCGCTTTGTCGGAACCAATGAGTGCATCTCGTCAATAATTAGCCACTTCATTTCATCGAGAATTGGCCTGAATCTCTTGGATGCAAGACCTAATCCGAGCGACTCAGGGGTGGTGATTAGTATGTGGGGTGGCTTTCTCAGCATCTTTTGCCTTTCACTCTGAGGAGTATCTCCCGTTCTTAGCCCGACTTTGATTTCCTTTGCCCTACTGGGGAGATACTTCTCCTTTATTTCCTCTAGAGGGCCAATTAGATTCTTCTGAATATCATTTGCCAAAGCCTTGATTGGAGATATGTACACACACTGAACTGAGTCTGAGAGAGAACCGTCCAATGACCTCCTGACCAGATCATCGATAATAGTCAGGAAAGCAGTAAGGGTCTTTCCCGAGCCTGTTGGGGAGCAGAGGAGAAGGTGCTCACCTTTCAAAATCCTAGGTATAGCTACTTTCTGAGGCTCGGTGAAATCTGGGAACTTGTCCATGAACCAGTTTCGGACGGGCTGACTGAGCTTTTCCAAAAGCTCCTCAGTTTCCATACGGTCTTCTACGTACTCTATAATTGGCATTTTCCCGTACACCTAACGGTTGTCGGGCATCGTGTACATACATCAATGTTAGCTTCTCAAGGAACAGAGTTCGTATAAGTGGCAAGACTGTTTTTCATGCAGTATAGCCGCTCTTGCAGCATAATACTAGGATGGCTTGAAAGCGGGATGGGAGAGTCGATGACTCGAACATGTCCGATGAAGGTAGACTGGAGCGTCTAACATCAATGATGAGGAGGAGGGGGATTATCCTCCCATCGTTCGAGATATACGGAGGGGTCTCTGGATTAATTGACTATGGCCCAGTAGGGGCCAGAATCAAGAGAAGGATAGTCGAATCATGGGTTGATCACTGGACTAGTCACGGGGATATCGTAGAAATTGACTCTCCCTCCATTACTCCGAAAGAGGTGCTAGTAGCTAGCGGACACGTTGGGGAGTTCAATGACTATATGTCAGAGTGCGCTTCATGCGAGGCGATTTTCAGGAGTGACCATCTAATCGAGGATTTACACCCAAACCCCGATTCCATCTCAGGCGATGAGATCGACAAAATAATTTCTGAAAACAACGTAGCATGCCCAAACTGTGGGGAGTTTAGGTGGAGTCCGGCCAGGCCAATGAATCTGATGTTTCCGACCACCATTGGTGCAATGAGAGGAGGCCGGGAGGCGTTCATGAGGCCTGAAACGGCGCAGGGCATGTTCATGCTATATCCGTCCCTATACAGGCATTTCAAGCAGAAGCTTCCATTTGGCGCGCTGCAAACTGGGAGGGGTTACCGGAATGAGATCAGTCCTAGGCAGGGTATGATCAGACTCCGAGAATTTAACATGGCTGAGCTGGAGTACTTCATCGACCCAGAAGATCCCCATGAAGTGGACCTGGGAGGGTGGAAAAATCCTGTATCACTGGTGCCCGACCCAGAGGGAGGGTTTTCGGGGAGTCGTGTCACCACCTTTTCTGATGCCTTGGATGAGGGCATCATCAAGCATCCCACAGTGGCCTGGTTCCTAGCAAGAACTTGGGATTTTCTTGTTTCAATCGGCATCGATAGTTCGAAGGTTAGGTTTCGACAACATACCGGTACGGAAATGGCTCATTACGCATCGGACTGCTGGGACTGCGAGATTCTCGGCGAGTATGGGTGGGTCGAGTGTGTCGGAATTGCCAATAGGACTTGTCATGACCTGGAATCGCATGAAGAGCACTCTGGTACCAACTTGCTTAGGGCATGGAGGCAGTATTCAGAGCCTATACTAGTGAAGAAGGACGTCCTTTCACCCAATGGTTCTGTGATTGGCCCGATTTTCAAAGGCAGGTCTTCTGATGTATCCGATGCGCTTTCGGAAATGCAAGAAATTCCAGATAAAATACCGTTCTCACTCGATATTTCTGATGGCACATCTGTAGAGATCACCCCTGACATGGTAACAAGGAGGACTGACGAGGTAAACGTACACGGGGAGTGGTACACCCCGCATGTCGTTGAGCCTGCATTCGGCATTGACAGGATAATTTGGCATGTAATTGATCACGCATTCAACGAAAGTGGGAAGTCTGGCGAAGAGTACACGATACTTTCACTGGATGAGAAAGTAACTCCATTCGATGTGTCGGTTCTCCCTCTCTTCGACAAGGAAGGGATGGGCGAGATAGCAAGAAGGTTAGCCTCCGAGATAAATTCAATCCCCGGAATTAGGGCAGATATAGATACTTCAAGGTCAATTGGCAGGAGATATGCCAGGGCCGATGAAATTGGCGTCCCATGGGCAATTACAGTTGACCATTCAACGATTGATGACGATACTGTGACCATACGCAGAAGGGATGATCAGATGCAGATTAGGGTACCAATAAAGATGGCAATAGACGGTCTTCGAACTAGGAGCCTGGACAGCATGTTCTGACTGCGAATCTTCAAGGGGCTCCACTCCCACAACAAGGATGATGGCCACGGGCGATGAGGACTGGACTGAACGTCATAGGCCATCCAGCCTTCGTGAGATGGAGGGGAATGGCACTCAAATGAGATCCATAAGAAGGTGGCTTGACAAGTGGGAGGCAGGGAATAAACCTGCAAAAAGGGGAATCTTGCTTTCTGGCCCACCTGGCGTTGGTAAAACGACATTGGCGAAGGCTATTGCGAAAGAGAGAGATTGGATGATTATTGAGTTGAATGCCTCAGAAGAGAGGAATGCAGCTGCGATTAGGAAATCTGCAACTAGGGGGTCTCAGCACATTTCCCTGGATGCTTTCTCGGGAGGGACGAACAATGATGGGAAAACGGTGATTCTCCTAGATGAGGTGGATCACCTCGGAGGTGGCTTCTCGGAGGTCTCGGAAGATAGGTTGGAAAGAGTGATCTCGAACGAAGAGGACGGGCCTGTACTGGTCGGTGATTCTGGTGGGAAGGCCGAGCTGCTAAGGCTCCTTAGCGTAACTGAGCAGCCAGTGATAATGACTTGCAATGATCCAATGAGGCTATGGGGTTCAGGACGCTCTTGGAGAAGGAATCGAGACAGAGTACTATCGCACGCCGAACTTGTTCAATTCAAGAGGGCTGGTAATTTGGATATGAGGAAAATTGCCCATAGGGTTCTAGATAGCGAAGGTTACACCATTGATCCGGGCGCATTGGAGCAGCTTCTTTCGTCGAACCCGGGGGACTTGCGGGCTTTGGTCAGGGATCTGCAGGCCCTATGCTCCGTTAGTGACGGACATATCTCTTCGGACGACGTAGGGGATTTGTCGGTAGTGGCCGTCAGAGACGTCCAAGTCGACGTATTCAGAGCGATGAGAGAGGTCTACTCAAGCAAATCTGGCAAGGATGCCAACACCGTATTGTTGAACAGCGATAAGGATCCAGACCAGATGCTCGCTTGGTTTGCATGGAATAACCAATCCGTATTCGATTCCAAGAGCCTCCAAAGAATTAGCCCGGCCATGGAAATGGCAGATAGGTCATTGGCCACTAAATTCACGAACAGGGCCTTCAGATCTTGGTATTGGGGCTCTTCGCTAACATCGCAGTCTGCGGTATCTCAGAATCCAATAACATCAGACCCTTACCTTGGATTTCCAGATTTCCTACGCAGAGGGGGAGAGACTTGGAGATCAAGAACTGTGGTCGATAAGATGGCGAGTATTATCTCAACTAGCAAGGCATCTTTCAGGGAGGAAATTTGGCCAATCTTACTAGCAGTACACGATGGCTCGCTAGGAGGTGATTCAAGTGATTTCTCAATATCCGTAAATCTCGGACTTAGTGTGGAAGATCACCTTGCGCTGCATGGAATTCCAAAAAGTAGCAAAGAAGGCAAGAGCGTCATCAAGAGTTTCGATGAGTCTGCGAGAGAAACAGAGGACGAAGTCGTGATTGAAACAGCTGAGGAAGTTTCGACTAATGAAAAGCGATCTGACAGCAATAATGGAACCCAATTCACTCTGGACTCCTACTAATCTCCGCCCCAGGTTTTTGGATGCAGAAGAACAAGTACGGTTAGAAGTTCCAGCCTTCCGAGCCACATCAGCAGGCTGGCAACAATCATTGAGGGCTCACTTAGTGCTGCCCATGTTGCGGTGGGCCCAAACGCACCGAGTGCTGGACCAGTATTGCCCAACAATGAAACTGAAATTGACAAGACGTCGGTCATCTCCAATGACGGTTCAAGTAAGGCTAGGGCAAGCATCGATGCTGTCACTAGAACCGTCCAAGAGCTTAGCATGCCAAGCACGGTCCATATTCTGCTATCATCCAGAACCTCCCCGTTAAGACGTATTGCGACGACCTTCCTGGGCCTTATTATCCTGAGAATTTCCCTCTTCGATAGCTCGAAGGCTATTCTTATTCTGAGAACCTTGAGTCCGCCCCCAGTAGACCCGGCAGATGCCCCTATAATCATCAGTAGCAAGAGGACGAACTGGCTGAATACCGGCCAAGAAGCGAAGTCAGCAGATGAATATCCAGTACTGGATATTGAAATTGCTTGGAATGCCGTATGCCTCATTGTCTCCAGGAACCCCTGTCCCTCAGCCCCAGAGCGGAGGAGATTGAAAGACATGGCCAGCCAGGCGATTATTATGATCAGAATGTAACCCCTGAACTCTTCGTCTCTGAAGGCCTCTCTTGAACGACCTGCGAGTATCAGATGGAGCAGGCTGAAATTGATACAGGTAATTAGCATGAAAACCATGACGATGGACTCTATCGTTGCGGAACCAAATGTCATAATTCCACCATCAGTCGTCCCGAATCCCCCTGAAGACATCGTGGTTAGAGAGTAGTTGACAGAATCAAACAGGGACATCTCCCCAACGAATCTGAGCAGGAGGATCTCAATAACTGTCAGTACGATGTAAATTGTCCATAGCCTTCTGGCGGTCCACTGAAGTGATGTGCCTAGCCGAGCCAGGGTTGGCCCGGTCAATTCGGCTCTGGCTAGCGTCATTCCGCCACCCAAGGCCTGCGATAGGATCAGCAATCCTAGCATGATCACCCCCATGCCTCCCAACCACTGTGAGACTGAGCGCCAAAGGATCAGGCTCTCTGGCTGAGAGCCTATGCAATCGATGACCTCCTGACAGAGTGGACTGGTGGTTGGATCAATCACAGTAGCGCCGGTGGTGGTGAATCCCGACATTGATTCGAACCATGAATGGACTGCTCCAAGGAGGACATCAGCGAGGCCGACACCGGGGTCAGAAAACTGAAACGGGCCATAGAATACCCCTCCAAGCCAATACGGGAGAGCACCTACAAGAACCACGGGTATCCAACCCAAGGCGACAGACGCGAATGCCTCCCTGTCTCGTAATCTTGAGGCGGTGTCTGCTCCTTTTGAAAGCGAGACTAGCCCCTGGCCGACGACAGCTGCAATCAGTAGGGGAAGGAGATACGTCCTCGCTGCGAACTCATATCCCTCTGATTCCGCTAGATAGCAACTGTAAGCAGCTACAATAGCCAGAGGTAGGGCGACTATTCTTATCGTCCATCCCAATACAAAACCTACGACATCCCAGCGCATTTTCAGCTCCCGAGATTCTTCTCAAGCTTCTTCAGATCCTTCTTGAGCAGGAGCAGGTAAATCCTGTCGCCGGCCTCTATCGTCTGTATCGAAATCGGATCGATGATTTGAGTGGCTCCATGTTCGTCAACTCTGTCAACCATCGCGACACGGACGCCTAACTTGGACTCGATCTTGGGAATTTCCTTGCCAGCGAAGCTATGTTCGGGTCGGACTTCCGCTGAAATTGATATTACTTCGGGGACAGTCGGAATAACCTGGAAAGTTCCAGGGACATTCATGTGTATGGATTTGAGGATTGAAGTTACTGTTACCTGTCTCCTACTCACTGGATTGATTGAGCCTATTCTTTGTACGGCTTCGACGAGAGCTCTGTCCTTGAGGACCAAACCAGTCCTCTGAACGCCCTTGTCCTTTGCCCTCATTGATATTGCGATATTGAGATTGTCATCGCCCAGAGCTGCCACGGCGATATCATGGGTATCTATTCCCAATTCCTTCAGTAGCTCCTCGTCTTGAGGGTCACCATGGATGACATCCAGCCTCTTACTATTGCCGACGGTCGAGCCGACAAGCTCGTTAGCGGCATCAAGATCGGGTTCTATGACCACAACATTGTGCCCCCTGGTGAGGTAATAGCTGGCTAGTCTCATGCCGAACTGGCTCGCTCCGAACACAGCTATCTGTGCCCTTTCTTTCAAATCGGGATCGGATTTTCCAACGCCCCTGGTGACCTGTGCAAATTGATCTGTTGAATTGGAAACGAAAACCAACGTATCTCCAGGCTGAATTACTTCATTACCATTGGATAGCCTTCCAGATTCTCCGTCTGGACTGATTGCATAGATCGAGGGCATCCCCCTGAATATATCTCCTACTTCGCCAGTCTTTGTCCCTATTAATGCCGATGAAGGCGTGACTTCGGTGGCGGCAATCCATGAAGAGTCCCCGAGAGGAAGGATCTCGTCAATAGACGGGGCAAGAAGTCCTGCTGCGAGCTGCTCGACTATCTCGTCCGAGGCGCAGACTATATGATCGGCCCGGGACCAACTGCTGAGTGGTCCAGCACCTCTAACTGGATCTTCCATATTGGGATTCCTTATCTTGGCTATCGCCTTGAGCCCGGAGGCGTTTCTATCTCCCACCTGCTCACTGTAGACCTTCTTCGCGAAGGAGCAGGCCAGAAGGTTGACCATGTCATTATTCGTCGCCATTACGATCATTTCAGCATCTGTAATTCCAGCCCTCAACAGGGAGTCCCTAGATAGGACGCTACCTGTTACCAACAGACAATCAAGGTACTGGGACTCATTTATCGCGGTTGGATCTGTGTCGATGAGGGCTACGCTCCTTTTTTCCTGCCTCAGGGCGGCTGCGACGCCGCGGCCGACCTCTCCAGCGCCAGCGATGATAACTCTCATCGATTCGATGCCTCCGCGGTACGAATATAATACTGCGCCATACGTATGTCCGATAATGCGCCTTAATCAGGGGGTTTTCGACTGTTGGCTCTCTTCATCTTCATGCACTAATGAGCCCTTAGTTCTTGATTCTGAAGCCTTTCTATGCCTCTCTGACTGCCTGGTCGTTCTCCTGTACGCTTGCCTTGCTGCAGGAGTTAGTCCAGATGGAATCCAATTAGAGTGAGCTGGTGACCAGAACGCTGCAATGGCAATCACAGGTGCTATGAGGATCAGGGGCGTATATATCGATAAAATCAACGTCATAGTCAGGCAGGCGCGTCCTAGCGCTGCTAACAAGAAGGGCGAGAATCTCTTGGAGTCGAGGATCATTGCACCCTGAAACGCCGCTGGAATGGCGTGGCCGATGCATGATGAAGCCGCTATGACCAGTGCTAAAGATACTGAGATGATAGAAAATCCAGAATAATCGGAGTTTGTTAGCTCATCACCGAAAAGCCTCCACGCTATCACTGATGCCTGCATTGCACCTATCCCCAGGCCCAGTGTCCAGCCGAAGGGAGGGGATGTTCGTAATGCAACGTTCCTTGGCCTTCCCAAGAGGAACATGACCAGTGCTGCTTCGGCAAGAGCGATGAGTAATGCCAGGACGCTAGCAGATGCTATGTTCAACGAACTCTCGACAATGCCAGCCAGTATCAGCCTGTCAACTGCAGAAGCCAGGATCATCCCTGAAACAATGCCGTAGAGTAAGTACCTGACAGAGCCTGCTAAATCGAAAAAACCGGTCATCTTGGCCATTGAACCCCTCCAACCGATGAATACGCCGAGAAGTCCGATTGCGAAAGCGGCCTGAGTTTGCCATAGCCCTGCAACCATGTTCTGGCATGGCACCCGCCATTTGAGGGCATCTGCCTCAGATAACGTTCAAACCACTCGATGGGAACCCGATAGCATGGCGCTGGACGGGCTGAAGATGCGTCTGCTAGGGTCAGTCGGCCTTCTGAAGGGCAAGAGAGAGGTTGACGAGGAGACTGTCAAGGAACTGAGCCGGTCACTAAGGAGGGCATTGATAGAGGCTGATTTCAATGTAAGGCAGACTAAGGAGCTCACGGAAAGGGTAGAGCGAAGAATGATCGATGAGGAACCTCGTCCCGGTACCAAACTCGAAACTCATGCGATGAATCTCATCTACACGGAACTAGTTAGATTGCTTGGCCCACCCAGGGAAATCAGGCCGCACAACGAGACTGTCCTTATGGTCGGACTATACGGCCAGGGGAAGACTACCACTACCGCAAAGGTTGCCGACTGGTGGAGAAGGAGGCATGGCGTTAGAGTTGCAGTAATTGAGGCAGACACGCATAGACCGGGTGCTTTCCAGCAATTGACGCAGCTATTGGAGGGATCCGGCGTTGAAGTCTACGGAGAGCCTGATGAGAAGGATGCTGCTAAAATTGTCAGGAATGGCCTGAGGGAGGTGGGGAATGCAGATGTGGTGATTATTGACACTGCTGGAAGGGATAGCCTAGATGGAGAACTCAGAGACGAGTTGGTCAGTATAGCCGAGACTGCAAATGCAACGGAAAGATTCCTTGTAATTGATGCACAAGTTGGACAGGCAGCAGGACCTGTTGCCGAAACATTTCACGAATTAGTAGGCGTCACGGGAACCATAGTTACGAAACTGGACGGCACTGCCAGAGGCGGTGGTGCGCTTAGTGCTGTGTCGGCCACTGGTGCACCCATCGTTTTCGTTGGCGAAGGGGAGAGGGTCCAAGATCTCGAGAAGTTTGAATCTGACAGGTTCATCTCCAGACTACTAGGAATGGGTGACATAAAGGGACTAATTGACCTAACGCCCGAGGACCTAGACCAAGAAGAAGCCATGAGGCTGACTCAGAGAATGATGTCTGGAAGATTCACACTTACGGACATGTATACTCAGATGGAAATGATGGGGAAAATAGGGACCATGGAGAGACTCATGTCACACCTCCCGGATGGGATGTTCGGCATGGGGAGCATGAGCACGGGGCAGAAGCAGCAGGTCCAGAAGAATCTGGATAAATTCAGGATAATTATGGATTCGATGACTCAGCATGAGAAGGACGAGCCACTAGTACTCAAATCTAGCAGAATCAAAAGGATTGCTAGAGGTTCGGGGGTTACTGAAAAGGACGTGAAGGAACTGATCTCTCACTGGAACCGCAGTAGGAAACAAATGAAGATGATCAAGGGCAATAGGAAATTCAGAAGGGACATGCAATCAATGGTCGATATTGATGATGTTGATTTGCCGATGTAGGTTGTCCAATGGGTCGTAGGTTTGCGGTAATCGGGCATCGAGCCCCTTCTTCAGGGAAAATCAACTTGAATGACTTGGCTGGTTCTTCTGGGAGGTTGGATGTATTGGTTCGTTCGGTGAATACCGCCCTATTCATGTCTCACGGGATACGAGATGACACTGATATTATTCTGCACCTGATGGGTGGCCCGGGGCCACCGAGAAGGATTTGGTTCCAGGGTTCGAGGTTGAGGGGGGTTCATCCGGATGAAAGGGCCATAGCGGGACAAGTCGCTAAGGCCCTGAGGGACCCTGTTCCCGCCATAGGCCAGCAAGTAGAGTTGCATACTGGGCTCTGGCATTCCGGAGGGGGAATTGAACAAACTATTGACGAGTGGGGAAGGGATGGCGTCAGGACGTTTGTACTCGATGCTGATGGCGAGCAGTTCGATACGCAATCCCATAGTGGCGACTGTGTCGGGTTCATCCTTTCTGACGATCAGCCATTCTCCGATAGTGAGGCCGAATTTATGGAGTCCATGGGAAGGATTTCACTTGGCAGTAATTGGCTCCAAGGCCACTCGTGCATAGCGATAATACATCACATCATTGACTCTAGAGCCAATTAGGCAGGCCTTCGCTGTCTTCATCGGAGGCACTTTCCAGTAACTTGTCAGGCACCCCCAAGGGATGGTTCGAGGGCCAACTTCCCAGAGGGGAGATCGAGGCACTGCCGGAGTTCAATGCATTGCAGTCTGTATGAGGGATATCCTCCTCGTCGATAGTGGCAGCTCCAACCTCAAATGACACCCCGGTCCCTTCCCTGTTGATTGAGTCGGTGGCGCTTCGATACCACCTAGCACCCAGTCCAACGGTCCTGTAAATTCCATTCCAATCTTCCGGAATGTTGAGGTTGAGCAGGATATCCCCATTATGGAAAGCGGATCTTATTGTGCCCTCAGTTGACTTTCCAGTTGGCATGTTATTGGTTCCATCCGGCCTAAGGAAATTAGGAAGGCTTTCGGGCATATTGACAGTACATGCGTCGATTAACCTTGAAATTGCAGTTATCGATTGGGAGAAATTTTTGTGTTGGTAGGTTGCAAGGCTGACTGCTATTGAGGGCATCCCATACAGAGAGGCCTCGCGGGCTGCCGAGACTGTTCCGGAGTGTAGGACGTCAACGGAGACGTTAGGGCCGTGATTGATTCCTGAAACACATAGCACGGGCTTGAATTGCACTCGTTTCAAAACCATCTCCACTCCCACGATAACGCAGTCGCAGGGGCTGCCATCAAGTGAGAACATCCTGAGAAGGGGACCTCCTTCGATTTGGATTTCTTCCGATAGGTCTTCTCGTTCAACGAACCTCATATTGCTCTTCAAGGTCAGCTTCATCCCTGTGGCCGACTGTTCACTCTCAGGTGCAAGAACCACGATTGGGTGGCCTCGTTTATGCAAGGCCCTGACGAGGGACTGCAGGCCCTCTGAATCTATGCCGTCATCGTTGGTGATAAAGAGAGGCAACCTATGCACGTTATTGGGACAGGAGTGTGGTTCATGAATGCACTTCCCCACTACCCTCGTCCCGGCCCTCCTCAAGAGTCACCATTATCGCTCCGCACAGCATTAGGGGGCCGCCAACTAGAGTCCACATTCCAAGGGCCAGCTCCCCTGTCCAGAGCCACCCTATGAGCCCCCCTATGACAGGTTCGAACAGAAGTGTGATAGAGACTATGATTGGAGAAATCCACCTCAGTACAGTGTTGATGACAGTGTGCCCGCAAAGCCCAGGGCCAAGTGAAAGGTACGCTATCCATGGTATCCATGCCGCCTCCCCCCAACCTATGAGAGATTGTTCAGGGATGGCATTTGACAACGAGGTGCCCTCGATCCCTATGGACGAGGCTGCTAGGAATATCCCGGCTAGCAATGTCACTGGGAATGCGTAAACGAAAACAGGAGTCCCCTTCTCTGACCTTAGATACCTCCCAATGAAAAGATACCCGACGACGGTGACGGCACCGAAGAATGCGGCTAGATCTCCCATCAGAGTAACCCCGTCGCCCCCTCTGACGTCGCCCAGTGTGATTGCGGCCCCTACGAAACCGACTAATGCCCCGGCTACGTGACCCTTTCTGACTGAATTTCCGAGAATAGGCATCAAGGCTACTACGACAAGAGGGTGACTAGTCACGAATAGGAGGCTATGTACCAAGCTCGTATTGTCCAGAGACCAGATCCAGCTTCCGAAGTGCAAAGCCAGAAATACGCTAGAGGCAAACATGAGGAGCCAGTCATTCCTTGAGATAGAGGATCTTTCCATCCTAAACCACTGATAGGCGAAACCGGGCAGCAGGACCAAGGATGTCCCCTGCATCCTCCATGAGGCCCTTAGCAGAGGTGGGACCTCGCCCATCTGCTGGAGCACCGCACCCGCACTGGAGACAGCAAGCAACGCCACAGCGAGTAATGCATAGGCGTAAATCGGTGTAGATTCTTTAGAGGTCATACTCAGGCCGCCAACTCAGCATCCATGACATCTTCAGCTGGCCCGTCCCCTCCCGAGGAGTCGCCTTGGCCCAGAATCCCAGCCTTCCTGAATAGGACGTAGATAGTTGCACCCAATATTGCGTTAAGGGCAACGAAACCGGAGAATCTGATTATTGGCCAGTTGTCCATACTCCCTATCTGCTCGTCAAGGACAGCTAGAATAGCGGCCTCCACGCCATAGAACGCTTCTCCAGTAAATGCACCGGCTGCTATCATGAAAGTCCCTAGTAGAAGTAGTGCCCTGCTCCTCTCTGCCGCTTGTGAACCCTCCTCCGCTCTAATCGATTCGACCTTTGGCTGCAGCCTCCTCTTCTCCCACCAGTCCCTAGCTGCCCCTCCAATGAGCATCGGGAATGTAGCTGGAGTGGGGAGATACATTCCCAGTCCGAAGGATGTCCCCATTCCAGTAGCCCATTCCACGAAGGCCCCGAGAGCGAAGCCAAGGGCCAATGCACCCCAATCGCCCTGGCCTTCCGCTAGTATTGTGGTGAAGTAGGCGAATGCGTTTGCCTGTGGGGCTAGCAAGTCGATGGTTCCGTCTGCGAGTAACTTCGATAGGAAAATGGCGACTGCAGCACCGAGGATAGCACCAGGGACTACTCCCATGATGTTGCCCTTGGAGATGTGGTATGGCCTGTTGCCGATATACAGGCTGTTCTTGTAGTCCCCGACCACTGTCCCGCTCATGCTTATGGCAGATCCGAAAACAGTAGTTCCGACCAAGGCGATCAGTACGGATTCCTCCTTGTTCAAGCCTACATCGACATTCAGGAAGACCAAAAGGAGCATCAGAAGGACGATGAAAGAGGTTCCCGAGACTGGTTCGATTCCCGTCTCCCCCATCACCCTGACTGCTATTGCCCCCAGAAGGAACGTAGTCAGAATCAGCACTATCGCGAATATTACGGATGGCAGTGCGGGGAATCCGCCAATGAGGAAAGTTAGTATCATCGCGAAGAATGAGATTCCCATGAATACTGGGATGTGTGTAAGTGGCCATTCGTACCAGCCCTTGTTCTCGATGAATTCCTCTCCCCTCTCTCCTGTGAACGCAGATGAGATATCACCGAAAATGGAGACGAATGTTGGAGCCATCTTCACTAGTCCGAAAATTCCTCCGCCGAGTATCGCACCGATTGCGATCGTCCTTACCACTGATGAGAATGCCTTCCACTGGACTATTGGATAGTATGGGTCCGATGAGGCATCCCCGTACTGAGTGATATTGACATACGACCCAAGTGCGGGATCGTAAACTGGGACGTCTTGTATTACAACTAATGGAACGAGGAAGAACCATGCGACTATTGAGCCAAGATTGACAAGGAACGCGACCCTGAACTTCATGAACCAACCTATAGCAAGAAGTGTGGGACTGAGCTCTATGCCCAAGAAAGTGTATGAGAATGGGTTTCCTGACTCATAGGGCGTTATTCCCCCATAGGGAGCATGGCCGCCCTCGAGCTTGCTTGGTTGGTGTATCCACCTCTCTGTGTATACTGAGGCCAGTCCCCAATCTCCGCCCGAGAGTGTCATGGATACCCAATCCGCAATGCTACTAGGGACTCCGGCAAGCTTCTTGCTCCACCTAACAGGGTAGTCAATGACGAACATGAAGCCCATGGTGAAGACTGTCCATATGCCCACGGTTTTGAGAGACTCTCTTGCCGTGTCTGCAGCTCCAGCACTGACATCAGATGCTATGTCTAGCATCTTCAGTGTGGCTTCAAAGCCGGGCATTGGGAGCGGGTCTTCGACGAGCCATACCCTCCTGAATATGATGAAATACATAACACCGAGAAATCCCGCGAACATCGATGCGATGATTCCAATGAATGCCAGTTGAAGTGTGTCTACAGAACTTACTAGGAAGCCATCGCCGACCTTGTAATTTTCAGAGTATGCCAATAGGAAAATTGCTGGGAAAGTGAAGATGAAGCCTGTTGATGCATGTGTAGCGCCGGTTGTTGCACTTGTCGCGATATTGACTTCCGACGGGGACCACTTCAGAGCCATGCCCAATAGATAGGCGACATACCAGGCAGCGGACACTGCAAGGCCTATTTTCAGCCCTATGTAGGCCGTTACCCCACTAAACAAAGCACCTATCAGAACTCCTATCAGAACCTTCCTAGTGTCCCAATGGCTTACCTCGAACGACTCGTTGAGGTTCTTTTCCTCTAGGTATTGTTCGAGAACACCGGTATTCAGATTGTTGTACATGTCCTCATCGAGCCACGTAAGGGTGCCCTTCTCTATCGCCTCCAGTCCGGACGGGGTGACTGGTTGCCTGTATGCGGAACGCTTGACGTCGGACATGCGTTCCCTCAAAACGAAAGGCTGGGCCTAATCGCTTATACTTCACTCGCGATTATTGGCCGTCACGGAGGTTTTCCACTCAGTGGTCCCGAGTGATCTTGTACCTGCCCATGGCTTCCATCCACTGGATCTCGCCCCCTGGCTCTAAGTTTAGATCTGGGTCTATTGGCAGAATCAGGGTCTCGTATGTCTTGTTGTCCATGGCATGGACCTCATTTCCCTGAATGTGAGTGACGATTGCTGATCCCTTCTCTATCATTGGCACGTTGATGGAGTCGGTCACGGTTCCGACATGGCTCCTCTTCTGTCCTGTGAAGATGTCTTCCAGCTCTATCCTAGCCTTTGCCGACCCGTGCTTTCCGGGTTTTGACTTACTCATTCCCAGTATCTTGAACGCGTTCTCTTCAATGGCGACATATCTTCCCACCTTCAGTGTCCTAATCTCAACTCGTGTCGTGCCGGGCATGCTATCGGACGATGGCTATCTCGCCGACTTATCAGCATTACCGGTGAAAGTGGCGAGATGGGGTGGCAAAGCTACTCGCTCGATGAGGTGGGCCCGATCCGAGGGCTGATGCCCCCGGACCGGGATTTTCGTAAGCTGACTAAATTCTAGTCCTGCTTCCTGCGACCAGCGAATGCTGCACCGATTAGGGCGATGGCCGCGAAGAGCGATGGGAATCCTGGTACTGCGTTGGTCCAACCAAGCTCAGTCTCAGAATCACCCTCTCCTGCGGAGTCGTCCGTGTTGTCAAGTGCGTCACATAGTCCGTCGTCGTCGAAGTCGGATGGAACTGCGTTAGCATCCAGGGTGTCGGTTCCGCAATCGACCTCAGTAGAGTCGATTACTCCGTCGCCGTCGTCATCGTCATCGGCGTTGTTGCCTATTCCGTCGCCGTCAGTGTCGTCCCACTCAGATGCATCTGTTGGGAACTGGTCATCGACATCCGCATCGCCGTCGCCGTCGTCGTCCTGGTCAGCATTGTCGCCGAGCCCGTCGCCGTCGAGATCGTTTGTCTCGCTCGGGTTGTTCGGGAACGCGTCGTCTGTATCGTCGACGCCGTCGCCGTCGTCGTCGGTGTCGGCGTTGTTGCCTATTCCGTCGCCGTCTAGGTCAGCGAACTCGCTTGGATCGTCTGGGAAGACGTCTATTCCGTCGTTGACACCGTCACCGTCGTCGTCTGCGTCTGAGTTGTCACCCTGGCCGTCTCCATCGGAGTCAACGGACTCGGATGGATCCTCTGGGAACGCGTCGTCGACATCGTCGACACCGTCGCCGTCGTCGTCGGTGTCGGCATTGTTACCGATACCGTCGCCGTCGTCGTCGGCCCACTCTGTTGGGTCGTTGGGGAACGGGTCAGCGACGTCAGCGACGTTGTCTCCATCGTCATCTGGGTCAGCGTTGTCCCCTAGTCCGTCTCCATCAGAGTCGACGCACTCGCCCGCATGATACGGGAATGCGTCGTCGACGTCTAGGCAGCCATCGTCATCGTCGTCGGTGTCGGCGTTGTCGCCGATTCCGTCGCCGTCGAAGTCCGAAGTCTCGCTAGCGTCCAGCGGGAAGGCATCTAGGCCATCCGTCACGTTGTCGTTGTCGTCGTCGGTGTCGGCGTTGTTGCCTATTCCGTCGCCGTCGTGGTCCGTGAACTCACTCGGATCGTATGGGAACGCGTCGTCGGCGTCCAGTGTTCCGTCGTTGTCGTCATCGTCGTCGACAATGTCGCACACGTGATCGCCCTCAAAGTCGTCTGGCATCGAAGTAGCATTCAGGGCGTCTGAGCCGCAGTCTGCCTCTTCGACGTCTGTCCATCCGTCGTTGTCGTCATCGTCGTCGATCGTGTACGCGGATGCGTCACACGCGCTGCCGTTGAGGGTGGTTGCCCCAAGGGAGTCAGCCATGCCGTCGCTGTCGGAGTCTAGACCTATGCATGGGTCCAGTGGATCCATGTCCATATCGTCAGGTGTTCCGTCGTTGTCGTCATCGAGGTCGTTCTGGGTTATTCCGGTTGGCACTGGGATATCGACGTCGTCGATCCAGACGGTGTCCTGTCCGCCATCGACTGAGCTGTCCTTCCAGTACACCCATGTGTAGGTGTGCCATCCGCCGGTGGTCGTCCACTGGTATGTTCCAGCAGTTGTACCTGACCAGCGCATGGTGTATCCAGAGGTCCTCAGGCAGTTGGCCGAGTTGTCTACGCAGAACACCAGGTAGTCCCAGCCGCTCTCGGTCGAGACCGAGTAGTCGAACTGTGCTTGACCTGCTGTAGCGTTGACGCTGATCTCCAGCATAGTCATCTGGTTGTTGCCTATGTCACCTGACTGCACCGAGTATCCACCGTTGATCACGGTGTTGCTCTGGACGAACCACAGTGCGCTTCCGCTAGTGGTCCATCCACCGCCAAGTGAACCGGACTCGAAGTCTCCTGAGAACGGAGGCGGGCCGTTGTAGTCTGGTATGCCGTCTCCATCCGTGTCGAGCCATGCGCTGCCGTCCATTGGGAACGGATCGACGTCGTCGTTGACTCCATCGCCGTCATCGTCCATGTCAGCGTTGTCCCCTACTCCGTCGCCGTCGTAGTCGGACCACTCGGTCGGGTCGTTGGGGAATGCGTCCTGGGTGTCAGTGACGTTGTCGTTGTCGTCGTCGGTGTCCGCGTTGTCGCCGATTCCGTCGCCGTCATCGTCAGACTGCTCGGTCGGGTCGTACGGGAAGTAGTCGTTCCAGTCGAACGCGCCATCGTTGTCGTCGTCGGAGTCCTGCACGTCACAGTAGCCATCGCCATCGGTGTCGGTGTTCTCGTTCGCGTCTAGAGGGCAGTCGTCGATTGTATCGTTGTAGCCGTCGTTGTCGTCATCGAGATCCAAGTCGAGTCCGTCTGACGTGAACACCACGTTATCGAGGTATATCGACTCCGTGCCAGAGTTGGATGAGAACTCCACTAGCAGGTAGCCGGCACCCGAGACATCGGCGGACACTGTCGTCCATACTCCCTCGTATGCGGGGAAGTCTGTGTCGATGTCGTATCCGTTGGTGTCCAGAAGCACCGTGGTGGCGCTTGTTCCAACGAAGCTGATGGTGATGTAGTCAGTGGACTCCCATCCGGTGCTCTCGATGTAGAGGTCGACTGAGACGCTGTCTGCGTCCGAGACGCTTCCAGTCATCAGCTGTGCGATTCCATCGGTATCTGACATCTGGTATCCCTGTGATCCGTCTGTGTAAGAGCCGACCGTTCCTGTGTAGTCGGAAACGCCGAAGTAGTCGCCGTCCGTCATTCCAGAGCCACCAGTGCTGATGTACTCAGCGCTGTATGTTAGGTCAGAACCGGTCACTGTCGCGGAGAATCCTACCATGTTGTAGGTCCCGAACGTGTAGTAGTCCTGTGTCCATGTGTACGTTCCAGCCTCTGTGTACGGGCCCCATGTGACTCCACCGTTGGATGCCCATGTGGTGTACGAGTCGTACGCGCCAGCAGACATCAGCGTGTGTCCGGATGGGCCGACTAGGCCCATGTCGAAGTACGCGCTTGTGTATCCGGTCAGTGGGTATACGTATGCAGTCTCTCCATCTTGGACGGTGAAGCTGCAGGTGTATGCCACAGATATCAGTCCACCCGTGTCACACGGGGTCGAGGATGGGGTGTATGCCACGCTTGGCTCTCCAGCGTTATTCGCCAACGTGTGGTTGAGCGATGAGTTGCCGGTGTCCGTGTAGTAGCTGCTCGAGGTCGATGCGTGCTCGAACGAGACAGTGCCGACAACGGTTGTGCATCCTGCGACTATCGTGTCTGGCATTCCATCGCCGTCGAAGTCATCGCTTCCACATGCGTTGAGCGGCCACACGTCGGATCCGTCTGCGGTTCCGTCGCCATCGTCATCGGTGTCGGCGTTGTTTCCTGTTCCGTCACCATCGGTGTCGACGTCCTCTGCCGAATCCAGCGGGAATGCGTCGTTGACGTCCCATGTTCCGTCGTTGTCGTCATCCATGTCGAGGGTCAGGGTGCTTGTGCATCCCTGGGCCATCGTGTCTGGCTTTCCGTCGTCGTCGGTGTCTGTGTCCGCGCACTCGTCTAGCGAGAAGTCGTCGTTCACGTCCAGTGTTCCGTCTGCGTCGTCGTCGGTGTCGGCGTTGTTGCCTATTCCGTCGACGTCGGTGTCGGCCCACTCGTAGACATCGTCTGGGAAGACATCGGCAGTGTTGGAGTAGCCGTCGCCGTCTCGATCGCTGTCTAGGGCGTCGCAAGTTAGATCGCCGTCCATGTCTGCAGGCGTGCTCGTCTCGTCCAGAGGCAGGCTCGTGGACGCGTATGCGCCGCCGTCGTCACAGTTCGTGGTCTCGTCGAGATCGCTGTATCCGTCGTTGTCGTCGTCGTAGTCGACTGATGTGCCGTATGTCGTCGTGGTTGGCACTGTCGTGCCTGAGACGTAGGTGTAGCTCACCTGCACCCAGCAGACGCCGTAGAACGAGGATGGGTTGCATCCATCGCCCCAGGAGTCGCCGTAGTATACGGTGTAGGTACCTGCAGTGGTCAGGGTAGCAACCGTGTATGTTCCACCGCTGCTGTATCCGTTGTAGACCGTGCTGGTTCCTGATGGGTCGACGATGTTCACGATTGCCTCGCTGCCATAGCTTGCTGTGTTCAGTGTGACAACGAACTCCTGGCCCGCAGTCAGAGTGAATGTGCACTCCGTGTCCTCCTCGCCGTCGCCGTCACTGTCCGTGTCCGTGGACTGGACTGCGATGTAACCGCCGACTGGCTGGTCTGGGTAGGTCGTGTATGACGTGCTGTACCATGTCGATCCTGTGCACATCTGGTCAGTCGCGTAGGCCGTAATGGTGGAGTTCGGGTCGATGAAGTCGGCTAGTCCGTCGCCATCGTAGTCATCCCATACCTCGTAGTCGAAGTCGAATGCGTCGTCAACGTCCAGATAGCCGTCGTTGTCGTCGTCGGTGTCCACCGAGTCGCACAGGTTAGTGGCCGTTGTCTGGCCATTGGTCCCTGGGTAGGCTAGCTGGATCGTGTCAGCATCGTTGTCCGAGGGGTATGATGAGGAGTCGGCCTTGTCTGTTCCGCACTCGTCCTCGTATGCATCGCCCCAGCCATCGTTGTCACCGTCGATCTCGAAGCCGACATCGCTGCCGTCCTCGATACCGTCGTTGTCGTCGTCTGAGTCGACAGCGTTTCCGATTCCGTCGCCGTCAGAGTCCCACCACTCAGTGGAGTCGAGTGGGGCCCAGTCGTTGGCGTCGGAGTATCCGTCGCCGTCGTCGTCTGTGTCCGCGACGTTGCCAGTGCCGTCACCGTCGGTGTCGGTGGTCTCCGAGGAGTCCAGTGGGAAGTCGTCGAACGCGTCTAGGACTCCGTCGCCGTCGTCGTCTGTGTCCTCTGTGAGAGTCGTCGTGCAGCCTGAGACTATCGTGTCAGGCATTACGTCGCCGTCGGTGTCCACGTTCGCGCAGGCGTCGTCGACGAATGCGTCGCTGTTGTCACCGTAGCCGGTTCCGTCGGATCCTGCTGGCGCGTCGCCGTC
>Ga0114933_10001354_pt1 | contig 27490 bp, 26 predicted proteins | sample 4SBtaG_FD_89691 | JGI IMG/M metagenome (GOLD analysis project Ga0114933, IMG submission 89691) | Deep subsurface microbial communities from Kolumbo volcano to uncover new lineages of life (NeLLi) - 4SBTROV12_W25 metaG | ecosystem: Environmental > Aquatic > Marine > Volcanic | place: Kolumbo... | reverse complement strand
TCTCCGGTGCATGTACCACGGGTGGATGATGGACGAGACCGGCCAGTGCGTAGAGCAACCGTTTGAGGAAACTGTCCGACCTGACGGCAGATTCAAGGAGAAAGTCAGAATTGCAGGATACCCTGTTCAAGAACTTGGCGGGCTTGTATTCACATATATGGGGCCACAGCCTGCACCGTTGCTACCCAATTACGACATTTTAGCTCAAAAAAACGGCGTCTTACGCGAATTATTTGTCGCAGAGTTACCTGTAAATTGGCTTCAATGTATGGAAAATTCTGTTGATCCCGTTCACCTTGAATGGCTACATGGAGTGTATGGCGCATGGTCTGCAAAACTAGAAGGCCGTCGCGATGCAGTAGCTGAAAGTCTAGCCATATATGACAGGCATAAAGAAATCGGTTTTGATCAGTTTGAAAGAGGGATAATTAAGCGACGGGTTTATGGGAATACCACAAAAGAATCACCTAAATGGAGCGTTGGGCATCCATTACTCTTCCCTAATATCTTGCAACAAGGTGGTGGTGGCAGGTATTTCTTTCAATTTAGGGTCCCCATCGACGATGAGCATACTTGGCACGTTGAATTAACTAGTTATTGGTTTCCAACCGACGTTGAAGTGCCTGCCCAAGACGTAGTCCCTTATTCACAAATTGAGTTAACCAGACCTGATGGGCATTGGCGTAGCGACGATACGATGGCACAAGATCATATTGTTTGGATCCTTCAAGGTGCAATTATGGATCGCTCTGCAGAGACACTTGGGGAATCTGATCGAGGGCTCATCTTCTATCGGAAAATGCTTAGCGAACAGATGCAAATTGTCATGGATGGCGGGGAACCAATAAACATTGTGCGCGATGTAAATGAAAATGTGATGATTCATGTCGAGCAGGAAGGATGGACAACTCTTGGAAAGACTTCTGATATCGACGAGATTGCACGGTATGGAAGTAAATTGAAGCCATTGATTCAAGAAATGCTTGATAAAACTGGGTATGCATCAAAAGAAAGTGCAACGGCATAGCGAAGCGTTGAGGAGGCGACATGGCAGGAGTTAAACCAATTAATTTTGGGATCATCGGGCTTGGAGCAGGCACGATGAACATGATCCCAGAGCTCAGCACGAACCCAAATGCAAATATCGTTGCTGCCGCTGACACACGCAAAGATGCGCTCGATAGGTTTACAAGAGATTTTGGAGGGCGCATCTACAGCAATGCCGAGGATCTATGTAAAGATCCTGATGTCGAAGTCATCTACGTCATGACTCCCGATGAAATGCACGCAGAGCATGCTGTTCTTGCGGCCGAGCATGGAAAACAAGTGATTTTAGACAAACCAATGGGACTTACTTTGGAGCAATGTGATGATGTTATTGCAGCGACAGAAAAGAATGGGACGCGTGTGATTGTCGGGCATTCCCAAAGCCTAGATCTCGTAAATCTAAAGATCGCAGAGATAGCAAATAGTGAGCAATTAGGCAAAGTCGTAATGATCCATACCATGTTTTATAGCGATTGGATTTATAGACCTCGAGCAAAAGAGGAGCTAATTCAAGAGCGTGGCGGCAGTATTGTTAGGCGACAAGGTCCAATACAGGTTGATATTGTCCGAATGATTGGTGGAGGAAAGGTAAGATCGGTTAGAGGGAAAACAAATATAGTTGATGCTAATCGACCTATCGATGGAAGCTTTAATGCGTTTGTAGATTTCGATAACGGATCCTCGGCCACCATAATTTATGACGGTTATGGGCACTTTAATAGTGCAGATCTTACTTACGGTTATACCTTACAAGGATTCCCAATGAATCCTGATTTACACATAAATTCCCGTAAGCGAATTGAGGGTTTTGCAAGCATTAGCGAGGAAGAGCAATATAAGGATACTACTCGCTACGGTGGCTCTATGAATCGGTCGCTGGATCATCAGGTATCTCCTGATAGGAGACATGCTTTTTTTGGTTTCACCGTTGTCTCATGTGAAAAAGGCGATATTCGGCAAACGCCAACCGGAGTATTGATATATGGCGATAAAGAAAATATCGAAATCCCTGTAGCTGCCGGGGAAGGGTACAATCGTCGGTACTGCGCGGTAGAAGTTGATGAAATGTGCCGCGCAATTCGTGATGACACTCCGGTACGAATTCACGATGCCTACTGGGGTAAAGCTACTCAAGAAGTAGTGTTAGGAATCATTGATTCTTCAAATGAGAGGCGTGAAGTTTTCATGAAATACCAAGTCCCTTACACGGGTCAGGGCGTGAGTTAAATTTATACTGAAGGACAAAAAAATGACTGAAGAAATTGGGTTATTTGAAGCAATGTACACACAGAGGGCAATTAGGCATTTAAAGCCTGATCCAATTCCCGATGAACTAATACAGCAAATCATTGATGCAGGCATACGTGCTCCCAATGGAGGGAATTCACAGCAATGGGGTTTTGTTGTTATAAAAGATGAATCAACAAAAAAAATAATTAATGAACATTATGCTGCTGTGGTACGTCCCAACCATGGGAAAGCTTCCACGTTATCTGAACAAAGAGCTGCTGATTCTGCTGATTATTTAGGTCAGCACATTATGGACGTTCCTGTTTGGATATTAGCAGTGACTAATCATCCTGGAACTGATATTCATCACGGCGCTTCGATTTACCCTGCAGTACAAAACATGCTTCTTGCTGCACGAGCCTTGAATATAGGAAGTGTTCTGACAACTCGTGTACGAAGGGGTTTTGAGGATCACATTCGCTCTGCCATTGGTCTGCCTGAAGGATGGGCAACCGCAGCAATGATACCCCTTGGCTGGCCTATGGAAGGCTACAGGTATGGACCGACGACACGAAAGCCAGCGTCCGAAGTTACACATTGGGATAAATGGGGAACACGCTCGCAAAATACTTAATTTAGTTGCGCAAACGATCCCACGCGAGGTTACAAGCACGCGCTGAAATCACTTTAGACAAATGAAGTCTATATTCTTCTGAACCATGAATATCAGAAAGCACTTCTATATTTTTTATTGATTTTTGGATTGCTGTATCAATCGCCTCAGTCGACAATAGTGTTCCCTGTAAGTATTTCTCAGCCATTAATAATCGTTGGGGCTTGGGGCCTGCGCCTGTTAAGCTTATTCGAACATGATTACAAATGTTGTCCTTCGTAGTTGCAATCACTACAGCTGCACCCACTATTGCAAATCTTGAAGCCTTATTTGCAAATTTTACATAAGCAGTCCCAGAATTTTGGGGAAGAGATGGCATGATTATTTCAGTCAAAATTTCAGATGGATGCAAGTCAGTTTCGTACGCATCCACAAAGAATTTTTTTGCTGAGAGGTTCCTAGAGCGAATTCCACCTTTTATTAGAAATCTTGCATCTAATGCAGATAAGACGGCTGGCACATCAGCTGCAGGATCCGCGTGCGCTGCAGATCCTCCAATAGAGCCGCGATTTCTTATTTGGGTATCTCCAACCAGTGACGCTGCTTCAGCCAAAAGGGGTAATTTTTTCAGGACTAGTTTAGATTCGATTAAATCTCTGTAAGTTGTACCTGCCCCAATAGCAACACCATCGGACATATTCTTTATATATCGAATTTCTTTTAATTTTCCGATATCTATCAAATGATCAGGTTGGATAAGTCGAAGTTTCATAGCAGGCACTAAGCTCATTCCGCCAGAAACAACTCGACCATCACCGTCGAATTGCCTCATTAGTGAAAGGGCATCAGTTAATGATTTTGGCTGATGGTATGTAAATTGAGAAGGGATCATAATTAAACGCCTCGTTGCTTAGATGCTGCAAGAGCAGATTCAACTATGTTTTGGTATCCCGTGCACCTGCACATGTTGCCAGCAAGTGCCGTGCGTACTTGTGTCTCTGTTGGGTTCGGATTTTGGCTTAAATAGTCATGCAGTGTCATGATCATACCTGGCGTGCAAAATCCACATTGCAACCCGTGTTGCTCGTGAAAAGCTTGCTGAATTGGGTGCATCTCTCCGCCTTTTGCAAGCCCTTCAATTGTAATGACTTTCGCACCGTTCGCTTGAAGAGCAAAAATTGCACAAGACTTAACAGCCTGTCCGTCTAATAAAACTGTACATGCCCCACACTGGCTAGTATCACAACCAATGTGCGTGCCAGTCAGACGTAGTTTTTCACGCAGAAGATCTACCAATAATTCTCGGTCTTCTACCTGAGCTTTACGTCGGATTCCATTAACTTGCAGTGAAACTTGTTTCATATTAATCGAAAGTAATTACTCCTCGTCCAATAACACCTTTGTCTAGTTCAATATAGGCTTCATTTATTTGATCTAGTTTGTAATGTCTAGTGATTAATCCGTCTACGTCAATTTGCCCTCGCTTGTAAAGGTCAACCATCTCGTAGAAATCGATTGCAGGTCTAGATGTACCATAGTAGGAACCTTTTAAAGTTTTTTCCTGGCGAACCAATGCTACAGGATCAATACTAGGAAAATCGTCTATAGCAGCCAAGCCGACGATTATTGCAGTTCCACCTTTATTCACTGAGTCATATGCCAATGTAAAAGTTTCAGAGGAACCAAATGCTTCAAAAGCGTAATCTACACCTCCTTCAGATAGTTCCTTAATGCTTTTTAATGCATCACTATCGCGAGCGTTAACGGTATCAGTTGCTCCGAATTTGGTAGCAAATTCCAATGCCGCGTCATTGATGTCGACTGCAATTATCTTGCCTGCACCAGCTAAACGAGCCCCTTGCACAATGTTCAAACCCACTCCACCACAGCCGATAACAGCAACGGTGCTTCCAGGCTTCACTTGGGCGTTGTAAAGAACTGAACCAACTCCAGTAGTAACGCTGCATCCGATTAATGCTGCTTGTGGCAATGGAAATTCAGGGTCTATTTTTATACAACCTGTTTCTGGCACTACTGCCTCCTCTGCGAAGCAGGCAACCTTACCCATATGCGCGAGATCTTGCCCATTAGCATGTAATCGCCTAGTACCGTCAAACATATTTGGCCCAGTTGCCATATGCGTATCACAAATATTAGATCGTCCAGTTAAGCAGGACTTACATTGCCCGCAAAATGGAGCGAAAGCCAATATCACATGATCTCCAGGAGCAACTCTTGTAACACCCTCCCCTATTTCGAGAACTACTGCGGAACCTTCGTGCCCTAGCACCGCAGGTTTAGGAATAATCGCTTCACCTTTCATAAAATGAAGATCGCTTCTGCATACTCCTGCAGCCGCAATACGAACTCTGACTTCGTTTGCCTTCGGTGGATCCAGCTCTACGTCCTGGATTATTAAAGGTGAATTAGCCTCGACCAATATTGCAGCTTTCATTGTTACTCCTAAATTTACCTAATTTAAATTTCCATGCTTCATTATTTAGCCTTCACCTGAGTGAGTCTGCTGGCTCAAACGATTGTAAGTTACAGGGCTCGTTACAAGCAGTCCAGCATCAACCGGTAAAACTATACCCGTAACCCAACGAGACTCATCGCTAGCTAAAAATAAAGCAGCCCATGCAACATCCCACGCAGTTCCTTCGCTTCCCAAAGGCGCTGCATTTTTGCGAATTTGACGTAAATCATCATCCATCCTTGGTGCAACCATAGGGGTGTATACCAAACCTGGGGCTATACAATTGACTCGAATTCCGTCTGGACCATGGTCCCCTGCCATAGATTGGGTTAACCCTATCACTGCAGCCTTAGATGTCGTATATGGAGTGCTACTGTTTGCCCGTAATCCTGCAATAGAAGAAATATTAATTATTGATCCCGAGCCTGAGTTTTTCATATGTGGTATGGCATATTTTGAAGCGAGAACAATACTTTTTACATTCACTGCCATTATGTGATCCCATTGCTCTTCTGTTACTTCCAAAACATCAGCTCTTGTCGAAATCCCGACATTATTATGCAATATGTCAATTGCCCCGAACTGAGAAATCGCGGTAGCGGCCATTCGTTCACAATCTTCAGCTCTAGTAACATCTGCGGCAATTGCATAAGCAATCCCGCCTTCATTTTCTATAACTGCCTGGGTTTGCTGAGCTCGTTCTAAGTCCATATCTACTAATAGAACTTTTGCTCCCTCTCTTGCAAATATAATTGCTGCAGCTTTGCCGTTACCAACGCCATCACCACTAGAGCCTGCCCCGGTAACCACAGCAATTTTGCCCTTTAATCTATCAACCATTCATATCTCCCATTTCATCAGGATTTATCAGTGAAGAAATTGCAGAATTACTAACTATTAATTCAGACATTTCTGTCACAGGGCCTGAAAAAATCTTGCCTTCAATAGCTGATTCAATATTTGCATACCAAGAGTCTTCGAGCCTAACCAATCTGATTGTTAAGTGCCCATCCTTGACAAGGATTTCGTCTGTAGGTGCAGGAATATTTCTTCGCCATTTAGGCTCCATATTCAAAAGGCATTGGAACCTGATGGGATAATTGAATATCCCTCCCCGTAAGTGCAGATTCCATTATTGCAGTGATTAATTCTAATGTAGCCATTCCCCATTGCCCGTCATGATACACAGGTGCATCATTTCGGACCGCGTTAAACAATTCCATAAGGTCTTCTCTGCCCGCCTGGTATTTTGTGATGGATAAAGGCCTATCTTCTACGCCACCATCTTTATAAACATACAAACCATGGCGGGATTGACGTAAGTCGCCTCGCTCACATGTAGCCACAAGGATCCCTAAATTTGCAGGCTTCCAAGGTGGAATTTCTGAAGGCGTTTCTCGCCAAAATCTACGCTCATGATCCGAGCCAATTCGTAAGTCATGCTTAGCTGCAAATTCGTCTCTACTTCCGGACTTCAATTGCTCCCTAATCTCGACGCGTTCATCGTGCGTATAGCCAAGAATCAAACCTTTGCCAAGCTCATCACTCCACGGAGTTAAATCTGAAGTCATGGAATAGCCATATCCATTATTTGTAACGTTAGCGGTGACACCATCCTCAAATTCCATGAATGCCGAATAGTAACCAACGCCGTTACGTTCAGGCCACCATCTGCCAGTAGTGCCTCGGATAGTTTTGACCATACCTCCACCAAGTAGTCTTAAACTATCCAATTGATGTGGTCCTTGTCTGTACAAAACGCCTCCGCCAAGGCTTTCGTCTAATTCATCAGGCTCTCTGGCTTGAAGCATCCAATCTGTAAAGGCCCAATTGTTTAGAGCCTTTAATGGGCCAAGTTCGCCCGATAAAATAATCTTTCTCATTTCCATTACAGGGGGGCTAAAGCCCAAGGTATGACCACACAATAGCTTTACATTATTTGCTAACGCAGCCTCCACCATTGCTTCAGCTTCATGCATATTCAGAGCCATGGGTTTCTCTGACACTACATGCTTGCCTGAATTCGCAACCATTACAGTATGCGGACAATGCAGCGCATTTGGCGTGGCGACCCAAACCGCTTCAATCTCAGGGTCATTACATAGTTCTTCAGCGCTGCCAAACACGTGAGCTTCTGGGAATCGGTTCTGAAACGCCTCTCTTACTAACGGATTAGTGTCCGCTGCAGCCATCAGGTCAATTTCTGGCATCTCTTCCATGTTTGGCATTATTTGTGTTGCACCCACACCTACACCAATAATGCCCATTTTCAATGGCTTTATATTTTGATTTGCCATACGATTCCTTTTAACGTAATTTTTAACCGATAGATCCTAGAACATCTTGTCGGTCCATCTCTTCTTCCCGGTAGAGGCCCATTGCCTCGACTACAGGCAAATCACTCATCGAAAATAGAACAGCATCCTCGTTGGATTCAGTTCCATGTTCATGTGTAACCCAAGCAGGCAATACGAATGTATCGCCTTTAGACCAATCTAATCGCCTACCATCAACTATTGAGAAACCCGAGCCTTTAGCAGCATGATAGACAACGCTAGAAGTATGCCGATGTGCATCAGTATGAGAATTTGGTGCCAGCCGTTGAAGTTTTAGAGCCAGAGTTGGCATGCTATGGCCACCCGTAACTGGATTTGAGTATTCCATTATTACACCATCAAATCGATCTTCTTCTCCGAATCCCAATAATGCACCATATGCATCATTCCATTTGTAGGTTATAGGGAGCGTCCCACCAACAACATCTTTTAAATTGGCACGCATCAAGCCGTTACCAATAGCTGCATTGGTATAGCCATTGGGTTTGGTGACAGGTTGCACATCTTCAGGGTATGGCTCTTGAAACATTCCATCGAAATAACCAACCATAGGGGCATCTAAGCAATCAAGCCAAATGACAGGTTTTTCTTGAGGATTGTTGTGGTCATGCCAGACCCAGCTTGGAGTTAATGTTAAATCACCTTCTTCCATTCGGAATCGTTCTCCATCTTGCACAGTAAAAGCGCCTTCGCCTTCAATGACAAAACGAATTGCCGCTGCACTATGCCTATGTGCTTCAGCAATCTCACCTGGCCAAACGATTTGGATGGCAGCTGACATAGTTTTAGTAGCTCCTGCTTGAGGGTTATTTAAACCAGGATTACGCATTGTTAGCGCACGTCGGAACCCATGCCCCTTCAAGCTTTCAAGTTCTCCCGCTTGATAAGCTAAATCACGCATTTCAGTCCATCTCCAAACATAAGGTTCCAGTTTGGGTCGCTCGGGGGGGTATGCATGCATTACCCATAATGGATTTATATTGGCATCATCCAGTTTCTGGTGATAGGCCTTTTCATTTTCGGGCATAATCCAGGACATAATAGCCTCCTAGTAACGAGCTTCAGCACGAGCAGATAATTCTCCAACATCACTAATATTGATAGTGACAAGGTCCCCTGGTGTAATAGGTCCTACACCTTCAGGTGTTCCAGTAAATACAAGATCCCCTGGTTCCATTTTTGCAACCCAGGACATATTTGCTATCTGGTTTTTGCAATCAACAATCATGTCTTTAGTAAAAGCATGCTGGCGCAATTCTTCATTGATCCAAAGATTTATTTCCAAGTCTTGAGGATCAGGGATTTCATCAGCCGTGATAATGTAAGAACCAATTGGAGCAAAAGAATCAAACGATTTACGCTTACTTCGATCTTCCGGTCCTCGTACGGTTATATCCAATCCGCATGTATAGCCAAAAACATGACTGAGGGCTTGATCGGCGGGTATCATGCTGCCAGCTTTGCCAATGATCATCACTAATTCTGACTCATGATGTATAACTCTATCGGAATACGGCAACAGTATAGGATCATTAGGACCCGATACTGAACTAGAAGCCTTTAAGAACATTCCTTGCTCGGAAGATATTTGCGGCGCTGAACCAGACCATGGGCTCGCCTGCATTTCATCAGAATGAGCTTTGTAATTAGATGGCTGGGCGTAAACTTTCCTTGGTGCAGGAACTGGTGCAATCAAATTCACTGTATCAAGCCCTACAGGGTCTTTAGTCTCAATATAATCTTTGATTTTCGGCAAGAGAGAATCCCATCGCTCTATCAAGGAAAGCATTCGGAATGAGCGAAGTTCATCAGGCAAATCAGGAAGTAGGTCTGTAATTTCTATAACGCTATTATCGCTAGTCAAAACACCTATTTGATAATCATTGAAGCTAATTAATTTCATTTGTACTCCTTCTATTTGGGACAGTATCACCGCTACACGTAAGGGTCAAACCTAGTGAAGTGGGGAAAATGATGAAGGGACCATATGCCTTACTAGCTGCTGTACAGGACGTTCATCTGTGTGAGGTGGCCATATACCTTGACTGTAAATTTTTCGAAGTTCATCGCGATGATCCCAGTCTCTGTATGGCCATAATTGGTAAAAGCGATTGAGTTGCCCTAGTTCGCTTGCAAAAAAACAACCTGGTGAGATTTCCAGTCTCTTAGGAGCCTGTTCGGTAAATTGCTTCATCACCGAGCTGATTGCTCCAGAAGGATAAGTATACATTCGGAGTTCATACAAATTCCCCCACTCTCTAGGTCCATCAAGTGGGTCGTTAATTGGTGACGGGGCAAGGATATCGCTCTCCATTGAGACAGCAAATTCAGTAATATCTGGTGGCCATATACCGTCCGCGATTACTTTTGCACGTGTATCCGATCTATGCTGCAATGATTCGTAGCCCCACAAATGTACAATTTGGTTCAAGGGTCCGATATCTGTATGCCAAAAACCAATTAAAGGTGAGACTTTTACCCTAGCCTCGATTTTTTCTGCAAATCTACGTTCAACTTCAGGTACTGAATTTGCAGTCAAGTTATACGTACGCAATTCGTAAATCAAAACAATTACCTCGCTTTAGTAATGTGCGCAGTCTAACCTTAATTTGATTTTCTAGAAACTTGCCTTTCAAAAGTTTCAGGAGCCATCAGCGCAAAGATTAAAGTGCAGAGAACTATCGCGCCGCATATTAAGAAAAATGTGGTTTGTAATTCAAAGTATGTTGCAAGCAATCCGGCACTCAAGGGTCCAATTACTTGCCCAAAGCTAAGCATGAAATGGTACGCCCCTATAAAAGCGCCTCTATGATCAACTGGAGCCAGATCCATAGCATATGTCAAAATAGTATTCGAATTGGTACCTTCCGCAACTGCAAACGCCGTAACTGCAAAGAATGCAGTTACCAAGCCTGCAACCGTCCCTAACAAGAAAGTAGCTAGGATCGTTGCAAGTAGACCGGCAATAATAAGTTTTTTGCGACCGTACCTATCGAGCAATACACCTATAGGCATAGTCAGAATTAAGGTTATAAGGCCTGCCACTCCAACTAAATTACCGATGGCTGTAGGATCCAGTCCCCCTGCATTTTGAGCATGAATAGGGAAATATGTTCTAAAAACACCAGGCCCGAGACCTACGGTACCGAATGCAAAAGTAGCTGCAACTAATCCTGCAAATGGACGATTTGCAAACATATTTAAGGAGCTAAGCCCTTTTCTTGCAGCAATATGTTCGTTCAAGACAGGTGCTTCATTCTTAATAGGCTTTGTTTCCGGAATCATTGTCAGCGTGACCAGCAAAACAACTAAGCGAGTGAGTGCAATGAAAATAAAAACCCACCGAAGATCAAATAAGCCCGCAATAATACCCCCAACCACTGGCCCAGCTAATAACCCAACCCGTTGCGCCGTATTCCTTAAGGCAACTCCTCTTCCGCGGTTACCGGCGTTCGTTACATCTGCTACCAATACGCCGGACGAAACTACCCAGAAGGCTATAGCTAGTCCGGCAAAAACTTCGAGCACCGCGTATTGAAAAAAATTTGTTGAGAAAGCCTGTAAAACTAATACAGTTCCATGGCCAATTGCACCAATCATTATTAATGGTTTTCTACCCCATCTGTCGGAAAGATAGCCAGTTATAGGTCCAGATATCATTCTTGGGCCAGCGCTCAATGAGGAGATCAAACCGACGAAAAATAGCGATACTCCAAAGGAAAGTGTAAAAAGAGGCCTAGCTACCCATAGAGCACCAGTTCCAAAACCCCAGCTAAAAAAAATAATGACTATTGGAAGTGCAAGGCCTGATAGATTACCTTCAGTCTCAAATTTTGATTTTTTAAAAATCAAATTGCTTCCGCTGCTTCCAATGACTCAATTTCAGCAACAGAATAGCCACAAATATTCTTCAAAATCTCTTGGGTGTGCTGGCCCAAAAGCGGTGGCGGGGAAAAAATTTCATCTTGGCCAGTTTTTATAGGATTTCCGGAAGTCTTTATACTACCTATCGTCGGGTGTTCAATCTCTACTAGCATGTTACGGTGCAGAACCTGTGGGTCAGAAAAGACATCACTCAAATCATTAATGGGAGCTCCGGGGATATCCCAGTCTACGAATAATGATTTCCATTCTTCTTGATCTTTTGTTTTTATCGCACCATCTAATATTTCTTCCAAGTCCTTTCGGTTTTCCATTCTTCCTGTGGCTGTTTTAAAGCGAGCATCATTAGATAAATCTGAATAACCAGGAACAGTTGCAGATACCATTTCTGCAGTTTTGAACCAAAATGGCTCAGTTGAGCAATGAATCTGAACCCATTTATTATCTTTAGTCTTAAACGATTTGGCAGGAATATTGCTCGGGTGACCAGAACCAATTGGTTCTGGTACTACTCCAGAAGCCAAATAGAACGCTCCTAAATGAGCTTGAAATGACACCTGCATATCCAGCATGCTGATATCAACACGCTTGCCTTTGCCAGTCCTCGCTCTTTCATGAAGAGCAGCAAGCACACCAAATGCAAGTCCCCATCCGCCACCAACATCTCCCATGGGAAATCCCATGTAGACTGGATCCTCATTTTTTCTACCGGTTACGCTCATTGCACCACCCATAGCTTGAACAACACCGTCAAATGCGGGTCTTTGGGAATAAGGCCCATCTTGGCCAAACCCAGAAAGCGAGGCAGAAATAATTGCTGGATTAATTTGATTTAATATCTCGAAGTTTATTTTGAGTCGTTCTAATACTCCTGGCCTAAAATTATCTAATACCACATCAGCATGTTTTGTCAGTTCATAAAAAACAGATAAGCCTTCTTCAACCCGCAAGTTTAAAGTCATACTTTTTTTATTTCTATTAAAGCCCAAAAAATATGCACTCTCGCCTTCCAAAAAATACGGGCCTAATTTACGAGAAGAGTCTCCTGAGCCTGGTTGTTCAATTTTTATGACTTCTGCGCCTAAATCGCCAAGCAAGCGACCTGCTAAAGGTCCCCCGAGGACATTTGTTAGCTCCAAAACCCTAATATCGCTTAATGGCATACTCATAATTGAGACTCGTAAATAAAATCACCAGATGGATAATTTTTTAAGATATTCCTAGCAATTACTTGTCTTTGTATTTCGTTAGTACCTTCACCTATTATCATAAGCGGAGCGTCTCTGAAATAACGCTCAACAGGTAAATCTTGAATATACCCCGCCCCTCCGTGAATTCTCATTGCTTCAGTAGCAACATTAAGGCAGGTTTCACTTGCAAAAAGCTTCGCCATCCCAGCTTCAAGGTCAGCCCTGACACCTTCATCTTTTTTCTTGGCAGCATCTATAACTAAAAGGTGAGCTGCTTTCACCTGTGTCGCCATTTCAGCAAGCTTCTGCTGAATGGCTTGGTGCTCAGCAATAGGCTTACCAAAAGTTTGCCGCTCTTGAGCATATTTGACAGCTGCTTCAAGTGCCGCACGTGCAACCCCTACTGCTCTCGAGGCAACATTAATTCTTCCAAGCTCAAGGCCCGACATCACATGTGAAAAGCCATGACCTTCAAGTCCACCAAGTAAATTAGTTTGCGGAACCCTGTAATCGTCCAAAGCTATCTCTGTCGTCTCAACACCACGGTAGCCTAATTTAGGTATATCTCGTAATACACTCAAATTCTCAGATTTCTCCCCAAGTAAGATACTTATGCCTTTATGCTTAGGCTCGATATCAGTATCTGTCTTGCAAACAATGGCGTAAATTGAGCTATATCGGCCATTAGTAATGTACATTTTACGTCCATTTAGGACATACTCATCTCCATCCAATATGGCTGTGGTCTGAATTGCCGCAACATCAGTTCCTGCCTCCGGCTCAGTTATGCATAAAGCAGCGCGCTTCTCGCCAGATGCCATTAATGGTAGGAAGTTTTGCTTTTGGTCTTCTGTACCTGACATTTGGATCATATTGGCGACAAGTAGGTGCGTATTGAGTATACCTGTGAGGCTCATCCAGCCCTTGGCTAGTTCTTCAATCATTAACGAATATGACTCAACTCCAATCCCACTGCCCCCGTATTTTTCAGGTATAGTTGCCCCGAAAAATCCAAGCTCTTTCATTTGTTCAACTAAGTGTTCAGGATACTTATCGGCATGCTCTAGTTCGCTAGCTACCGGAATTACCTCTCGCTTTACGAACTCTCTGACAGTAGCTATTAGGCTTTTTTGGAATTCTTTATTCTCGATCATTTCAACTCCATGGGCGAGTATATCCGGTTTTAGTAATATGAGGGCACTGATGATGTTTGGACAAAATGAATAGCAGACCCAATATACAACCGCGAATATCAATTTTCTGGCCGTTTCGCAAGATTTATTATGGATGGGCAATTGTCACTGCCAGCATGTTTTCTGCAGCAGCTAGCGTCCCAATGCAAGGACCTATCATGGGCGTGTTTCAGAGGCCCATTCAAGATGATCTTGGGTGGACTTCGACATCAATTTCCATAGGTTTTGCAATTGGGTCAGGTATGGGTGGTATAGGATCAATATGGATAGGAAGGATTCTAGATAACAGAGGAGCAAGAGGCGTAACTGTCATCTCAGGAGCAATAATAGTCGGTTGCATGATTGGCCTAGCTTCAATGACACAAGTCTGGCATTTTTGGGGCTTATTTGGCTTAGCAAGAGGGACAGCAGCAGCTGGCGCACAACTTGCAACTATGGTTGCACTAGCTTCATGGTTTGTGAAGAAACGTGGCCGAATTGTTGGATTGTTAGGAGTAGGGCAACGTGTCGGGCAAGTAATAATGCCTATTCCAATTCTTGCAATTATTGTAACGCTGGGTTGGCGCGAAGCCTGGCTCGCACTGGCAGGGTTTGCGTTTTTAGCAATTGTTATTCCAAGTGCAATTTACATGAGACGCCGACCAGAGGATTATGGCCTCATGCCCGACGGGCAGCACGCCGCTGAGAATCTGCCCGCTAATTCCGTATCCGAATCAGCAGGTGAAGAGCTGTGGACACTTGCTGAAGCAAAGCGTACAAAGACGCTTTGGGCACTGATTATTGGTCAGGCTGCCGTAATTTTGGCGGTAAATGCAACAAATTTACACATCACGGCAAGCTTTATTGACAACGGGCTTACGCAAAGCGCGGCTGTAACAGCGACCACAATTTACCTAGCTGTTGCAGCACTTTCAGTTTTTGGTTGGGGTCTTGTCATGGAACATGTTCATACAAGGTTATTAGCAGTAATATCTGTGACTTTATATTTTGTTTCAATGATATTAGCGATAGCAGCTAATTCGTTTTTAATTGCAGTATTTTTCAGCTTAGCCTATGGGTCTGCACTTGGAGTATGGACCGTAGTGAGCAGAATGCTATTCGCTAATTATTTTGGCAGAAAATCTTTTGGTACGATACGCGGTTTCGCAGCACCCATAATGTCTGGTGTAAGCATGATCGGGCCAATTTTCGCAGGCCTTATAAGGGATTTCACCGATGATTATGATTTTGCATTTTGGGTGTTCTCGTTAGTTTTCGTCATTGCATTAATTGCGTTTTCCGTTGCAAAACCGGTCAGTAAAAATCCATAATAAAAGCGATGGCGCCCAGAGCGCCATCGCTTTTATTATGGATTAATGAGTACCTACCGGGTACATTTCTGGTTTAAGTGCTGACCAATGTTGATCTGCCGGAAGAATACGATCAATAGCACGAATACCGATAAATTCTCCTTGGCTACCTCGAGGCGACCCTCCATCACCAGCAACTTTTATAGACTCCAGAAGCAATTTTCGCATTGCAATGATTGCCCGATCGCTTGTTCCTAGTCGCTCTTGAGTTCTATCAGCTATAACACCCATCGTTTCCTGTAATGCACGATCTTGAGTATTCACTCCCACTATCCCAGTGAAATTTTTCGTGCGTTGCATGTCCCGATCCAGCATCCAATCATTACCTTTATTTCGCTGAGCAATAAAGGTAGTACGATCAATGTCGACATCCCATTCATTGCCCGTACCTTCAAGGGCTTTATCCTTAGCGTTCAACGGATTGTCATCCCATGTAAATGTCCAGTTGAAGACCATTGTGGTTTCGTCATCAATGGGAACCCAGCAATGTCCAGAGCTACGGGGTTGTACTTTTTCACCACTTCTACCAACTTGCCCCGCCCGAATTTGGTGAAAAGGCAATACGTAATGATATGTACGTATGTAATTGCCCTCATCTTTTGAAAGTGGCCGGGTAGAACTGTAGGTATATCCATAGTCAGTTGTTTCAACTTCCAAATAAGGAGCAGTGGAGCGAGATCGAAGAAGGGTTTTATCCGATAGGTCGTTGTTATGAAGGAAAGAAGAATGGGAAGTATCTATCCCACCTTCAACTGCTTGAACCCAGTTACATGTCTGGACCAATTTAGTAATTCCCCGATGTGTATCAGGCACTGTAGTCCATTCAAACATTGGAGGTGTGGGTACTCGGTCTGCCGGGCCGAGGTAAGCCCATATAACATTACCACCTTCCCATGTTTTATATGCCTTCGTTTTAACTTTATGCTTAAAGTTACTTTCTACAGGTTCGTTCGGCATATCAACGCATTCACCGTTTACATCAAATTTCCACCCATGGTAGACGCAGCGCAATCCTTCTTCCTCATTCCTTCCAAAATACAAACTAACGCGGCGATGAGGGCAAGCGTCAGGAAGCAACCCAATCCGGCCTTTTGAGTCGCGAAACGCTACCAGGTCTTCGCCAAGGATTCTTACTCTTACTGGATCACAATCAGCATGTGGAAGTTCGAAATCCATCATAATTGGAATCCAGTAGAGCCTCATTGTCTCTCCCATAGGGGTTCCTGGTCCAACTTTAGTGATTAAATTGTTATTTTCTGCAGAGAGCATATTTCCTCCCAAAATCTGAATAATCTACGCCATCCAAGTTAATTTGCTTGAAAGGCATTCCACCATTCTACAACCAAAGGTGTATTCCATTCAGCCATTAAAATGTCTCCATAAATAAATATCATTATGCCTTCGAAAAAAATTGCAGGCAATATTGCCCAGTACCATTTTGCTCCTGCAAAAACCATTAGGTAAAGGATGGTATAACCCGGGACTGCAACATGAAATCCAAATAGCCATATGCCTACTAACAAGCCAGCGGTACTTCCAACCAACTTAATCCAACGCTTTGCTACTACATTGTTGTCTGCATCTGCTTCTAAGAACCCTGTGTCCATAATTTGCGCATCGGGGTCCGAAATTCGAGTTCGAAAGAGGCTAACAATCCTCCAAGCCCAAAAGGGAATACCGAAGGCTATGGTTATTCTTGGTAATAACCACGCCCCAGTTCCCCATTCTTGTGAATCCCAAAGCATGTATGCAAAAACCGCACCAACTACAGCAAGAAGTACGACTTCACCAAGGAATTCAACTGAAAGAAATTTTTGACTATTGGTTTTTTCTGAATCAGAGGTAGTCATTTGTACCTAATCCTCGGAGCCAGAATCGGCTTGAGAAGCCTGTATTTTTGCTGCGTTCCGCTGTACGCGCATTCCTATCATTGCGGCAATAAGCACGACTACTAGGATCGCGATAAATTGCGGACGTTGAAACATTGTCCACCCGTAAGTATTCACGGATAGCCAAAGGTATTTTTCAACAACTTCAGCCAAAACTATCGCAATTACAATAGGCGGGCGAGGCCAGCCATAGGCCTTCATAAAGAGCCCCAAAATACCGGCAATTGCAAACAAGGCCAAATCTCCTAGGGACTGGGACGTCTGGAATACTCCAATAACGATGATCGCCATAACCAAAGGAAATAATACATTCGGGGGAATTATTGTAACTCGTGCAATCAGCGGAGCGAACCGCAGTACTATCGGTACTACGATTATGTTCGCAAGTGCGATTGTCCAGACTAAGGCGATTGTAAGGTCCAAATGCTGATCTAGCATTGGAGGCCCGGGTTGAATCCCGACCAAAATTAGCATTGCCAATATTAACGCCATTTGCGGGCTTCCCGGAATAGAGAAAAATAGAGTTGGGACCAAAACCCCGCCATCAACAGAATTGTTCGAAGCTTCAGGTGCAATAACTCCTCTAATATCACCGGTACCAAATGTTTCGGAAGCACCTTTTTCAGTCTGGCGTGCCTGCGCATAAGCAATCCAATGAGCTGGTACCGCACCCAATCCCGGCATCATTCCCACAAACGCTCCGATCAATGATGATCTAACAATTAACCATTTATGGCGAAGAGCAGCGCGCATGCCTTTCTTTACGTCTCCACTTGAACCAGCTAAAACTTCATCGAGTCTATCTGTAGCAATAGAAGTATTACTAACGACCAAGTTTGCTAATTCAGGAATCGCGAACAAACCTAAAAGCATAGGGACCAAGGGCAAACCTTCCCATAAATAGCCAATACCCAAGTCTGCTCTTACTTCGCCACTAATGGGAGAAAAGCCGATTAAAGCAATTGCAAGTCCAAAAGCTGCGGTAAGTAGCCCTTTCACCATTGCTCCTGTACTTAGAAGAGCAACTGTGGCGATTCCCAATAGCCCCAAAAGGAAAAATTCAGCTGACCCAAAGACTTTTAGAATTTCACGAGCCACGGGCAAAACGGCCATCAGGCATGCTGCGCCTACTAATCCACCGATAAGGGAAGATAAATATACGGCGCCTAAAGCTTCACCAGCTCTCCCTTGCCGGGCCATTGGATATCCATCAATAATTGTCGCTTGTGATCCACGTGAACCTGGAACTCCGATTAATATTGATGGGATAGGCTCCGTAGCATCATTAGCAGCAGCGTAAAAAACAGCAGCAGGCAAAGCAATGAATGGATCAAGCTGAGAAGCAAAGCTTAACAAAAGAATAAAAACAGGTACTCCGCCAGCAATCATCACTCCATTAAACAAAGCTATTGGCGTAATGATTGCAAACGCAATTAACGGGCCTGGACTGAATAATTGTTGAGCAGCACTAACAGATGCTTCCCACATTCATCCCTCCTGGATGGTATAAATATGCTCGGTACAGGAAATTCCTATACCGAGCATATTTAATATTAATTAACTACTAACTTACCAACACCGCTCATTTCAAGAACCAATTCCCTTGTTGAAGGATCTAGGTCTCGTACGCGTCGAACGATATCAAGCATTTCTCCTGATTTACCATACCCATAATCATCGGTATAACCAGCGATACCAAGGGATTCTATAAATCCTTCATCAACCATGATCTTGTCAAATTGATCCTGCCAATATTTTCTAACATCAGCTGGTACTCCCTCTGGGAGAATGAATACTCGCGAAAGATCAGTAACAAGCAAATTAGCCTGTAAAGCCTCTAGCTGTTTCGGGTCTACCGTTAATCCTGGAAGGTCGAGGAAAGATGGCAATTTACCTGTGTATCCCAATGTCGCTAAGTAGTCTGAGGATACTGGCTTTTTCTCGTAAAACAGTGGCACTAAACGGCCTTCCTCTGCCCATTCAGGAAATAGTCGTCCCGCTGTGCTAGGTCCGCATCTGTTCGTGAAATCTAACTCGCCTCGGTCAAATGCAGCCATTATTTCAGAAGTACCACCGTATCCATAAACTAACTTGAATGGGCCACCGTTCTTTGCCATAAACTCAACGGCAGGCTCGTTACCAGGGCCGGCCGCTCCCATGAGTAGAGGCCGTCCAAGAGCGAGAACTTCTTCCCAAGACGAAGCAACTTTTTTGTCTACACAAAACACGTCACCTCTAGGCGAAAAAGTAGGTGAACCGAGGATGTATATTTTTTCCAAATCAAAATCGGTAATATCCCCTACAATAGCCTGCCTCTGGAACCATCGAGAGTGGACGGGACCAGTGGTCAAGCCGTCTGGGTCAGCATCCAGCAAAGCTCTAAGCCCTCTGTACTGGCCTCCTCCAGGTAAGTTCTGAACTACAAATCGTGTACTTTCAGGGAAGTATTTCTCTGCGGTGGCTGAAACCAACCGGCTGAAAACGTCATACCCTCCACCTGGGCTAGTACCTGTTATAACCCTGATAGTCTTATTGCCAAAATATGCCTCTGCATCAAATTTAGGCTCTGGGGTTGCAGTAGGCGGTACAGGCGTTGCTGTAGGAGCAGCACTTGAAGAGCCGCTACTAGAAGGAACCGGCGTCGCTGTCGGAGCGGCTGCTGGAACCGGCGTCGCGGTAGGGGCAGGCTTAGGCGTAGGAGTAGGATCTTCTCCGCCACAAGCAATGCCAAAAGCTAGCAACACCATGGAAATCATTGCAATACTAATAAAGCGATATACTCGCATTCTTATCCTCCTTTGATGCAGGCCAAATAGGAAGGTTTTGCACCAATTCGTGTCGAGCAAACTACCTATATCGAGCTCACATGTCAAATATTTCCGTAAAAGAGATATTATTATTTGAAATTTAGCATATTTTGCTAAATAAGAGGAGGTTTTACTATGGCGACTCTAACAATTGATGCGGACGGCCATGTTCGCGACACAGACGAAGGCATCAGGCCCTTCCTGGAAGCTCCATATAATGAGCGTCCTCGGTTAAGCGCAGGTGCGCCAAGAGATGGGTTCGATAATACACTTGGCAACCGTGCTGGTACTCGTGTAGTTGATACAGCTGTTTGGGTTGATGCTCTTGAGCGAGGAGGGCTGGATTTTTCAGTTCTCTACCCTACCGGGAGCTTGGGAGCCGGCTGGATCCGAGAGTCTGATTTTGCTGAGGCGCGCGCCTCAGCCTATAACAATTGGCTTCATCACACATACATGCAAGCTGATTCACGATTCAAAGGTGTCGCGATGCTCCCAATTCAAAACCCTGTTAGTGCGGCCAAAGAGCTTGAAAGGTGCGTTACCAAACTGGGTATGGTAGGAGGAATGCTACCTGAAGGTCCATATCTTTATGGGGATAAAAAATTCGACGTTATTTTTGAGACAGCCCAATCACTCGACGTCCCTCTTGCAGTGCATGCAGGAGGGAGGCTTACTGGAAGTTACGATGAATTTCTTTTCGAAAACCTCGCTCAAGTCCATTCGCTCGGGCACGCTTTTTTCCAAATGAAACAATTTGTAAGCATCGTTCTATCTGGTATCCCAGAAAAATTCCCTAACCTAAAACTTGCTTTCCTTGAAGCAGGATGCGGATGGGTCTCATATATGTTAGACCGGATGGATGAGCGATTTCATATACGTGGGCATGTAGATGCTCCATTGTTATCAAAAAAACCAAGCGATTATTTAAAATCCCGCAATATATTTATTTCTTGTGAAGCGGAAGAACGTTTGCTTCCCGCTACATTAAATATTATTGGCGAAGACATAGTAGTGTTTGCTTCTGATTTCCCGCACTGGGATACTGAATTTCCTACAAACCTAGAACATTTGCGGAACCGTCAAGATCTCAGTGATTCACAAAAAGAAAAAATTCTTGGATTGAATGCCAAGCGACTCTACGGTTTTGAATAGAGGAATATCATGTATGACTTATCTGGAAAAGTGGCATTAGTTACTGGAGCGGGAGGTGAGCACGGCTTTGGGCGTGCAATTGCCAATCGGTTAGCTAAAGAAGGAGCGGATGTTGCAGTGAATGATGTTTCAATCAATCCCTATTCAACAAAAGCGAATTCATGGTCAGGCCTAGAAGATGTTGTTACTGAAATCAAGGCAAAAGGCAAAAATAGTATTGCGCTTGTCGGTGATGTATCAGACAGCGCTCAGGTAGATGAAATGGTTCAGGAAACAATTGATCATTTCGGAAAAATCGACATCTTAATAAACAATGCAGGATCACGGCCTGGGCCTGATCGGGTGCTTCTTGTAGACCTTACAGAGGAAGCATTCGACGAAGTTCAACGTATCAATGTTAAGGGAACGTTCCTTTGCACAAGAGCAGTTGCCCGGCATATGGTGCAAAGGCAAGGGCCAGGGAAAATAGTTAATATTTCATCGACTGCGGGAAAAAGAGGGCTTCCAAGATACGCCGCATACACCGCTTCAAAATTCGCTTTAGTCGGGTTTACTCAATCGGTTGCCCATGAGCTAGGTGAGTACAAGATAAATGTAAATGCCATCTGCCCTGGGCTTGCAGAAACCGAAAGAGTGATTCACATAGCGAATGCAGTTAAGCCTGAAGGTACTGATACTGATTTGCATCTGAGGAAAATGATAGAACAGAGAGCCACCGTGAATCCTTTAGGAAGGATCACAGAAACGGAAGATATAGCCAAAATGGCAGCGTTCCTCTGTTCTGAGGAAGCAAACTATCTCACTGGACTAGCGCTGTCAGTATCCGGCGGAGATGTTATGTATTAGAAGCGCAGGGGGCAATATTGGTCAGGCCCCCCGAGCTCCTTAGTGACAAATTGTCGAGTTATCCCATCTGAGCGATGGTTTTACCAATAATGTTAAGTCCAGTGTTGCAAACACTGCACGTACCTTTAATGATTGGCTTACCATTTTTTGTCTGCTCGTCACGGGGACCGGACATATCACGCTTATCCCTACATTTAACACAGTATGCTTGCATGGTGCCTCCTTAGGGGCTATCTCACCCCAACTGCGCTCCCAATAATACGTGCAATAACTCTTTCTGCAACTCTTTTTATAGCGCTTTTTTATCGATTTTTTGTCAATTTCAATAGATTCATTGATTCCAGAGGTGATTTTTCATGGCCGTTATCAATTAATGGGGCCAAAAAACTGGACAAATTACGTATTTTCAGTCATGGTGAGTAATAGACCCTTCGCACTCGTAATTGAGCAAGATTTTATTAGGAAGTTATTATGGCTGAAATAATCGACGCAGATACCCATATAATTGAGCACCCAGGTGTTTGGGAATACTTTTCCGAAAAAAATTACCACCGCAGGCCGCAGCTTGCGTCGGTTCAGGCAACTGAAGCGGGGGGGAATAGGGATTTCGTGTGGCTAATCAATGGTAATGCTGTGCCAAAAAAACACGGAAAAGGAAGCTATGCAGTAGCCGTTGGTGGTTCTGATTCTGAAAACAATCGTACGGACATCAGAAATGAAGTTCGTTACATTACGGATCCTAAAGCGCGTGTTGAAGATATGGATAAAAGAGGGGTAGATAAAGAAATTGTATTCCCTACTGTTTTACTAGCCTACATCACTGATGATGTTGAACTAGAAATTGAAATTTGCAAAAGCTACAACACTTATATGGCAAATGCATGGCGCGAAGCAGGTGATCGCATGCGTTGGGTTGTAGTGCCACCGTTGCGCAATATCGAAGAATCAATCAAGCAAATTGAATATGCTCATGACAATGGTGCGGTCAGCGTTTTCTTTAGAGGCGTAGAGGGTGATCGTTCCCTTGCAGAGTCTTATTTCGCTCCCGTATATGAGACGGCAAATCGATTAAACATGGCCATCAGCATTCATACCGGAGGAGGATCACCAGGAATGCTCCAAGTATTCGATAGGTCATTTTCTCATAATCTCCCGCACGTTCGGTCTTTACCATTATTCGCATTCCGCGACTTAGTGGCTCATAAAATCCCTGAAAAATATCCAAATCTTCGATTTGGCTTTATTGAAGCATCTGCTTCTTGGGTACCCTATGTAATACACCACATGAAACGTTCAGTAAGAGGGGCAACATTAGGAGCTAATCCAGATGCAGCGCTGGAATATGGTCCACAATTGTTTAAGGATTACCGCCTCTATATCGCCTCTGAGACTGACGAAGATATTCCTTACTTACTAAATTACATTGGTGAGGACAATATAATCATGGGCTCCGACTATGGGCATCAGGATCAATCCAAAGACAATGGAATGGTAGCCGTCATGCGCAATCGAAACGACATTGAACCGCATGTCATTGAGAAAATATTAACCAGCAACCCTGCAAAATATTACGGTATATAAATTACCCGTGCCTCATAGTTTCAAAAGTCTGCGAGCATTCAACTCGTAAATTTTTTCTTTATCTTCAATTGAGGCAGTTATCCCATCCATAACACTAAGAGTGGATCTTATGTATCCGGAACCTTTTTCGGGGTCAAATGGCGCATCTGAAGCAAAAAGGACATGATCTGCACCAAAAAATGCGAGCCCACATTCAGTCGCTGGAATAGAACCAAAGGTTGCGGTATCGGCATAGAACATCCGGAAATAATCATAAGGACGTTTTTCTAATCGAGCTAAAGTACCAGCCTCATGAGGGTCATCGCTACGCCTTCCAAGCTGGTCCAGCCCAGGGCCTACACGGCCTTCAAAAAACGGAACCATTCCGCCCAAGTGATGAGTAATTATTTTGATATCAGGGTGCTTATCAAACAATCCAGACATCACTATTCGCCCCATAGCAACGCTTGTCTCATATGGCCATCCAAAAGCCCACCACATGTCATACCATGATCGGTCTTCATCTACATAATCAGCAAATTGAGCAGAACGAGTAGGATGCAGCCATATCGGAAGATCGTATGCAGCCATTTTTTCAAATATTGGCATAAGCTCAGGGTCATCTAATGCACGGCCATTTACATTAGTAAAAATTTGAATCCCACGGGCACCCATTTTCCCTACCGCTCTGTCAATTTCGTCCAAAGATGCTTGGACATTATTCATTGGTAATGCCGCCACATAGCCAGGGAATCGATCAGGGTACTTATTAGCAACCTCAGCCATACCGTCATTTGCAATCTGAGCCAATTCCGGGCTGTCTTCCGGACCAGCTACAACTTCAATTGGAGGCAAATTAAGCGAAAAAACCTGCTTGTAATCCTCTCCAAATTGATCAATCTTCTCAAACCTTGCATCAACGTCATACAACATAGGAATTGCGGAGACGCGTTTCATCATGTACGCCCCTCCTTCACTCATGCTCGTAATCTTGTCGAAGTATGGCTTTGGAAGTATGTGATTGAAAATATCAATTTTTTGCATTTTGTCCTCTAATCTGTAATCTCATTCAAGTCGTACGTTATTAGCAAAATTGTATCCTGAGGAAATATCACTCTCAAAATCCCATATAACTCTTTCGCTAGGTTCAGTAGAAAAAGCATTTTCTAAATAATCAAGAATTTCTTTCCAAGCATATTCTGTTGGCTCAGGCCTATATCGCCCGGGCATTGTGTCATTAAACCAACCATGAGGGGCATCTTTGTAGATTCTAAATCTGTAGCTTTTATTATGCGCTTCAAGTGTATCCCTCATTTTCCTGATTGCATCGACTGAAATGATATGGTCTGCCTCTCCAAATAAACCCAAGACGCTGCAATTAATTTTTCTAATGAATTCATGAATGGATACGGGATGTTCTTCGGTTGGCGACCATTCTATTTCCTCTGGCCCTCCGTATAAAGCCACCACCGCACGAGTATCAGGGCGATTTGCTGCGTATAGCATAGGCTGCCGTCCAGTTTGGCAAACTCCAATAATACCAATTCGTTGAGGATCAACATAATTGGTAGATGATAGAAACTCTATAACTTCATCTATGTCTTCTAACGCCTCATTATCTCTGATGACTACTCTTGCAGAGCCTTCGGACAGGGCTTGCTTATCTCCCTCAAAACGGTGGAATAAATCGGGGCACACACCAACATAACCCGCGTTAGCAAGCTTCACTGCCATCTCTTTAGGGTGCTGTACTACACCATACCGCTCATGCAACCACATGACTGCAGGGATAGTAGCCTTGCTAATTGCGCTAGGTTTTGCCACCCATATCGTCTGGCCACTTGGTAGTACGTGGGAATCAATCATTGCTTTCTACACATTTCAATGCATTACTCTGAGTATTCAAGATTAATAATACCTTGCAACAAAATCTGCCAGTCGGTCAATTTGCTCCAAATCACCAATGCCGGGCTCTAAAACAAGCTCATCGCAACCAATTTCCTCATAAGCCCTGAATGCTTCGATTAAAGACTTATCATCTGAAGGTACTAAGACATCCATACGTCGCGCAGCCTCGCCACGAAATGAATAGTACGAGCGGATGGAATCAGCTGTTCGATCGGCTGCATATTTTCCCCAGGCACAAGTTAATCCTGCTACCAGTCGCGGACGGCCAGGCTTTTCGGCCTCTTTCCAAGCATCTTCTACAATAGCAAAGTATTCTGAAACTTCCTTTGCTTGATTCGACGGAGAACTGCCAGCACTTCCGGCAACATAACCGTCACCTAGTCGACCTGAGCGTCTAAGTGCTGCTTCAGAGCGACCTCCAATTAATAATTCTGGGCCGCTTTTTCGTGAGTAAGTTGGACCTATTGGTCCTACTCCTTCACGAAAAGATTCTCCATTCCAAATTTTTTTCATTTCCTCAATCTGCTGCTCCATAAGGCGCCCGCGATTTTTCATCTCTGCACCACTGGCTGCAAAATCATCAGGACGAGAACCCACACCTATCCCAAGAACAAATCTACCTCCCGAAATTGAGTCAATACTCGAAACCTGTTTGGCCATTATTGCTGCGCTTCTTAAAGGAGCAACAAGAACTGTAGGCATAAGGCGAACCCTAGAGGTAACTGCTGCTGCTGCAGCCATTACTGTTAAAACATCGTGATTTCCGTAAACTAGCCGATCAATTTGGGCAAGTGAAGAAAATGGCCCTTCATCTGCGCGGATGGCCCAATCGACAACAATATCCCCTTTATTTGCAGGTATTAATTTAGGAAGCGCTATCCCTATTTCCATGTATCCCTCCGAGTCATTCCCAAGATAGCTTGTAAATTACAAACCCGCTGTGCATGACTATATTTTAATTTTTTATTGCCCAACTAACTTTCGCCTGGCTTCAGCATCCTCACCGCCTTCAACGCCTCTTTGGTTCAATATTGGGCTATATTTACTAGCCATACCTTGGCGCTGATACACACTTCCCCCAGTCCCAGTTCCACCTACATCATTAGGGTTAATTTTTGCAGCCAATTCTCTTGGATACTCCGTAATCATTCCATGATAAGTATTTTCTTCTTCAGTCCTAAAAGTGTTGATCGGATCACCACCGTCTTCAACTATTTTGATATTGTCTTCAAGCATTTGCCTGAACATGATGATCCCTTTGTCTGATCGTCCTAGGTGTTCACCTGTTCTATCCGCAATTGCTCCTTGCGTAACCCACGCTGCCAAATCTTGAGCAGAATTAGAGTCCAATAAAACGTATTGGGGCTGTGAGTTCTCATCTAGCTCAATGACCGGTGGTTGAAAGAAAGGTATGTCTTCAAATTTTTGTTCAGGAGTACTAGATTCTTTTTGGTGGCACATAACCCACCAATGCGCCGTATGTGTATCATCGATAGGAACTCTGATTTGGACTGCAGGTCCAGTCATACCCCATTTCTCACGATCAAACCCATCACCGCCTTGGCGTAAATAATACGGGAAAATTATTGGGTGCCCTTCTCTCCATGAAGTGTCTTCTTCGGAGCCACCTTGCATAACGCGCCGTTTATATATGCCATATTCAAATTCAGTGAAAGCTATTTTTTCATGATTGCGAATAGTTCGTTGTTTATCAGTCTCGCTTCTGACTTCAGAGATAAAATTTGACCAGTAGCCATGAAGCCACTCGAGGTGCACGGGATCCAGTGAATTCTCCTGGCATTGCAGCCAGTTACACGCAAGCTCCGCATATCCAATATCGCGAATGACATCCTCAATGGCGAAGACGTCCCAATTGGGAACTAATGGAGCAGGCTGTGGTCCAAGGTATGCAAATACCAAGCCTGCTTTTACTTCTACCGGGTATGCCTTCATCTGGATTTTGTCTTTGAATCGAGCCTCCGGATCTTCTGTTTCTTCATAAGGCTGCTCTG